>Ga0137415_10001140_pt1 | contig 26307 bp, 24 predicted proteins | sample CZODoug3_1_1_16f_FD_183082 | JGI IMG/M metagenome (GOLD analysis project Ga0137415, IMG submission 183082) | Vadose zone soil fungal communities from Angelo Coast Range Reserve, California, USA - CZODoug3_1_1_16fungal (Hybrid Assembly) | ecosystem: Environmental > Terrestrial > Soil > Vadose...
CCGCAAATTCAGGATGTCACGAGTGATCTTCAGATCTCGAATCCCGAGGTGAACGTAGCGATAGACCGCGATCGCGCTGCCTCCCTCGGCGTTTCCGCGCAGCAGATCGAGAGCGCGCTATACGACGCATACGGGTCGCGACAGGTGTCGACGATTTACACGCCGAACAATCAGTACATGGTGATAATGGAGCTGCTTCCGCAGTTCCAGCAGGACGTCAACGCGCTGCGGATGTTGTACGTGCGCTCGGACAAGGGCGACCTTGTCCCACTCAGCGCGGTGGCGAACATCACTCAGGGCGTGGGTCCGCTTTCTATCACGCACGCGGGGCAGCTGCCCGCAGTGACGATTTCGTTCAACACCAGACCCGGGGTGGCCCTCGGTCAGGCGACCGCCGCCGTAGAAGCAGCGGCGGCGACGACTGTCCCTTCGACGGTCACGATGAGTTTTTCCGGAACCGCTCAGGCATTCCAGGCGAGCCAGCAGGGACTTCTCGCGCTGCTCATTCTCGCGATCTTCGTTATCTACATGGTGCTCGGCATTCTGTACGAGAGCTTCATCCATCCGGCAACGATTCTCACGGGACTTCCCTTCGCGGCCTTTGGCGCGCTCGTAGCGTTGTTCATTTTCAGGATGCCGCTCGACGTCTACGGATTCGTCGGTCTCATCTTGCTCGTCGGCATCGTGAAGAAGAACGCGATCATGATGATCGACTTCGCGCTGGAAGCAGAGCGAACGCAGCACATTACGCCGGAGAAGGCAATCGTTCATGCGGCGAGCGTGCGCTTCCGGCCGATCATGATGACGACGTTCGCGGCGCTGATGGCCACGCTCCCCATCGCGCTGGGGCGAGGAGCCGGCGCGGAGGCGCGTCGTCCGCTCGGAGTCGCAGTGGTCGGAGGTTTGGCTTTCTCGCAGCTCGTGACGCTGTACGTGACGCCGGTGTTCTACACGTACTTCGACGAACTGCCGGACAGAGTGCGCGGGTTCACGAAGAGAACATACGCAAGAATTCGCGGGCGCCGAGCTGCGTCGCTGGCGCCGAGCAAGCCCTAGTTCAGCTGAAAAGGTAAAATCATGATGCTCTCTCTGAGCGCCCTATGAAGGGGGCCGAAGCATCATCACGAGGTCCTCGGCGGTGTCCTTCGCCTGGAAATAGTTGTCCTTGCTTCCGACGAAATGAACTGCGCGGTAGGTCTGAAAGTCCTGAACGTAAGCGACATTCTGAGCGTTAATCCACACGACGCGACCGGTTGTGTCCGTGACTCCGACCCATCTCATCTGGCCTCCAGAGTTCCAAAAGCAAAATACCCGGGACGAGACTCGAACTCGTAAGGCCAAAGGCCGCGGGATTTTGAGTCCCGTGCGTCTACCGATTCCGCCACCCGGGCGTGATTCCAATTTAGCCGATTGACGCCTTTGTCACGAGATATCAGTGCGATTTTCCATCGTCGTCGGAGGCTCGCCGCCCGGTGAGCGGTCCGCTCTGGATTTTCTTCGCTGAACGATCACGAAAACCGCGATTCCCACAGCTCCAAGTATGAGGACTGCCAGGCTTGCCCGTGAAATGTATTTCTCGAGCAGCGGCAGGTCGCGTCCAAAATTGAAGCCAAGGAAACCGAACACTATCGCCCAGACGATGCTGCCAATGCTGGTGTAGATCACGAACTTCGTGAATGACATTGACGCCGCACCCGCGACCACTGCCGCCCACGTGCGCAAGATCGCGATGAATCGCCCAAAGAGAATCGTTTTCGAGCCGTTCCGCTCGAAAAAGGCGTGGGTCCGTTCGATGTGGGATCTCCTCACGCCGACGTAACCGCCGTACCGCACGACGAGTGGCAGTCCACCCCTGATTCCGATCCAGTAGCCCAGAATTCCGCCGACGATTGCGGCAGCGGCGGCAAGAATGATGACGATGTAGATGGAGATGTGGCCCCGCGACGCGTATGCGGCCGCCGTCACCAGCGCGATCTCGCCCGGCAGCGGGATACCGACGCTCTCGAGCAGCACCAGCGCAACGAGCACTGGATAGGTATACGACTGGAGCAGTCGTGAGAGGTGGTGTGCGAGATCAGGCATCTTTAGATCGAAGGCAATAAAAGAGCCCTCGATGCTTTGGATCAAGGGCTCAGAATATCAAGGCTCCACGAAACCTGGCGAAAGGCTAGGGCCTTTTCTTCAAGCCGGGTCGGACCCGCTGGAGACCCATGCCGTTCTTTTGCCCACCCTGTTGCGCGCCGTTTTCTCCGGCAAGCTCCTGCGCCCGTCTCCGGAATTGCTGCTGGAGACCGATGTATCGCGCGCGCTGCACCGGCGTCATGAACCGCGCGAGCTCTTTCTGCTCCGCCTCGACGATCGCAATGCGCTGCTTCTGGAGTTGCAACGAAGCGTCGATGAGGTCACTGACGTGCTGCTGATTCGGCTGGCCCCCCGATGTCATCTCGAGCCTGAGCTGGCGGCGGGTTTCCCGCTCCTGCGCGGCCACCTGACTCAGCTGCGGGGCGAAGCGGGCGTTGGACTGCACCAGCTGCGCCATCTGCGCATCGGTAAGCCCAACCCGGTCCTGAGTCAGCCTGGCGACGCGCTCGCGAAACTGCTGCTCGAGCGCCGGCCGGTTTGCCTTGGCAACGGGCGCCGTCACAGGCTGGGCATAGGCAGCCCCTCCGCTCAGCCCGACCATCAACGTCGTCAATCGGAGCGATCGCTTCATCGACTTAATGATGTTCAAAGACTGTCACCGCTGTCCACGGAGATCACCGGATCCGGCTCGGAACCCGGGAGTGCGTCGAAGCCGTCCATGTCGTTCATCAGCTGCACGAGACTGCCATCGCTAAGGCCATCAGCCTCGGCGGCGAGAGCAAGTGCATGCGGATGCGGCAGGACAACTGGCACATCCGGTCTAGAAACGACGATCGATTCGGGGGGACTCAATTTGGTCGCATCGGAACCCTTCGCAAGCCGACTCGGATCCTTGTTGTACGTCGTCGGATTCGACACTCGAGCACCCTTTGATTGAATCATCAGAACCGATCCGCCCCCAAGCACTACGAGCACGAGACTCGCTGCGACCAGCCACGACACCACACGCGTGCTCGCTGGCCGTTCGATGCCGGGTACAATCGTCCGATAGGGCGGAATCTGTCGCACCACCCCATCGACATCGATCGATGGCGCGAAGATCGCCGCGCTCTTGACCGTGCGAAGGACGTCCAGATCCTCCTGGCAGCTCTCGCAAGTCGCGACGTGCGCTTCGACGCGCTTCCTCGCGTCATCCGCGAGCGCGCCATGCAACAGATCCGGAAGCATTTCCTGGATGTCGCTGTTAATGCACTTATTCATTTTTCAAAAACTCCTTTACCGTCTTGAGCGCATTGTGGTAGTGAACCCGTGCCGCCCCTTCAGTGCTTCCCACCACTTCCGCGATCTCCTTGTATGACAGGCCCTGTTGCACCCTCAACGTGAAAACCTCTCGCTGCGTCGGAGAAAGCGCTTCAAGCGACTTCCTCACTCTCTCCTGCGCCTCTTCGGCGATCAGCCCATCGAGGGCGCCATATTCACTCACATGATCCGATTCTTCCACGGGCACTGTTTCCCGACTCCTTCGCTCCGCCCTTCTTCGGTCCAGCATCAGCCGCCGCTCGATCGTGAAAAGCCATGTCCTAAGCGTGCTTGCCCCCCGAAACGAATCGAGCGATGCGAAAGCCCGAACGAACGTGTCCTGCACCAGCTCTTCTATCCCTTCCCGCTCCCCGGCACTCGCGGCGAAGCGCGCCAAAGCCTGAGAATGACGACCCACCAACCGCGTTGCAGCCCGGCTGTCTCCGGCCTTCCAGCGGTTGATTAGCTCCATATCGGTCTCGTCGGGCCTGCCCTCGGGGCTAGGAATCATGGAGCCTCATCCGGTAGACGCTGCCAGGGCCCTGCCGTTAAGGCCGATTGACCGCGCCGAACGGCGCTCATATGCTTCGCGCTCATCGTGCCCAATACTACTACTCTGAGGAACCCCTGACTCAATCACGGCAGCGGCCCAAGCCCGAAAAGATCTCCCACCGCGGGGCGCACCAGACGCTGCCGGAGAATTCGATACCAGCTTTTCTCCGGGCGATCGAGCTCGGAGCTGACGCGATCGAGCTCGACGTGCACGCCACGAGCGACGGCGTCGTGATTGTGCACCACGATCCGATCGTGAACGCGCCGGCGGCGGCGAGAACTAGAATAGCCGATCTCTCCGCGTCGGAGATTAGCCGCTTCCCACTGGCGCACGGTGTTGAAATTCCCACGCTCGAAAAGGTTCTCGATGCTGTCGGTGATCGAGCGATGGTTTATGTCGAAATCAAGGCGGCTGACATCGAGCCACTGGTGGTGCGGTGCATTCGTGAGTCCGGCGCGAGGTGCGCTGTGCACGCTTTCGATCATCGCATTGTCAAAACCGTGAAGAGAATTTTCCCCGCCATTCGAACCGGCGTTCTCGAGGTTGCCCGTCACATCGATCCGGTGGCATCGCTCCTGGCTGCCGAAGCGCAAGATCTCTGGCAGGAGGTGTCGTTCATCGATGAGGAACTCGTTGTGCGCGCTCATTCCGTCAATGCGAGGATTATTGCGTGGACCTCCGATGATCCGGACCAGTGGGAAACCCTCCGGGCGATCGGCGTCGACGGCATTTGCACCGACCGCATCGCCGAGCTCGCGACAACGAGTCTGTAACTGCGCTAGCTTATTGCGACCCACAGCCCTGCTTCGGAGGAAAATCTTTCACATGCGCGCTTTTCTTTGTCTGCTATTGATGGGGACGGCAGCCTGCACTGTTCGGACCCCGACGACCACGCCCTCGCCAGCTCGCGATTCAGCGCAGGCCGACGTCGGTCGCGGCGGTACATCGACGCCCAACGCCGATCCCTTTCCGAGCACATACGTCCCATTCCCATCGCGAACGACCGTCGTCCGCAACGTCAACATTCTGACCGCGGCCGGGCCCCTCATCAGGAACGGCGCGATTCTCCTGCAGAACGGCAAGATCGCGGCGGTAGGCACGACGGTCGACGCGCCAGCCGATGCGCTCGTGATCGACGGCTCGGGCAAGTACGTCACTCCCGGTATTGTCGACGACCATTCACATCTTGGTGTCTACGCAGCACCAGGCGGTAACGCGCTGAGCGATGGCAACGAAGCCACCAATCCCGCCACCCCGCAGGTGTGGGCGGAACATTCAGTGTGGCCCCAAGACCCGCAGTTCCCTCGCAATCTCGCCGGCGGCGTGACGACGCTGCAGGTGCTTCCGGGCTCGGCGAATCTCATTGGTGGTCGCAGCGCCATCCTGAAAGTCGTCCCGGGACGCACGGTGCAGGCGATGAAGTTCCCGGGCGCGAAATACGGACTCAAGATGGCTTGTGGCGAGAATCCCAAACGGGTCTACGGGGGACGCGGCGGACCGTCAACACGGATGGGCAACGTCGCCGGCTACCGCGCCGCCTGGATCAAGGCCGTAGACTATCGCCGCAAGTGGGACAAGTGGAACACCGATCATAAGGGAGATCCACCGGCGCGCGATCTCGGTAACGAGACTCTCGCTGAGGTGCTGCGCGGCAACATTCTCGTCCACAATCACTGCTATCGCGCCGACGAGATGGCGCAGATGATCGACATCGCGCACGAGTTCGGATACCAGATCAGGTCGTTCCACCACGGAGTGGAGGCATACAAGATCGCAGACCTTCTCGCCAAGGAAGGAATCGCCGGCTCCCTCTGGGCCGACTGGGGCAGCTTCAAGATGGAAGCGATCGACGCGGTGAAGGCGAACATGGCGCTGGTGGATCACGCCGGCGCCCGAGTGATCGTCCATTCCGATGATCCATCGGGTTCGCAGCGATTGAATCAGGAAGCCGCAAAGGCGATGGAAGCGGGAGCGGAAATCGGGATCCCCGTGAGCGAGGAGCAGGCAATCAAGTGGCTCACCATCAATCCCGCATGGGCACTCGGCCTCGACGACAGGATCGGCTCAATCGAAAAGGGAAAGAACGCCGATGTCGTGCTGTGGACGGGCGATCCGTTCAGCGTCTACTCGAAACCGGAAAAGGTGTGGATCGACGGCGCCCTGCTGTACGATCGCCTCGACCCGTCTGAGCAGTGGCGCACTGACTTCGAGCTCGGCTTCGTGCCGTTCAACCGGAACTAATCGATGATCTCCTACAGGCTAAATTCGCATATCGGCGCAGTCGTTTTCACGGCGATACTGGCAATGCCCGCCGCGGCGCAAACCATCGCGATAACCGGTGGCAAAGTGTACCCGGTGAGCGGGCCACTGATTGAAAACGGAACGGTCATAATCAGCAACGGCAAGATCGTCGCTGTCGGTGCGAATGTGCCGATCCCCGCCGGCGCACAGCGCATCGACGCCACCGGCAAGATCGTGACGCCCGGCTTCGTGGACGCGTCGACGCAGCTCGGGGTTCAGGAAATCGCGGCAGTGAACGACACGCGTGACATGAGCGCGCGTGGCAAGGACAACATTGCCGCCGCCTTCACCGTGTGGGAGGGCTTGAACCCCAATTCGGTGCTGATTGCACCCGCGCGCAAAGAAGGCATCACCAGCTTCGTCGTCGTTCCAACAGGCGGGCTCGTGTCGGGTCAGGCCGCGCTGGTAGACGTCGTCCCGGGAACGACGACCGACATGATCGTCAGATCTCCGGTCGCGATGGTCGCTGAGGTTGGTGATCCGCAGTCAGCGGGATTGGGCTCGCGCGGAGAGCTGATTGTGAAGCTGCGCGAGCTCCTCGAGGATACGAAATTCTTCCAGACCCACCGCGACGCGTTCGATCGTGCTCAGACGCGGCCATTCGTGGCGAGCCGCCTGGACCTGCAAGCGATGATTCCAGTCGTGGAGGGAAAGCTTCCACTCCTCATTACAGTAAACCGCGCTTCTGACATCGACGCTGCGATGCGGCTCGCCCGCGATTACAACGTCAAGCTGATGATCAGCAGCGGCGCGGAAGCGTGGATGATGGCCGACAAGCTTGCCGCCGCCAGGATTCCGGTTCTAACGGGAGCTATGAACAACATTCCGGAGGGATTCGCGTCGCTTGGCCAGCGCCAGGAAAACGCGGGCCTGCTGCGGAAGGCGGGAGTTCAGGTGGCTCTCATCGGCAACGCCGGAGGCGGGGATGAGGAAGCGTTCAACGTTCGCAACCTGAAGCAGGAAGCGGGCAACGCAGTCTCATACGGAATGACGTGGGACGAAGCGCTACGCGCAGTAACGCTCGCGCCCGCGGAATTCTTCGGGGCGGCGGATCGACTCGGCTCGTTGCAACCTGGCCGCGAAGCCAACGTCGTGGTCTGGAGCGGCGATCCGTTCGAGTTCACGACGCGGGCCGAGCATGTTTTTGTGCGCGGTCGCGAGTACAACGAGAAGACGAGGCAGGATCTCCTTATCGAACGCTACAGGAATCTGCCGGGCACGCACAACACTCCGCCCCCACGGTGAGAGAGAACCACCACGACAACAAAAGGGCTCCCGTCAACAACGGGAGCCCTTTTCGCAGCAGCGACTCTTAGCTCGGAGAGCCCGGGTAACTGTCGCTGGTGCCCGCGCTGTCAGACGCAGCGTTCGCCGATCCGCGTGCCGCGGATCCCTGCTGGCGTCTCAGCTCGATCTCGGCTTCGAGTCGGGCTGCATCGGTGTCGTGGGTCTCGAGCGTCGCCTTCAGGCGATCATAAGTGGCGGCATCGAGATCTGCGCCGCTCTTCTTCGATCGGTAAACTGCGTAGCCAAGCGCCTGCGCAGCCTTGTCCGCCAGCTGTCGGGTGCGGAAGGCCTCGAGTCTGGTTTTTCCGTCGTCGAACGCGTCTTGCGCCACTTTTCCGGCGCGGTCGAGTTCCTGTTTTAGTCTATCGAGGAGGGCCATTGTCGTCTTCTCTCGTAAAGGGATCCTACAGTTAATCTTACGCAAAACTGCAGCCCGTTGTTTCTTACGGATAACTGCAACTTAAGACTACCGGCCGGGGGTTGTCGGCGTGTCAGTTCGGGGCTGCGGGCTGTAGAATTCTGAGGCACGCGCCGAGTGACGGCCAATAAAAAAAGCCCTGTGAGGGGCTTTCGAAATACTGCAGAACGCTCGGGTTGAATACAGGACGCCCTAGGCCGCGCTCGTCTCTACGTCGGGATACACGCTGACCTTGTAGCGGGTGCGGCTCTTGTGCTCGAATTTCACGACGCCATCGATCAGCGAGTAGATCGTGAAATCGGTTCCGAGGCCGACGTTGCGGCCGGGATGCCACTTCGTGCCGCACTGGCGGACGATGATGTTTCCCGCGACGACTTTCTCACCACCGAATTTCTTGACACCGCGGTACTGCGGATTACTGTCGCGTCCGTTGCGCGACGAGCCTACACCTTTCTTGTGAGCCATTACTTCTCTCCCCCGCTCTTCTTGCCGAAGGCGATATCGTTGATGCGGACCTCGGTGAATTTCTGCCGATGGCCCTGCTTTTTCGCGTAGTTCTTGCGGCGCTTCTGCTTGAACACGACGATCTTGTCGTCGAGGCCGTGCTTGACGATCTCGCCCGTCACGTGCGCGCCCTTCAAGCCCGGCGCGCCGATGTGGGTCTTGTCACCGTCGGAGCCCAGGATCACGTCGTCGAAGGTGACCTTGGAGCCGGCGTCGCCAGGCAGGGTCGGAATTCTGATTGTCTTTCCAGCCTCGGCGCGGAACTGCTTGCCGCCGGTCCGGATGATTGCGTAAGTCATAGAGAGTGCTGCTGTTAGATGGTTCGGACAGCCTAGGAAGTTAGCCAATCATTTGGTGGGGGTCAACTGGCAGCCGCAACTGAATAGGCGGGAGGTCCCAGTGGCAGAGATGCGAGGTTGTTAGTTCACTACGCCCCGACTTATCTCGATGGATACCGTGCACAAGCAAATGCCTGTGTCCTGAACGCCACAGAGGCAAGTCAGGGCGTCGTAAACTGAATCGCTGGCAACTTACCTACTGGGACCTCTCGCCTATTCTGTTGCCGTTATGGAATGATCCCGGATGCTTTAGGCGATAGCGTACTGCTGCGTGACATCCCGTCCCTGCGCTTTGACCACGAGCTTGAACTCGTCCGGCTTGAGCAACGGATCGTCCCGGAACTCGAGCGAAAAGTTGGCCGCCTTCTGAAGCTTCTGCGGAAGATCGCGCTCCTGCTCGAGCACGTACATCGCGACATCCGGGTGCAGCTTGACGAGCAGGTTATCGCGCCGGCCCTCCACCGCCATCCGCTTCACCGAACGCTCCATCCGCCGCACGATCGTTTCGGGCGTCAACACGCGTCCCGTTCCATTGCACGTCGGGCAGGCTTCGGTCGAGGATTGATAGTGGCTCTGACGTACCCGCTGCCGCGTCATCTCGATCAGTCCGAGGTCGCTCACGGCGAACGCCTTGGTTCGGGCGCGGTCGCGCGAGAGGTGCTGCCTCAGCTCCTGGAGCACGCGGTCCCGGTTCGCCTTGGTCTCCATGTCGATGAAATCGCAGACGATGATCCCACCCACATCGCGCAGCCGGAGCTGCCGCGCGACTTCCTGCGCCGCTTCCATGTTGGTTCTGAGAACGGTTTTCTCCGGATCCTTCTTGCCGGTGTAGCGCCCCGAGTTGACGTCGATCGAGACCAGAGCCTCTGTCGGCTCGATGATCAGGTAACCGCCTGAAGGAAGATCGCAGCGGCGCTTGAAGATGTCTCTGATCTCCGACTCGATGCCGGCGGTGTCGAAGAGAGGAACCTGGGATTCGTGGAGCTTTACTCGCTCGATCAGGTCGGGCGCGATGTCCTTGAGGTATCCAACGATCTCGTTGTAGACCTGCTTCGAATCGACGGCGAGGCTGTCGACCTTGTCGCTGAAGATGTCGCGCACCAGTCCACGAGTGAGTCCACTCTCACGGTTCACCAGCGAGGGCGCCTTCTGGAAGTGCATCTTGCGCTTGATCTTCTTCCACTGCGACATGAGGCTGTTGAGCTCGCGCCGCAGCATCTCGGGCGTCACGTCTTCGCTGACCGTCCGGACGATCACGCCACCCGATTTGTCGGGAAGAATGCTCTGGACCTGTTCCTTGAGCCGCGCACGCTCGGTCGACGATCCGATTTTCCGGCTGACGCCGACCTTCGACGAGTCGGGGATGTAGACGAGGAATCGGCCGGCGAGTGAGATCTGGGCTGTGACTCTCGGACCCTTGGTCGAGATCGGCTCCTTGGAGATCTGGACCAGAATGTCCTGGCCTCGCTTCAGAGCCTCCTGAATAAGCGGAGCTTTCGCGCGGCGGCCGTTGCTGCCGTTTCCGCCGTTGCCATTCTTTTTCTCGATCGGCTCGTCGCTATCATCGTCGTCGTCTTCATCTTCGTCTTCCGCTTCATCGGCGGTTTGCCTGACGAGATCGGAGGCGTGGAGGAAAGCGCTTTTCTCGGTGCCGATGTCGACGAAGGCGGCCTGGATTCCGGGGAGCACAGCGTCAACCCGGCCAAGATAGATGTCACCGACCATACGTCGGTTGTCTGGACGATCGGCTAGAAGCTCAACGAGCTTCCCGTCCTCCAGAATCGCGATCCGCGTTTCGCGCGGAGCCGCGTTTATGAGGATTTCTCTTTTCATCGTTGCCCGTCTCACCCCATCGCGCGGCGACTCGGCGAGCGAAGTAGAGGACGGTTCAAAAAAGTCCGCGCGGTCGTACTACAGGGCCGCGTTATGAGTTCCTTTGGTTTTCACCATCAGCGCCACTCGATCCATGTGTGTGGGACCCGCGAGTCGCGCGGGTGCCCCATGCATTGAGGAGCAACAGTCAGTGAGTGCAATCTACCGCCGAACGGCTTGTTTCCGCAACGGCGACAACAACTTACGGGCAGCGGCTTGATGTCGTACCGAGACCCGCGGCGCACCAAGTATGTGACGCGCGGCCTCGCAGCCCGTCACCTAGCGCCAGAGGCTTGAGGCAACCTCGATAATGGCTCGATGCCAGATGAGCCAGATCATCACGAGCACGTACGTCAGTCCGGCCTTCCATTCTCCGTGCTTCATGTAGAGATCGAGGCTGAAACCGCCGACTTCTTCCGGATGTGTCGCCTTCCACGGCGTCGGCCTGGGGACGAACGCGGGGACGTTGGCCGCATAGAGCTCGTACTCCGCCGGAAATCGCCCGGATATATTGGCCCGTTCCCGTTGCATCGTCGGTGCATATATGAGCACGAAGAACGCGACCACCACCAGCAGCAGAGCCCAGTGAGCGGCGACGGCAAACCCCGCCGCGATCAAAAAGCTTCCGAAGTAAAGAGGATTCCTGGTGTGTGCGTACGGGCCTGAGGTTGCGAGTCGCTCGTTCTTTGAAATGTGGCCCGAGGCCCAGCCACGCACGATGACTCCGACCAGTGCGATCATCCCACCGACAGCCAGCGTCAGCGGCGTGGGCCGGGCGAAGATGAGATAGCTGATGCCGAGTATGAAGCCGAGTGGGAGTCTGAGATGCTTGGCGACCTCGGAATAAGTCAATCCGCCAGCTCCTTGAGGAGGTTTCGCGCGATGACGAGTCGCTGGATCTCAGAGGTACCCTCGCCTATCTCGCAAATCTTTGCGTCCCGAAACATGCGCTCGACCGGATACTCCTTGGTGTATCCATAACCGCCGTGTATCTGGATCGCCTTGATCGTAGTCCGCATCGCGAGTTCCGAACAGTATAGCTTGGCGATCGCTGCCTGCTTCGAGAATGGCTGCTTGTGCTGTGCCATCCAGGCTGCATGGAACATCAAGTGCTTCCCCGCCTCGATCTCCGTCGCGATGTCAGCGAGCTGAAACTGGATGCCCTGGAAACTGGAGATTGGCTGGCCGAACTGCTTCCGCAGCGTCGAGTACCGCAGCGACTGCTCGAACGCGCCCTCAGCGATGCCGAGTGAGAGCGCGGCGATTCCCACGCGACCGGAGTCGAGCGTCCGCATGAAGTTGTTGAAGCCCTCGCCCTCTTCACCGAGGAGGTTTTCAGCCGGCACTTCGACGTCTTCAAAGATTAGCGACCGCGTGTCCGACGCTCGCCAGCCCAGCTTATCCTCCTTTTTCCCCGACCGGAAACCGGACATCGCAGGAAGAGAATCGTCGTGGCCGATCCCGAGGCCGCTGGTCTTGTCGAGATCGGTCGTTTCCTTCGTCACGATGAACGAGCTAATGCCCTTCGTGCCCGCGCCGGGCTCGGTCACGGCGGTCACGACGAAGATCTCGCCGACGCCTCCGTGGGTGATGAAGATCTTGCTGCCGTTGAGTACGTAGTGCGACCCTTTGCGGACCGCGGTTGATCGCGTGCTCGCGGCATCGCTTCCGGCGCCTGGCTCAGTCAGGCCGAATCCGCCCAACACTTTTCCGGTCGCGAGCAGAGGCACATAACGTTTTTTCTGGGCCGCCGTTCCGAAGTTGACGATCGGCGACGTACCCAGAGTTGTGTGGGCGGAGATGGTGATCGCATGGGACGCATCAACTTTCGCCATCTCGTTGATCACGATCATATAGCTGAGTAGATCGAGACCCGCACCACCCAGCTCCTCCGGCCACGGAATGCCGAGCAATCCGAGCTCGCCCATCTTCTTGACATTCGCCCAGGGGAACTCGGCCTTCGCGTCGAGCTCCGCGGCGACGGGCGCTACTTCTCCGCGCGCGAATTCGCGGACCATGTTGCGAACCGCGAGATGCTGCTCCGAGAAATAGAGCGAGTCTTCCATTCCGGAACCTCTACCGATTCTCCGCCGCGGAAAAGTTCTCCGGATACAGGGAGACGCGAACATAGTTGTCGATCCGCAGATACTTCACTGCCGCCCGCTGCAGGTCGGCGACGGTGAGCGCCGAGATGAGCTTGTCACCATTCGGAATCTCTTCCAACGGCCAACCGCTTTGGTCGAAAGTCGCTATCTGCGAGAGCCAGTAACCGTTCTGCTTGATCGCGGTCTCACGAGCGCGGAGTGCGGCCTCCTTCACCTTGTTCAGATACTCGGGAGTCGTGCCGAATCGCTTCACACTGTCTATTTGGGCCAGCGCAGCGGTGGTGAGGTCTTCCAGCCGTTCCGGCGCCGAGCCGAAGCCGATTGTGAACCGGTATGACGGCTGCGGATCCCTGGTTGCGCCCGGGCTCACGCTCACGCCATAGGTGCCGCCCAGGTTCTCGCGCAGTGCTTCGCGCAGCTTGATGGTGAGGAGCTCCGCAAGGGCGCTAAGGTAGTACCGATTTTGCCTGTTGTACTCGAGTGGGCCTGTGAAAATGAGAGCGGTGCGCGCCTTTGGCTCAGCGCCCCTCTTGACCACCCTTTGGACCACGCCCGTTGGCGGACGAATACCGGTATCTCGCCACGTTTCCTTGCGTCCGGTCGACGGGAGCGCGCCGAGCCATTTCGCGATTAGAGGCTTGATCGAATCGGGCTTGAAGTTCCCGACGAAAACGAATGTGAAGCCGCTCGCATCCGCGAATCGCTCCTTGTAGAAGTCGAACGATTTCAACGGATCGATTCTGTCGAGAATCGCCGCCGAGACGGGCAGCTCGCGCACGGAATGCTGAGCCATGGTTACTTGCAGCGTGTCGCTGAACGCCGCCTCCGGGCTGGCGCTGCGATTCGCGAGCACTCCCTTGAAGCGTCCGATGAAGGTGTTGACCAGTGACGTGTCGAGTCTCGGCTGGGTGAAGTAGAGATAGACCAGCTGGAGCATGGTGTCGACATCGCGCTGTGACGCGCTGCCGGAGACTCCCTCGCTCAGGTCATCGATCGACGGATAGACGCTGACCTGCTTTCCGGCAAGGAATTTCTGAAGATCGATGACGGTGAACTTGCCTACGCCGCTCGTGGCGGGGATGAGATCACCTGCGCTCGCGGCGAGGTATGAAGCGTCGGGCAAAAGCGACGCGCCCCCGGGACTATAGGAGGTGAAGGTGATCTGATCCGCGTTGAAATCGGTGGGCTTGAGCAACACGCGAACGCCGTTGGAAAGCTTCCACTCAGTTACTCCAATTGCCTTGATCTCCCGCTCCGAGACAACCTTTCCGCCTGCCGGCTCTTTGTCGACGAGCAGCTGAGAGGGCGCGATTTCCGTGTATGCAGAAATGTTGGCGCCCTTTACCGCGTCGAATGCGAGAAGAAGCTCTCCGCGAGCCGGAGTAACGATTCCCGGTTTGTCGGGTGATGTCGTCGCCAGAACCCGGTTCCGGTCGGTCATCCATTCCCCCGCCAGCCTGTTCACTTCAGCGAGGGTGATTCCCGGGAGCAGTCGCGTGACGGCGTCGAGGTCGTACTGGATGCTGGTCGATGGCTCGGACTGCAGAAACGCGGAGACATACGCATCGGCGTAGACATTCGAGTTCGTCTTGTCACGCTCGGCGTACGCTTGCTCGGTTCCGCGTTGTAAATCCTTCCTGGCGCGATCCAGCTCGGATTGGAGGAATCCGAATTTCTTTACGCGCTCACCCTCGGTGAGCACTGCATTGAGCCCGCGTTGAATTCCGTTATCCGCGACGATTGCGGTCAGCGAGAACGACTCCGCCGTTCGAACGAGATCGCCTTGCGACGCGTACGCGTTTATGAAAGGCGGATTCGGCTTCTGCGTTATTTCCCCGAAGCGATCGTTGAACATCGAGCCAAAAAGTTCTTCGACCAAATGCTGTCGGTAAGTCGCCGCGGTCGTGTTGAAGCGCTTCGGCTGTTTGTAGAGAAGCCGGATGATCGACCGCGTGGCTTCCTTGTCGCTGTTGATCGAGACGAGTGTGCTGTCGTGAGGTGGAACTGGAAAGAGCGGCCGTGCCCTGGGTATGGTCGCCCGGGGAATCGCCCCGAGATAGCGATTGATTAAGGTCTCTATCTGGCGCTTGTCGAAATCACCGACAGCGACCACCGCCATGAGATCCGGTCGATACCAGGTGTCGTAGAAGCGACGGAGAGTAGCTGGCTTGTATGTCTCCAACACCGACTTGAGTCCTATCGGGATGCGCTCACCATACTTCGACCCGGAGAAAAGAACGGGGAACCACTTGTTCTGCATCCGGTTCTCGGCGCCCTGTCCCAACCGCCACTCCTCGATCACGACGGGTCGTTCCTTCGCGATCTGTTCCGGCTCGAACGCGACGTTATGCGCCCACTCCGACAGTATCTGAAATCCTTTGTCGACGATCGCCGCAGTATCAGTGGGGACCGTGATCATGTACACGGTCTCGTCGAAGCTCGTGAAGGCGTTGATGTCCGGGCCGTATCGCATTCCGACGGATTCGAGATAGCTCGAGATCTGGTTGCGGGCGAACTGTTTCGTGCCCCGGAACGCCATGTGCTCGACCATGTGCGCGAGGCCGCGCTGGTCTTCATCCTCCAGTACGGACCCGGCGTTGACGACCAATCGCAGCTCGGCGCGCTTTTCCGGCTTGTGATTTTCGCGGATGTAGTAGCGCATCCCGTTGGAGAGCGTCCCGACTGTAACCGCGGAGTCGAACGGCAATGGCACGGCGGCTGACATTTGCTGCGCCGTTGCGACGGAGGCCGCGCCAGTGAAGAGAGTCGCAAGCGCGACGCCGAAAAGAACCGCGGATGGGAGTCTGATTTCTGATCTCATTTGCTTCATCATCAATGGTTGGCGCCCGGATGGCTCAGGCCGCTTCAATGTCATCAGCTTTCGAAATTGCGTCGAGAAAGCGTGCACCGTACCGCTCCAGCTTCATCGGACCGACCCCACGGACATCCTGAAGTGCCGTCAGTGATCGGGGTCGCCTCAGCGCGAGCTCGGCCAGAGTACGATCGGAGAATACAATATATGCGGGCACATGTTCCTCGCGGGCGATCGTGCTCCTGACGGTTTTGAGCACACCGAGAAGACGCTCTTCGGCAGCCCCGAGTGACATATCGTCCGCAACGTCAGCGATCGCAGAGCTCGCCCGCCTGGTCTTTTTGTCGCGCCGAACACGGTGTGGCGCTTCTTCCTGCACTGTTGCGACCGCCGCAACGCCGAGGCAATTGTCACAGCCAGCGCATCGCGCTTTGGCCGCCGGATCTCCGAAGTAGCGCAGCACGAATCCGCGCCGGCACTCCCGGGTGTACGCGTATTTCTGAACAGCCTGGAGCTTGGACAGCTCAGCACTCCGACGCCGATCGAGAATCGCCCAGTCAATTTTGAATTTCGAGAGCGGCGCGTTTCGGTCACCCAGATAGAGCCCGCTCCCCAAGCGCTCCCACACCAGGAACTGCCGGTCCTGCAACGCGTCGAGCAACGGCGTCGATGCGGCGGACCCACCTAATCCCGGTGGCAAGCCGTCTAGATCGACCACAGCGCCGGTCCTCAGAGAGGCTCCGACACCGCGCCATAGCGCGCGCAGTAGTCCGAGCTCACTGTTGGCCTCGCCGATCAGTTCCCGCTTGATGCGCTCCGGCGTGGCGAGCAGCCGCACGTGGACGCGTGCCTGATCCCCGCTGCTGAGCGTAACAGCCGCAGGGCGCGTCAGAATTCTGATCGCACCCTCGACCTCCCGAACGTTTGGCTTGGGCCTGACGGCGCGAGTCAGGTCTGCCGGCTCCGCGCTCACGAAGCCCTGGTCATCCGAGAGTTTCCTGAGTGCTTCGTAGGTCTTCTCTACGACCGCGCGTTCGGGGTACGAGCCTTTGATGAAGAACTCGTGCGTGAAGCGATCGGGAAAGGCGTGCAGAAGAAAGACATCGGAGTGGAGTCCATCGCGCCCCGCACGACCCGCTTCCTGATAATAAGCCTCGAGCGTTCCCGGCATGGCGTAGTGAATCACGAGGCGAACATTAGGCTTGTCGATCCCCATTCCAAAAGCGTTGGTCGCCACAATGGCGCGAATCTTTTCGCCCATGAAGGCTTCCTGCACCTCGTGCCTTCTGCTGTCATCCAGACCGGCGTGATATCCGGCCGCCCGGATCTTCGCCCGCTCGAGAACGGTCGTGAGGTGGTCCACCGCCTTACGGGTGGACGCGTAAATCACGGCGAGTCCATCGTGCTTGCGCAGAATCTCGACGATTCGCTTTTCTTTTTCGGCGTCGTTCCTGGTCGGAACGACGTAGTACGTGAGATTAGGCCGATCAAACCCGGTGATGATCGTCTCGGGGTTTTTCAGGGCCAACTCGCGTCCAATGTCGCGGCGAACCTCGGGGGTTGCGGTCGCCGTCAGGGCGATTGTCGTCGGCGAGCCGAGCGCCTCGTGCACCTTCTTCACCCGGAGGTAGCTTGGCCGGAAATCGTGCCCCCACTGACTGATGCAGTGGGCTTCGTCGATCGCGAGGAGCGAGACGCCAGCCTTGCGCAGTCTCTCGGCCGTGCGGCCGAAGTCGAAACGCTCCGGCGCCACGTAGAGCAGCTTGATCTCGCCCCGATCGGCACGGGCGAGGCGGTCCGACACCTGGCCGGAAGTCAGAGTGCTGTTGATGAACGCGGCCGGCAGTCCCTTGGCCGTGAGCGCATCGACCTGGTCCTTCATCAATGAGATGAGCGGCGAGACGACAACGGTGAGACCTGGCAGGAGGAGCGCCGGCACCTGAAAGCAGAGCGATTTGCCGCCACCGGTGGGAAGAACCACCACGGTGTCGCGGCCAGCGAGGATCGCGGCCACGGCGGCTTCCTGCCCGGGCCTGAACTCGTCGTAGCCAAACGCGCTTTTGAGAACCGCGCGTGCGTCCTGGATTGTCGGCGTGGCCATCGATATGAAAGGTAAGCGACCCAGGAACCGACAGGGCGTCGCCTGATCGCGTCCGTAACTATTGCGCCGCAACGCACCTTGAGAGCGCTGGCGTCCGCTCAGATGCTCTCGATGAGCCTGGCGTAGAAAGCCGGATCGGCGTTTCCCCCACTGATTACGCAACAGACTCGCTTGCCCTTGAATCGATCCGGCTCCGCCAGCACCGCGCCGAGCGCCAGCGCACCTGTCGGCTCGGCTTTCAGATTCGCGAGAGCGAAGAGGAGACGGACTCCTTCCATGATCTGCTCCTCGGTGACTTCGATCACGCCGGCAAGCCCGTGACTAAGGATTTCCCAGTTGCGATCGCCCAACCGAAGCACGCGCGCGCCGTCCGCAATCGTGGTCGATTCATCGGGCAGCGAGACAATGTGACCGGCGCGAAACGACTCGGCGGCGTCGTTCGAGAGCAGCGGCTCTGCGGCTAACACTTTGGTCTTTTTCCCGCTTCGCTCGACCGCCTTGACCAGGCCGGATGTGAGGCCGCCACCTCCGATCGGGGCGATGATGAAATCGAGCTCGAGGCCGAGCGCGAACAGCTCGTTGGCGAGTCCGGCATTGCCTTCGATCACGAGCGGGTCATCGTAGGGACTAGCGACGTAAGCCTTCGGATATTGCTTGGCAAGCTCACCGAGCCGCTCTAGCCTGCTCTTCTTCTTCAGGTCGACGAGATCGACTTCGGCGCCGTATTCACGAACCGCATCGACTTTTATGCGAGGCGCCGTCAGCGGCATGACGACGGTGCATCTTTTCTTGAACAGCGAGCAGGCGTAGGCAATGGCTTGACCAAAATTGCCTGATGAGACCGTAATGATGTGGGCCTGCTTGACGTTGGACGCGACGTTGTAAGCAGCGCGAAACTTGAAGCTGCCTGTGTACTGGAGCGTCTCGCTCGCCAGCACCAGATCGACACCGAGTTTTTTTGATAGGCGCGGCGCGTCGACGATCGTGGTTGGACGCGGGCCGGTCATTGAAGTCTGCGCGGCCTCTTGATGAATCGAAGGATCAGAGCGATGAACAGGAACCCGATCCCGGCCCAACGGAGTGCCGTGTCGTCGGTTCTGATCCCCCAACCGAGGAGGATCGCCGCGACCAGCATCAGTGCGAGCTTCGCAACTGTGAACGGGGTCATTGGTTACCCTTCTTGCGATTGGTGAACCGTTTCACACCCTCGCGGAAGGCGGCGGTCGCACGGGAGTCGGCATTGGCGACGATTCCGGCCGAGATTCCATCCAGGAAGCCGAGCGTGTCGAGCTTGTAGAAGAGGGTTTTGGTCGCCGCCATAGAGCTGGGAGCCGCGTCGGCCAGTTGATCGAGAACTGATTGAGACAGCTGATCGAATTCCGTGGCCGCGAAGACACGCGATACGAGACCGATTGACCGTGCTTCCTCCGCTTTGAGAATGCGGCCGGTGCTGACGAGATCGAAGGCGTGTTTTTCCCCCACCGAGCGCCGCAGCATTGTCATCACCATTGCCGGAACGAATCCGATCGTAATTTCCGGGTAGGCGAAGCGGGCTTCCTCGTGTGCGAGAACGATGTCACAGGCCGACGCGAGGCCCGCGCCACCGCCATACGCTCTGCCCTTGACCAACGCGACGACCGGCTTTTCCATGCGCCGAATGGTATGGAACACGTGTCCGAGGGCTTTCGCGTCGTCGATCTGCTCCTGGCGGGGAGCATCGAGCATTTCTTCGAGCGCGGAGAGATCTGCACCAGCGCAAAAATCCGGACCGTCACCGTCGATTGCTACCACTCTCACGGGCGATTCGCTCAGCGCGAACAGCGCCTCGGCGAGCTCGTCGGCGGTTACCCGATCGAGGGCGTTCTTTTTCTCCGGACGGGCAAGAGTGATCCGGCCGATCGGCCCGTCAGCGGTCATACGGACATTCTTCATCGCGACCACTCTACTGCCGGGCGAAGCTTCACTTTGCCGCCGGCAGTGAGAGACGCCTTGCCTCGGCGTCCGGAACGTCTATCACCATTCGAAGCAGTGCCGTTGAATAGACCTTGCCTTGAGCATCGGTCTTGAGCGAGAGCGTACCGCCGCCGTCGAGCGCGCCGTGCAGCAGGAAGTTGAGCGCATTGAGATTGGGGAGCTCGTAACGGTCGACATCGCCTTCGATCATGCCGCGAAAGTGTTCGGCAACCCTGTTGCGCGTCACGAATTGCTCCAGTACCTCGTACCATCGCGGCTCTAGCGCGATCACACCGACGTTGGCGGTGTCACCTTTGTCGCCCGAGCGTGCGTGCGCAATGTCGACGAGGCGCACTTTCATTGGATGAGGTCCACTTTGGTTTTCACAACGGACTTGTCGACCAGCGCGGGCCAGTATGCCACGATTTCTTCGACCTTGGGCCGGCCGCCGGCGAATCCGGTGACACTTGGCGGCCCGTTCAGAACGAGTGGCGCAATCTCCCGCGTGAACCGTTCCACTGCCGCGCGATCAGGACCGCGCACTCCAAACCGCAGCTGTACTTCTGGCGCGCCGCTCTGGTCGCCGGCCAGGCGCCCGTGAGTAGCGTTGGCGCCGACGAATTCGGAAAGGATGCGCTCGAATCCGAGACCGAGCCTGTCCAGCCTCTCGCGTAGCACCCGGTCGGCCAATTGGGCTTTTTCGAGCGCATCGGGCCACGCGTAAACGAGAGTCCCCACCGCCTTGAACCCGGCGCGGTACGCCACGGAGACCTTGAGCTTGTCTGTCGGAGGCTTTCCCTTGATTCCCGATACGAGCACACGATCATCGCCATCCCGCGCCAGCCTGATCGTCGTGAAGTCGGCGATGACGTCGGGCGTGATGTATGAGTGTGGATCACCCATCTCGTAGACCAGTTGCTCCGTGATGCTTTGAACCGAGACTCTCCCACCCGTGTTCGGATGCTTCGTCACCACGAACGTGCCGTCAGATTTGGCCTCAACCAGAGGATATCCGACGTTCGCCAGGTCGGGAATCGAGCGCCAATCGTATAGGCAGTTGCCACCCGAGCATTGCGCCCCGCACTCGATGATGTGTCCCGCCACGATTCCCGCTGCAAGTTGATCCCAGCTCGTCGCTCCCCAGCCAAACTCGTGACGAAGCGGCGCCATGGTCAGTGCGGTATCCGTCGAGCGCCCGGTGATGACGACATTTGCTCCCTTCCCGAGCGCCTCTACGATCGGCTCGGATCCGAGGTAGGCGTTGGCGGAAAGTACGCGGTCTCTCACGGTCGACAGCGGCTCGCCGGTCTCCATGTTGGCGAGAGGATGTCCGGCCCCGATTAGCTGGTCGATACGATCCAGCAGATCGTCGCCAGTGACAACTCCAATCCTCAGCCCGCCCTTAACTCCGGTTTTTCCCGCCATCGCTCTTACCGCAACGGCGCACGCGGCCGGGTTCACGCCTCCCGCGTTCGCAACAACCTTCACACCGCGGTCGAGCACGGCAGGAAGAACGCTCTCCATTGCACCTATGAAGTCACGCGCGTAGCCGAGTGCAGGGTCACGCTCCTTCTGCTTCTGGAGAATCGACATCGTGACTTCCGCGAGGTAGTCGAGCATCAGATAGTCAATCGGCCCGCCTTCCACCTGGCGGCGGGGTGCGTCGAGATCATCGCCCCAGAATCCCTGGCCGGCGGCGACGCGAACTACTTTCTTCAACTGCTCTCCTCCGAGAGATGCGGCGGAAGCACGAAGGGACCGAGGTGCGGTCCGGGATTGTGGAGAGATGCCCGCAGCGCGAGGCTCAGCATTTCGCGCGTGTTCTCCGGATAAACGATCGCGTCGACAAATCCACGTGCGGCGGCATAACGAGCATCGAGCTGGTGCTCGTAGTCGGCGCGCATCTCGTCCACAGACTTCGCGACTTCGGGATCGAGGACGCCGCCATTCTTCTTGGCAGCTTCCAGGGCTGGCCCGTGCACCGCCTGGATCGCCGATTCGCCTTCCATGACGGCCATGCGGCCTGTCGGCCAGCTGAGGATGAAATCGGGATCGAACCCCTGACCGGCCATCGCGTAGTATCCGGCGCCGGAAGCGTGATTGATGGTGAGAACTATTTTGGGCACACGTGCGGTTGCCATGGCTTCCACGAAACGTGCACCCGCGCGGATGATCCCTTCCTGCTCCGCTTCCGTCCCCACCATAAAGCCTGATACGTCCTGCACAAAAAGCAGCGGAATACCCAGCCGGTCGCAGCGATCGATGAAATACGCGACCTTCTCGGCGCTCTCGGTATATATGATCCCGCCGAAGCGCGGCTTCTCACCCTCGCGGCCTTTGATGAGACCCCGCTGATTCGCGATGACGCCAAGATTGATTCCATCGATTCGGGCGTCGCCGCAGATCATCTCTTTTGCGAGGCCTTCCTGAAACTCGTCGATCTCACCGTGATCGAGAATTGCTCTCAGCACAGCGTGCATGTCGTACGACATGCGATGATCAGCGGGAAGCAGGTCGTATAAGTCTTCTTCCTTGCTGCCTGATTTTCCGGTTCTCGCCCTGGTCCTGGACGTAGTTCCTGACCCGCGCGTTCGCCCCGTCGCCCGCGTCTCGTCTTCCCCGTTTTCCCGCGGCAAGAGCGCGACGGCGCGCGTTGACGTGGGCAAACGCTCTATCAAATCCCGTATCTTGGCGATGCACGCTTCGTCGTCGTCGACAGCGTAGTGCGCCACGCCGCTGATCTCGGTGTGCGTCGAGGCGCCGCCCAGAGTCTCCGAGTCGACCACCTGTCCAGTCGCGCCCTTCACCAGATTCGGACCACCGAGGCCCATGAACGATGTGCCTTTCACCATGAGGATCACATCCGAAAGCGCCGGCAGGTATGCGCCGCCCGCGATGCATTGTCCCATGACCGCCGCGATCTGTGGGATGTGCAGGTATCGCCGCATGATCGAGTTGTAATAGAAGATGCGCGCGGCTCCGTACTGTCCAGGGAAGACGCCCTCCTGATATGGGAGATTGACGCCGGCCGAGTCGACCAGATAAACGATCGGGATGCGACACCGCATCGCGATCTCCTGGGCGCGCAGAATCTTTTTGATCGTCTCAGGCCACCACGAGCCAGCTTTCACAGTAGCGTCGTTGGCGACGACGACGGTCTCCCTACCATGTACTCGTACGATCGACGTCACCACTCCCGCCGCGGGAGCCTGACCGTCGTACTGGTCGTAAGCGACAAGAAGCCCGATCTCGAGTGTGTTCGAGCCAGGATCCCGAAGGAGCTCGACGCGCTCGCGCGCCGAGAGCTTTCCCTGTTGATGGAGCCTGTCCAGCCGGTTCGCTCCGCCCGCCTCGCGGAGCTTTGTCTCGAGCGCTCTCACCTCATCGCTCAGCTCGCGGAGGCGGTTGCTCACTAGGCTTCCTGCTTTTCGCGCGTGGCGAACCACTCCTTGATGTACGCGATCAGCTCACTGGTGGGAGTACCCGGCCCGAAGAGGCGTCCGATTCCCCGGGCTTCGAGCGCTTCGACATCTTCTTTCGGGATGATGCCACCACCGGTGATCAGGATGTCGTCCCGCCCCTGAGCGTGAACCAGCTCCTGAACGCGGGGAATGAGGGTCATGTGAGCGCCGCTCAGGATCGAGAGGCCGATCACATCTACGTCCTCCTGCACCGCGGCGGTCGCGATCATCTCGGGCGTCTGATGCAGGCCCGTGTAGATGACTTCCATCCCGGCGTCGCGCAGCGCCGCTGCGACGACCTTGGCGCCCCGATCATGTCCATCAAGGCCGGGCTTGGCGACGAGAACTCGAATTGGTCTCATGGAGAGTCAAAGTTAGCGGTTGCGCGGCGGGAGCGGCAATCGGGCCTCACTCTTTGCGAGCGACGAGCAGCATCTCTGAAGACGTCCTTCTGAGGGGCCGATCGTCGAATCCTTCAAAGGCTTGTTCAACGACAAGACCCGCATCGGCGAAGAGCTCTGACAATCGTGTGGCCGTGTACAGCCTGATCTTGTGCTCGCGGCCGCCGCTCCGGGAACCGCGCCTCCATGTTGAACGAACCGTCAGCAAGCCGGACAGCGGATCGAACTCCCGCTGCTGCGCGAACAGCGTCTTGCCCGAGGTCCACCAGTCGCGTCCGAGAAACCGCGCCATGACGCCATCTCTGCTGGCGCCGTGCCAGATAAGCACCCCTCCAGGCTTGAGCACACGTACGAACTCCCGGATAGCGCGCACATCCTCGGCGGGATGGGCGAAGAAACCAAACGATGTAAAGAGATTCAGCACCGCATCGAACCGCCTCGTCCATCGTCCCGGCATTTTTCGCATGTCGCCGCGCGTGTAGCGAAGGTTTGGCCCAGTCACGCGCTTGCGGGCGACCTGCAACAGTTTGCGCGAATAGTCGAGACCGTCCACATCGTAGCCCGCTTCCGCGAGCAAGTGCGTGTGTCGTCCCTGTCCACACGGGACGTCCAGTATTCGCGAGTCGACGGGAAGGCCGAGGAGATCCATGAGACGCGCTGCTTCCTGGCGATCGCGCTCGGGGGTGAAGAGGAGACCGTATTCCAGGAGATAGTGGGCGTCGAAGGCAGACTCCCACCACTCGCTCGATGTCTTCAGAAGAAAACTGGCTCGCGGTAGGCGCCGAACACCGTTTCCATCGCGGCGCGGATCTCGTACAGAGTGCAGTAGGCGCGGGCGCAATCGAGAATGAAAGGCATGAGATTCCGAGATGTTGCCGCCGCTTCGCGCAGCGCGCCCAGCCTTTTCTCGACGAGTGCGTTGTCTCTCTCGGCTCGCATCTCCGCCATCCGCTGCCGTTGCTCTCGTTCCGTCTGCTCGGCGATTTTGAGAAGCTCGATCTCGACCGCGGGCCCGTCAGTTACGAATTCGTTCACGCCGACTATTACGCGCCGATGCTGCTCGATCTCCCATTGCTGGCGGGCCGCGGACTCATTGATCTTGCGCTGAAGCCATCCAGTCTCGAGGCCGCGAACTACTCCGCCAACTTCCTCGATCTGCCTGAACAGCATCTCCGCTTCCCGTTCCAGTTCCGTGGTAAGAGTTTCGACGTAATACGAGCCGCCAAGCGGATCGATGACATTGGGGATTCCGGTCTCGAACGCGAGAACCTGCTGGGTGCGTAGCGCGACCTGTACCGATTCCTCGGTTGGGAGCGCGAGCGTCTCGTCCATGGAATTCGTGTGCAGCGACTGGGTTCCACCGAGCACGGCGGCCATTGCCTGGTAGGCGACGCGCACGACGTTGTTCATGGGCTGCTGCGCGGTGAGCGTCACGCCCGCGGTCTGGGAATGGAAGCGCATCATGAGTGAGCGCGGATCCTTCGCTCCGTAACGATCCTTCATGTGGCGAGCCCAGATGCGGCGCGCGGCGCGAAGCTTCGCGATTTCCTCGAAGAAATCGTTGTGGATGTCCCAGAAGAAAGAGAGCCGCGGTGCAAACGTATCGACATCGAGGCCACGCGCGATTCCGCGCTCGACGTACGTGAAGCCGTCCGCGAGGGTGAAGGCCAGTTCCTGAGCGGCTGTCGCACCGGCTTCTCTGATATGGTAGCCGGAAATCGATATCGTGTTCCACTGCGGGACGTGCTCCGCCGACCACTCGAAGCAATCGACGATGAGTCTGAGCGCGGGCTCGATGGGATAAACCCACGCATGCTGAGCCATGTACTCCTTCAGGATGTCGTTCTGGATCGTGCCGCGCAGCTTTCTTGAATCAACACCCTGCTTTTCCGCCGCCGCGATGTAGAAGCAATAAAGAATTACCGCGGGTCCGTTGATGGTCATCGACGTCGAGACCTGGTCCAGCGGTATGCCGTCGAACAGTGTCTCCATGTCGGCGAGGCTGGAGATCGCGACGCCGCATTTGCCTACTTCTCCCTCGGACCGGGGATGATCGGAGTCGTAACCCATCAACGTCGGAAAATCGAACGCCACTGAAAGCCCGGTCTGCCCGTGAGCGAGGAGAAACTTGTATCGCTCGTTGGTGTCGCGCGCGCTCCCGAATCCGGCGAACTGACGCATCGTCCACAATCGGCCCCGGTAGCCGGTTGGATGCACGCCCCGTGTGTAAGGATAGAACCCAGGCATTCCGAGTGCTTCGGCGCTCGTCTCGGCGGCGTCGAGCGGAGTGTAGATCGGCTGGACTTCCTTTTCCGAATTGGTGAACGCGATGTCACGCACTTCACCCTTCTCGTACTTCTTCCGCCACTCGGCGACTTCCTTGCGTAGCAAGCGCAACTCGGCGCTCTGCTCCTCGATCGTCGCGATCAATTCGCTGTCAGCAGCACCGTTGGAGCTCGGACTCTTGAGTTTCGTCATTTATCATCGTCTCCACGTACGCGCTCAGCACTCTGTCGCAACAGCTGGTCGGCGACGGCGAATGGGGTGGCGCGTCCTTCTTCAACCGATGGTAGCTGCAGCTCCAGCCGACTCATCGTGGCCGTATCCTTCCACAGCCGGACGCGGATCTTCTGCTCCACGATATCCATCACGCGCTCCCGCAGTCTTTCTCGCCTGCGCGCGCCGAGCTTCCCGCTCTGGGCAAGATAAGCGAAATGACGGTCGAGCGCCGCCACGAGCTCGGTGATTCCCTCGTCCTTCGTCGCGACCGCGCTCAACACCGGCGGCGTCCACTCCACCGGATCTGGCGCAGCCGCCGCT
>Ga0137415_10001141_pt1 | contig 26252 bp, 31 predicted proteins | sample CZODoug3_1_1_16f_FD_183082 | JGI IMG/M metagenome (GOLD analysis project Ga0137415, IMG submission 183082) | Vadose zone soil fungal communities from Angelo Coast Range Reserve, California, USA - CZODoug3_1_1_16fungal (Hybrid Assembly) | ecosystem: Environmental > Terrestrial > Soil > Vadose...
CTCGGAGGACGCCCGCGCGCTCGCCGCACAACGCCAAGACGAAGAACGAATAGCGGCAGAGCGAGAGGCAGCGGCCGCCAAGGCCAAGGCCGAAGCTGAAGGCAAAGCTGCAGCAGAAGCTGCGGAAGCCAAACGCAAGACTGATGAAGAAGCCAGACGCCAGGCCGAGCTCGCTGCCGCTAAGGAAGGCCAGATCAAGGCGGAGGCGGATGCGGCTGCCCTGAAGGCGAAAATGGAAGCAGATGCTTTAAGGGCAAAAGAAGACGCCGCCAAAGCGGAAGCGGACCGTGCCAGACAGGCCGCAGCTGACCTGCGTGCCCAACTGCTCGAGCAGTTCAACCGCGTCCTGCCAACCACTGACACACCGCGCGGCCTCCAGGTCAACATGGGCGACGTTCTCTTCGATACGGGGAAGCACAACCTAAGGATGGAAGCGCAGTTGGGGTTAGCGAAGCTTACGGGCATCGTATTGTCCCACCCGGGTCTCAAACTCGCCATCGAGGGTTACACCGATACCACCGGAACTGCGGCGTTCAATCAAACTCTCTCGGAGCAGCGGGCGAATGCTGTGCGGGATTATCTGGACCAGCAAGGCCTCGACCCCACTTCCGTCACTGCAGAGGGTTTTGGACCGGCGAATCCAGTGGCCAGCAATGACACCTCGCAAGGCCGCCAGCAAAACCGCCGCGTGGAGATCATCATCTCCGGTGAGGTGATCGGCACAAAAATTGGCGTCACTGCCTCATCACAATAAGGATAGCTACCGAGGGTCTTGGATCCGAGATAAAGCAGCGGACTACTTTTTACTGCAGACATGCAGACAGTCAGTGCGAGTCTTACGAACAACTACAAGGCGCCTTCGTTCAGTTTTGAAAACACCGGAGAGTCCAGCACAAACGGAAGGGCGTAACCAGCCTGGAATTGTTCCAGTGCCTCGGGTGCCACTTGGAGATGCTCGATAGACGTGGCGCCATGAGCATTCGTCTGGCATAGCGACCCAATTCCCATCACGAAGGGAAGCGTAATGCGGAGAATTGATCTCGATGCCTGCTTGATTCAATTCGTCCTAAATGTTTTGGCGTAGTTCCGGATAAATGACCTGTGCTGCGCACGAATCCCTGTTCGTCTGAACTGGGTTGTCTTAGGGGCAAGGTTCTCGCCCGGAGGAGCAGATAGCGGAGACCTATGTGCTCAGGTGCGTGCACAAAATCGTTCAGGCTACCGCCATTTTGCACTTCACTATTTCTTGGGTGGCGGTGGGGGGAAATTCTTGAGAAGCTTGGCCATTGCCTTGTTGAGCCTCTGCATGTCCTTCTCTTGATTGCCACTCGGATTCAGGGTTTTCTCTGCCTGACCGCGCCAGACGAGCTGCTTATCCGAAGGATCGTAAAAATCGACGGCCAGCGTCCCGTTCTGAATAGTGGAGCTGGTAACTTGTCCCATGCCAGCAAAGCGCCCGCCGTAACCATTCCACTGCCTTTCCTGGTCGATGGAGCACTGGTAGCCTAGGTACAGATCGGCTTTGTCATCGTCGGTCTTGGTGAACCCTTTGGCACTGAGCTGTGCATCGATCGCCTGTTTGATCTCCTGATCCACAATCTGGCTCGGGTGCACGTTCTCCGGGATGCTGATCCATTTATAGGTATGGTATTTCGAGAAATTGGTACTGGGCATAAAGTTGTATTTGACGTCCTGCGCGAGGGTGGCCCCACCGGCGAGCAACATCAGGGCTAGCACCAACCGGAGCTGAACTACACCACTTTTCGACTCGCAAATCATAATTGCCTCCTTCTTTCGGTGTTGCGATATGGAACCCTGTGATTCGGACCGGTTGGTTCTCGCTGGCATCCCTTATTCGACGGACGATTTGAGTCCCTGCTGCGTCAGCACGAACCGCTCTCCGGCGGATTCGGCGGTGACCGGAAGCTCCAAGTGGTCTCCGGGACACGAAGCTCCGTAGCGTGGCCGGGCGGCGATGAGCTTCTGCACTTCCGCGCGCGGCAGCAAATGTGGACCCCCAAGTGCTTCCGCGGTAAGCATTACTCGCGCAAATCGCTCCACCGTTTCCATGCGCTGATAGGCCGTGCTCAGGTCCGGCCCACAGGTCACAACGCCGTGATTTTCCAGCAAGATCGCATCGTAGTTATGAACCAGCGGCTCGAGCCCTGCGCAGAGTTCCCACGTACCGGGGGTTCCGTACGGCGCCAGGGGAATCTTGCCGAGGCAAACAATCACTTCCGGAAGAACCGCTTCTTCAAGCGCGCGCCCGGCAGCAGCAAATCCCGTGGCCGTCGGAGGATGCGCGTGGCAGATAGCTCGCACGTCGGGCCGGGAACGGTAGTAGAGCAGATGCATTTGCATCTCCGAGGAGGGGCTGCGCTTCCCGCTGAGGACGTTGCCGTTCAGATCGGTAACGAGCAGGTCTTCGGACGCCAAGTCTCCTTTGCAAGCGCCCGAAGGCGTCACGATAATCCGCTCCGCATCGAGTCGCACCGACAAATTGCCCTCGGCCGCGACCACCAGCCCTCGCGCGTACATCCTCCGTCCGATTGTGCAAATCTGCCGCCGCTGTTCCTTCTCGATCAGCGCCTTCTCTTCCCGGTCAATCCCCACAACGTTCTGGACCATCGGTGCGAACTCCCCTGTCGCGGCAGTTCCCTGCGGCGCGTTAGCACATCATCCTCGCAGCCCGTCAGCGTGCAGAGGGACAAACTGCAACTGCGTTCTTGGATGTCCGGACCTGTGATGCCCGCGTGCGAAGCCGTCGCGACTTCGTCTCCTACACAGAATTGTCTGCCACAGGTTTGTTCGCACTCCACCCAGCTCATTCGTAGAACGCCGCAACAAACCTGGGCAGCAGAACGCAAACTAGCGAATTCAATCCGAGAGCGGAACTGTCATTTCTTACAGAGTGGCATCGAGCAGCGTACAATTAGCATTGATAAAACTGACAGTTCCTTCCGCGGCCGGCCGGCTCTACGATCCATCCGAAAGACAACAAACGTTGCCGGGCCTCGCCGAGGCATATATTTGCCGGCCATCCCAGATCGCACCGCGGCTACGCAAATAGGGCTTGAGAGGGCATATGCCACGTGGAAGCCATGGAGGCAGGATCGCAGACGTGATGCGGCGGAGAGGATTGCGAATTGCGCTGGCGCTGCCGCTCGTGGCACTGATGCCGTTCGCGTTGAAGCAGTACGTGGTGCAGGAATATCTTGTCGTGCTGATCGCGATCGTTTTTGTGTGCGTGCCTGTGCTGCTTGTTCTGGTCGCCTTCGTCCTGCTGCAGGAAGGTCTGCGCCGAACACAGCTTGGGCTAAAGGCGAGTGTGATGCACCTCGCCGTCTGGGGCCACCTACACCTACGGGCGAGCCGTTTACGAGGAAGACCTTAGCGGATGCTGAGGGGCCTCAGCGGAATCACCCGGCCGCAGGAATCGGTACGGCATCGCCGCTTCCGTTTATCTCGCCGGGCTTGCCATTCCTCAATCCGACCATGTCAAGACATGACAGCTCTTACTTCCTAGGCCTAGGGTCAACAGTCTTCCTTCGGTCTTCCTTCCACCGCACTGTCACTATTGACAGTTAAGAACGCTCGGTGACTCGTGTCATGGTGGATCGACTCGGAGGAAAGCACATGATGAAAAAGAGATTGTTCGCCCATTTAATGCTGGTAGGTAGTCTCGCGAGCGTCGGCATGTTTTTGCCGCTCGCTTTCAACGCCGGCGCCCAGGACAAACCCAAGCGCGAAACGATTCAGGCCACGGCCATGGGTCAGCAGAGAGCCACCGGAAAAATGTTCCATGTGACCGTAAACATCGAGTCGTACTCAACGCCGGAAGACCAGAAAATGTTGATCGACGCGTTCGCCGGTGGCGGCCACGACGCATTGGTCAAGACTCTGAGCAAGATGAAATCCAAGGGAAGAGTCGCGATCACAGGCACGCTCGGCTATCAAATCGCCTACATTCGGAGCATCCCGACCGAGAACGGCCGGACCATTCGCTTGATTACGGATCGCCCTATCAAGATTGCTGAGGCATACGCAAGTACTCGCTCGAAGGACTATGACCTCTCTGGCATGGAGATCAACATCGTGCAAGAGCAAAGGAACAGCGACGGAAGTCTTATCGTCGCAGGCAAGTTCAAGGTCGACAAAAGCCAGCAGGTCACCTTTGAAAGCTATGGATCAGGGCCCTGGAAGCTGGTGAACATTATGGAGCGGAATTGAACTGAGTCGATAAGACTGGAAATCCTTTCCTGAAAGAGCGGGAGAGCGGACGGCCCGGCCATATCACGAAGGAATCGGATCAAACTGAGAGTCAACAATTCTCTATTGAAGAGGTGCGATGACATGAAATCAGTGAAAAGGCTGTTTGTAGTCATCTTATTCGTTTTGCCGATGCTCGTTGCATCTGCCGCGTTCACACAAGATACGAGCACCAGCGATGATCACGAACTGAACCTGCGCGCCTACACGGAGCTGCTCAGAGCCGATGTTAAGGCGAAGCGAGTGGCAATTATCACGGAGATTATGGAGTTCAGCGACGCTGATGCTGCAACGTTCTGGCCACTTTTTCGAGATTACGACTTCGAATTGTCCAAGCTCGGCGATACCAAATTTCATCTTATCTCAGATTACATCAACAACTACGATGACATCACGGACGAGAAGGCCGATGCCCTGATGAGTTCAGCGTTCTCATTGGAGGAGCAGCGGGCCGAACTGAAAAAGAAGCACTTCGACATCATCAAGAAGGCACTTTCCGCTAGGACTGCTGCGAGGTTCTTCCAAGTCGAAAATCAGATGCAACAAGTAGTAGATCTTCAAATTTCCGCGAATCTTCCCGCGCTGCAATAGGTATTTCGTGCAGGCCCTAGTACCTGTTGCGCGCACGAAAAAAGGAGCTGAACGATGGAAAGTCTCATGAAAAAATTCAGCGGGAAAGCCCTAGCTGCGCTCCTTCTCTGTTCCGGAATGGCCGTTGCGATTCCAGGATGGGCTCAGCAGAACATGGTGAATGTGCCGGCTGGGACCTCCCTCCTGATCCGGATGAAGGATACAGTGGATTCGAGCAAGAACCCCGTCGGTTACCGCTTCACTGGCACCCTCGAGACCAACCTCCAAGTAGGAGGCGTCATTTTTGCCCCCGCAGGAACTACGGTGCACGGCCGACTATCTCAGTCGAAGGAGGCTGGGCGTGTGGGCGGGAGTTCGGAACTGCAATTGGAATTGACGGATATCATAATCGCCGGTTCGGCTTATCCAGTTCTCAGCAGCAACTACGAAGTGAAGGGCAGCAGCAGCGGCAAGAAAACAGCCAGGCGCGTCCTCGGTGGAGCAGGTTTGGGTGCGGGGATTGGCGCAATAGCAGGAAATGCCGGAAAAGGCGCCGCCATCGGCGCAGTGGTGGGAACGACAGCGGCGGTGGCAACGAAGGGCGCAAAGGTGACCGTTCCAAGCGAGACATTGCTTGAATTCCGCCTGCAGCAACCTGCCTCCTTGCCATCCCGCACGTGAACAAATACTCGATCATTTGGAGGTAGTTATCGTGAAAAACGCCGCCCAAAACCGCCAGTCCGAGGAATTGCTAATCGCCAGAGCACGCGGTGGTAGCTCGGAAGCCTTTACCGACTTGGTGTGCCTGCATTCGTCGCTGACCTATAGAGTGTCGCTAACAATTCTGAGGAATCACGCAGACGCGGAAGACAATGTGCAGGACGTTTTCTACAAAGCGTACAAGAACATCCATCGGTTCGAAGGGCGCTCGCGTTTTTCCTCATGGCTTGTTCGTATCACTGTCAACGAGGCATTGATGAAGATTCGCAGTCGACAGTCTGAACGTATGGTGTTTCACATTGATATGCTAAGGCCCGAGCGTGAACACAGCCCGGTTATGGAAATCGAGGATGGTCGCCCCGACCCGGAGCGCCAGTTCATCACAAGCGAGCTGGCGGCAAGAGCGTTTCACGGACTACATCCATTACTCAGACACATGTTCACTCTGCATGCCGCCGGAGGCTGGACGCATCGTGAGCTAGCTGGCGCGATTGGAATTACTGTTTCGACGGCTAAGTCGCGCATTTTTCGAGCGCGTGCGCAGATGCAACAGCGTCTCCACGCCCATTGTTGAAGGTGTCCTGTCAAGAGGAAGCGATATCTTCGTGCTAAGGAAGAAGGGCATATGAGCATACGATCGACAGCACCAAGGTCATTTCTTTCAAACGCTTCCCTGTTGGCCAGCTTGTCGATTTTGGCATTCCCGGCAAACCCGCGAGCCCTGCCTCAGAATCCCCAACTCCAAGAACGCGTGACCGAAATCAAACAGGCTGCCGGGTTGAACAAGCTGGCCCTCGCCCAATACACCTGGCAGGAACAGCAAACCATCAGCATCAAGGGGAACGTGAAGAAACAGAAGCAGTTCCTGGTACGGCTCGGGCCTGACGGCAAACCACAAAAGACGGAAATTGACCCCCAGGACCAATCTTCAAGTGGTCGCAAGCACGGCTTGAAACATCGGATCGTGGAAAAGAAAAAGGCGGAGTATGAGGATTACGCAAAGCAGATTGCAGCATTGGCGCAGGACTATGCACGCCCCGATCCTGAAAGGCTCCAGCAGCTTTTTCAGCAAGGAAACATTATGTTTGGATCCGCGGGAGCTCCTGGCGTAGTCAAAATCGTCATCCATAATTATCTGAAGCAGGGCGACTCGGTGACTCTTGTATTCAGTGAAGCACAAAAGGCTCTCGAGTCTATCGCAGTGTCATCGTACCTGGACAACCCAAAGGATGGGATGACGCTCTCCGCCCAGTACACGAAAGAGCCCCAAGGACCGAACCATGTATCGAGTATGCTGGTCAACGGCGTGAGCAAGCAGCTCGCGGTCGCCATGCAGAACTCCAATTACCAGAGGATGTAAATCGGAGCGAAACAGGCCCGCTTACCGGCAAGGCTAAGGATTCGTCAGCCAGCGAGCCGAAAGTCAGAGCAGGAACGAGGAGCTTTCGAGGGAACTGTGTCACCCTTCATTGTGCTACCTAGTAGGCGGGTGCCGCTCTTCTTTTTTTGAATTGCTCCAATTCGGGCGCGGGAATGACAAGTTCTGCAAAACCGCAGTCCAAACAGACCACCACGTCCTGGCAAACGTAAATAGGCGGAAGGTTGGCCCCCTTCACATCAGGGGAACTGGCTGACAGTTCTCCGCTCAGTTTTTGAAGGTTCGCCGACGCGCACGCTTTACACGCCATCTCCCACCCCAAGCTAATTACGCACAAACAAGAACACCATAGGCTGTCGGTTCGCTGACCCAAAGCCCGCCGAACCGAGAGCTGTTACCTTATCACGAATCGCAGATTTACTTCATTCGCCATATGAATCCTCGGCATCTGCTTCTTGAATCGGCGACTCATGAGTTCTCGCGGTCCATCTATGTATTCTTTCTCGCAAGAAAGAGGCCCGCCGATGATGGTGATGTACTTGCACTGTCATTGTTAACACTAGACGGCAGCTAATTCTGAGAATAACCTCAACGCGTGATTGGATCGGTAGCGTGAAATAAGGAAACTTTACTTACGCCCCCTTCGGAATAGCGCAACAGGGATTTTCACGTTTGCGCATTCGATAGGCGGACCCATTGGGCAAGGTACGAATACTCTTAGCGGATGACCATCGGCAGTTCCTGGTGATGGTAGAACGTCTGCTGACATCAACTTGCGAAGTTGTCGGGAGCGTGCCTGACGGCCAGTCTCTGCTCGACGCCGCGAGACGCCTCGCGCCGGATGTCATCGTCACGGATATCTCTATGCCGATTCTCAATGGGATAGAGGCCAGCAAGCAACTGAATGAATCAGGCTGCGCGGCGAAAATCATTTTCTTGACGGTTCACTCCGATTCCGATTTTGTCCAAACCTGCCTGGCTATAGGCGCTTTCGGGTACGTTGCAAAGACTCGATTTGCGCTTGACCTGATACCTGCCATTCAAGAAGCCCTCGCGGGGCATATCTTTGTTTCGCCAACGTTCTCGTATCCCACCCTTATCTAAGGGGACTCCGATACAGCGTTTGCACGCGCTAGGACTTGCTGAGGCCTGTTGGCGCTGCGGCATGCTGATGCCGAAACTTATTCGTGGTGAGTGACATCCCACCGGTTGGAGGCATCGATCATGTGAAAACTTGCGATTTGGGCACAGGTGAAGGCGACGCCGGGTAAGAAGCAAACGGACGGGCAGGCGGAACAGGACGGGGAGCAAGGCTTCCGCCACGCTGGATGCCGACGGCGGAAAGCTCGGTCTAACCACGCCACGGTGTACGTGGAGCGCGGTTTCCTGTCGCACACGCCAGCAAGGGCCGCCTCATGCCGAGGGAAGCATAGTTTTTTGCAGACAGACTGAAGATTGCGGTACATCACGCCTTCGTCGCTCGCTGCGGACGGGAGATGGGCAATCCCGGGCGCGTCCAAGTCGATCGCGGCATGCGCAATGTGGCGCAGCGCAAGGATGTCCGAGACAGTCTTTCCTGCCCCCCATCGTACGCGTAAGGAGACTTCGTGAGGTGGGGGGGGTAACGCTTAAACCGACCCACCCACTATCATATTTAGCCCCCTACAGTTTCTTTTGGATTGATTTTTTGCTATACCTCTTAACGATCAGTATCTAACAGTTGGTTTAGCTTCGGGGGATGTATGCTAGCAAGTCGCGGGGTACTTTCGTTCCTTGCCCTGGCCGCATTAGCCTGTACGGCTCGCGGGCCTTTTGCACAGTCGCGACCCAATGTGCGCATCGTCACAGACGTCGAGCTGGTGCAAATACCGGTCACCGTCTTCGATGACAAAGGTGCGGTGGCCACAAACCTCGACAAGAGCGACTTTCTCCTCTTGGAAGACGGGATCGAACAACAAATAATGTACTGCGAAAAGGAGCGGGAGACGGTCTCCTTCGTGCTTCTTGCGGACCTGAGTTCCAGCATGACCAAGAAGATCTCGTTCGTCCAGGAAGCCACCCTGTCGATTCTCGATCCCGTCCAGCCACAAGCTCAGTATCGCGATGAATTTTCCGTTTTCGGCGTCGGAACCCGGGTGAAACGTCTAGTACCATTCACCAGCGATCAGCAGGACCTTCAGCGAAGACTCCCCTTGCTTCTAGTCCCCACCAATGGGAGCACTGCGCTTTTTGATGGTATCTACTGGGGCGTAAATGCAGCCAATCGCGAGGCGGAAAACAAGCGCCGCGCCGTAATTATTATTTCGGATGGCGGAGACAACCACAGCCGCTACAACCTAAGGGAGACGAAGCGGTTCTTAGAGGAAGCCGATGTGCCCGTCTTTGCGGTCATGGCAGGACCGTCCTTTGAGCTCCCAGAAATCTTCACTCGGCGAGAGAACAAACCAAACCCGTTTCCCGGTTCCCAGAAGAAAAACACGCCGTTGGACAACCTTCCCTTCCAACTTCCGCGGAAGGAATACATCGGTCCCGCAGAGCGGCGCGGGCCTCATAACCTGAAGGAACTTACGGAAGTGACCGGCGGCGGTGTCTTTACTGCCCACAATTTGGAAGATCTTCCGCGTATCGTTCGGACCATCGGGCAAGCAGTCCGATATCGATACGTTCTCACTTACAGGCCAATCTCCAAAGCAAACGGCGGCGTGGTCACAAACGGCGAATCCAAATGGCATAAGCTCCACATCGCACTGCGCCCGAAAGACAAATTTTCTGGATATGGGATACCGTACTACAAACGCGGATACAGCAGAATCGAATAAAGCGGTCACCAGGATTTACGGTGCTAGTTCGCACGAATGCCACCGGTTGCCTGCCCGGATGCAGTGACCTCCGCGGCATCAATCGATCTTCCCTTAAAAAGATGGGGCACCCTTCCCGAGAGGTATTTGCCTGCAATTCCGTCACCTCTGTTAGTTTTACCAATACCGGCACCCCCATCTAAACGATAACTTACCATGGGAGGGAGGAGTCTCCACCTGGACTGGATCAGTCCCCCATGCCCCTTGAAGATGCCACTTCCACGCATTATGCGGAGCCGTGTCAATGTTTGTCATCGCAAGTGGTGCTGATTCTTGCCATATTTCTGTGTATCCCAGTGTCCAGTTTGACCCGGCGGCGGAAAACCGGGCACAGGCCATCGGGATTGCAAAGACCACGAGTAGCAGAGTCGCTCCCATCAAGACGAGCACAGTTGCCGCTCCAAAGCGCCAGGCTCAATTTCTCCACCGAAGCATCGAACGTCGACATCACAGCTGCCGACAACGTGCGGGTCCCGGCAGGATCATAAGACATGCCGGCAAGGATAAGACTTGTCCTCGAGGCCTTGACTCGCGAATCGATCGGTCAAGCCTTGTCCCGTCATGTCCCGAGAACCGGGGCTAGTCCCTTCAGGGAGCCGCCAGGAATGCGGGCGGCGGCCCTTTGAGGCCGCAGGAAGATCAGAAAGATATTCTGTCGAACTGTTCCTTGGAAATAGACGAAAGAGCCGCACATGACCACTCTTCTTAGTTCAAGCAAGCTAATGAACAGCGACACTCCGAACATTTCACCGAGGCAGTCCTTCTCGGCCCACGGCCTTTCGGAGGCCTGCATTTCCGAAATGATCATAGTTGCCGCTCGCAAAGCGGCCTTGTGCGTTGGCCTGGAGCGCGCGGATCGTGCACTCGGCCACTCCCAGACATGTGGACAGCAGCCCGCAACGCCGCAGGAACATGAAGATATTGTGTGGAACAGTTGCTCGGAACCAGAAGACAAAGGAGCGTAGATGAGCAACCTTCTTAATTCACTAAGGGCCGCGAACCGCGACACTCCGGGGATCCCGGCGAAGCAGTCCTGCTCCGCCCACGCCTTTTTGGAGGGCTGCGCTTCCGACAAGGATTCCTCCAGGCGACGATTTCTGCAGATAGCCACGGGCGGGACCCTGACTAGCCTGGTGACCACCACGGGGGTGGAATTTGCCACGCCTCATCCAGTTCTGGCCCAGAGCAAGCTCAGCCCCGACGCTGCGCTCCAGGAACTGATGGATGGCAATCGACGCTTTACCTCCGGCCGCCTCACTGCGCACGAGCAGGACCTCGCGATCCTCAAACAAAATACAATAGACAAGCAGGAGCCATTCGCGGCCTTGCTGTCTTGCGCCGATTCCCGTGTCCCCGTCGAAATGATATTCGATCAGAGTATTGGTCATATCTTTGTAACGCGGATTGCCGGCAATGTGGTCACCCCAGAAATCATTGCGAGTCTGGAATATGGCGCGGCGGTATTAGGCACGAAGGTGATTCTTGTGATGGGCCACACTAGTTGCGGTGCGGTGAAGGCAACAATTCAAGCGAAGGAAGTTCCCGGGCAGATAAGCGCGCTTTATCCGCATATTCAGCCTGCTGTAGATCAAGCGGGCTCCAATCTCGAGCCCGCAACCAAGGCGAATGCCAAGATCCAGGCAGGTCTTCTGCGCGAAGCCTCCACTGTGATATCCAGTTTGGTGAAAGAAGGAAAGCTTAAGGTAGTGGCCGGCTATTACGACATCGCGAGCGGTGCCGCCAGCCTCTTGGACTAAATAGACATAAATCCATTCTGGTCGGGTGTGCAGCACTCCTCCAATCGCACTCGGAAATGTGTTTTCAGCGCCAGGACTATCGGCACAGTGCATTATTCTCGGCTACGGCCCGAACCTCCAAAACACCTTTTCACCTGTTACTTTTGACAGTTTCCGCACTCCGAAGAATCACCTACGTTGAACCCACGGCAACCGGACCTCATCCCGATAGGGTTGGCCGCCAGAAGCGACCTCTGCTTTGAAGCGGACGAGATGAAGAAGAAACCGCGAGCATGGAAGACGACCTTGGGTTGGCATGCATCTGGTTTCGATCCCATGGAAAAGCTGCGGATTGACAACGGCCTAGCAAAACTCAATTAACCCGGTAGGACCAAGAACGGCATGAGAAAGATGACTTCAAATGGTCCCATGAATACTCGAAAGGCCGAGTGTCTTTTCCTGGCCATCGGTCTAGCGCTCTTAGCTATATGGGCGGGGGCACGGTTCTACAGGAGCTTGGCCTCTCGCGCCGCAATAGAGCGATTCCAAGCTGAAGCAGCGGCAGCGCCGGGCACCGACACGAGTACCCTTACGTGGGACGCTTCCGTAGCTAACTCCGCGACGGATTTCACGCTGTGGAACCCCAAACGAGTCATAGCTTACAAGGTCAGCCTTTCCACCAAGACAGATCTTCCCCTCGGGATTCTTCTCGTTCCCAAGATCAAACTCGTGGTGCCCGTGTTCAACGACACGGATGATCTCACACTGAATCGCGGAGTAGGCCGCATTCTTGGCACGGCCCAAATCGGGCAGTTGGGTAATCTGGGAATCGCTGGACACAGGGACGGTTTTTTCCGCGGCCTCAAGGACATCGGTCTGGATGACATCGTCGAACTGATGCGGCCCGGACGAACCGACCGCTACGTCATCACCCAGGTGCAGATCGTCAATCCGGAAGATGTCTCCGTTCTGGCCTCCACGCCCACACCCACACTGACCCTGGTCACCTGTTTTCCTTTCTACTACGTCGGAAATGCTCCCCAGCGATACGTGGTGACGGCGTCTTATCAGACTTCTCGTCGGCCGGATAAGAGTGTCAGCAGAAACTCAATTTTTACGAGCAAGAAAATCAACAACAAGGAGAAACAAGATGAAGTCAACTAGGGTCTCAAGAATCATTTTGCGCGGCCTGCTAGGTGGAGCAGCTGTTTGCATCGTCGCCTTTTGTCTCACCGCCTTTGGGCAAGTCCAAACGTCCACGAAATCAGAGGTCGGGGAGCCTACAAAGACCGTCCAGGTTGAGCATGGCACAATCGTCTACGTCTCCGGCAACAACGTCGTTGTCAAAATGGAAGATGGGACGTTACGACATTTCGACAACGTTCCGGAGACCACAACCGTGACTGTGGACGGAAAGCAGCTCAACGTCCACCAACTCCAGCCAGGCATGACGGTCGAAAGGCAAACCATTACCACGACCACCCCAAAGACGATCACCACCATTAAGACCGTCACCGGCAGAGTGTGGCAAGTTGCCCCGCCGAACTCGGTTATCTTGACAATGGAGAACGGTAAGAATCAGCAGTTCAAGATCCCAAAGGGCCAGAAATTCACGGTCAATGGACAAGTAACGGACGCTTTCGGACTCAGAAAGGGGATGAAAGTGGACGCGCAGCAAGTGATCGAGCAGCCAGAAACTGTGGTCGCTCAGGAAGTGAAGCGAACGGGAGTGATGCCCACGCCTCCCCCTGCGCCAGCACCCGACGTCCCGATTCTGGTTCTTGTTGTGCCAGTTGAAACACCTGCTCCGGTCGAAACCGCTGCTGCCGATCCCGAACCGGCGCCCACCACGCTTCCTAAGACAGCAAGCAATCTGCCGTTGATCGGCTTGCTCGGGCTGCTCTTCTGCGGACTCTCTCTGGCGACCATGGCGCTTCGTGGCGCTATGTCACGGCTTGCCAGTCCGCGAAGCTGATAGCAAACAGAGTTCTCTCCCTGAAGCAATAGCGAGTAGAGCCATAAGCCGTAAGCGCGCACAAGCCGGTTGGACGTGGCTCCCCCCACTCCAATCGGCTCGTGCCCTAAAAGCGGCGAACTTCATTCCATCCCGAGCGCTGTCGGCAACCTCTCCGTGCTCGCTAAGCTTCACCGGGTAGAACTCGGCAACCCATATAGGAGTGTTTCCTATGCGAAAAAGGTCATCTTTAGCTCCACTTATCGTCGTCGTGCTTTTAATTGTGCCCGCGCTTGCTCTGTCTCAGGCTGCGCAGGAGTCTAGAACTCTCACCGTGAACGGCCAGCCTGGGCAAGTGGCCGTTGTCCAGATGAACGGTCGCTCCTACGTCGACGTCGAAGCCTTAGCGCGAGTCGCCAATGGCTCCCTCAGCTTTAACGGGAATCACATCACGCTGACGCTACCCGGCGACACAAGCATGCCACTGGCTGCAGATCCCTCAGCAAGCCCGACCGTGAACACTGGACTCTCCAAAGGCTTCCTGAAGGCAGGCATCGAGGCGATGTCGATGGTTAGGGAATGGCACAGTGCGCTTGCCAACGCAATCCAAAATGGATTCCCGATAGCTGCGGACTGGTTGGGCGGCTACAACAACCAAGCGGCCAAGGCCTTAAGACTGGCTTCTGTTGCGACGTCAACCGATTCCGACCAAAATGCCTATCAGTTGCTGAGCAACGAGTTCAATAATATGAAAGCGCTGAGTAATCAATACGTTGCCGCACGTCAATCCCTCGATTACATTGCCCCTAATGCTCTCGCGAATGATCGATTGAACCAAAAGATCATTGACTGCGGACACGCTTTGGCGGCCATGGCTGCTAATGGCCAGTTTGTGGATGATGGGTCGTGTCAGTGAACCGACCGAATCTGTAGGGTTCCCGTGCAGAACATGCCGCTCAACCGTTGCATTTTCGCATCGCGGATTGAGTCTCCCTGCGGATGCACGTTGGCGACGAAGCCTATCTGGTATTTCTGACAGTAGGTTTGAGAAGCAATTCGCGGTACAGGTCAAGTGGTTTGAATGTATGAGTGCCGTCCCGCATCTTGAGAACCGACCATTCCCCGTTAGAACTGCTCTTGTGGTTGACGTTGATCCCCACGTGGAAGCAGTACTCACCGGCACTCTAAACCCCGAGTCCTGGTGTATCCGGCACGCTCCCGACAATGCCGCAGCTCTGGCCCTGGCCGAAGCGATTCCCTGTGACCTCATCCTCACAAGCGAGAAAACATCGGGCAAGGATGATGTGGAACTATTGCGCAAAATCCGGCGCGTTCGGCCGCACACCCGGCTGATCATTCTCACGGACTACGCGACGCCAGCCGACGTCATCGCTTCTATGCGTGAGCATGCTTTCAGCTACTTCTCCAAACCGTTCTCATCTGAATCGCTCGCCGGCATGATTCGTTCTGCCGCCGAAGGCCCGTGCTGGGATGAAGGCATTGAGGTTCTTTCAGCAACGCCAAAATGGATTCGCGTCGCCGTGAGCTGTGATCTGCGGACCGCCGAGCGCTTGGTCCAGTTCATCAACGAAATCGCCGATCTTCCAGACACTGAACGAGAGGACGTCGCAATCGCCTTCCGCGAAATACTCTTGAACGCGATCGAGCACGGCGCGCATTTCAATCCCAATGAATTCGTTGAGATTTCTTACCTTCGCGCTCGTCACATGGTTATTTGCCGCGTCAAGGATCCCGGGGAAGGTTTTTCACTGGATCAAATCCGCCATACGGCGTTGTTTAATCCGCCCGAGGATCCCATACGTCATGCGGCGTACCGCGAGGCGCAAGGCTTACGTCCGGGCGGCTATGGTGTTCTGGTGGCTAGAGAACTGGTCGATGAGCTTATCTACGATGAAAAGGGTAACGATGTCCTGCTGATTAAGTATCTCGATCAAGGCCACGGCACCAAGCTCCCCAAAGCGAAAGCGCAGGTACCTAATTGAGAAGCTAGGCCCGTAACTGACGCCGCAAGGAAGGTAGCTCTAAATACATAGAAGTATGGCGGTCGGGTAGAATTCTAATTGGGTCGGCCCAACCACGAATACTGCCACGCCACGGAAAGGTTCTGGAAGTTCCCCCCAAACCGGACATAGTCGCCATTGCTGTAGCTAAATTTCAGACTTTGGTGCTTGGTCAAGGGGATTGAGGCTGTTCCGCCGATGCGGGAGTTTTTCTGAAGAGTATTCGCGCTTTCTATCCCATTCAAGCTGGTCCGACCGCCGACCCAGAAAATTGCCGTCGAGTGAGAACCAAAGCCGCCGTTTCACATCGTAGCTCAGATGCCCTTCGAAAGCGCCGATAGGTGCTTGCGATTGAGTCTGCGTACCCGGCGAGAACGCGTTGTGTGACCAGAACTCAGGGTTTGTTGTGAAAAACCACACCCCTCCGTAGGCGTCGAGCACCCAATGGCCCCAGCGTTGGGAATATCCAAATTCGGGCTTGAAGGCCCAGCGGTGGGAACCATTATTGATCAGCTTCGTCGAGTTGTATTGACCTGTCGGAGCCACGACCTTGAGGCTCACGCCCAGGATGGTCTTGTGCTGCCACGATTGAAACTCCTCTGCAGACATAGCCGGACCACCCTTGAGACTCACTGAGAAACGAAAAATAGAATCCAATAGTCCAGAACGGTAAAGCTTGGTTTCGTTGTCAATAAATGTCCCCTGCAAGTGCCCTACACCATAAGGCAGCGAAACGAGGATATTGGCCGATCGGCCGAAGAAGTTCAGCGAGTGGAAGTAGCTAAAGACCGGGACCTGGAGGGTCGCTGTTGCGTTCGTAATCGGGACGACGTTGTCGAAGAGAATGCCGCCGTCGGAGAAGGAATAGGTCAAGGTGACCGCATTCCAGTGGACCGGCGTAATGATGTAGGCCCGGGGAGCAAGATCCTGCGCGTCGCAAATGCTCACGAGACTTAAGCAAAGAACTAGAAAGATGCCCCGCTCGATCGCTGTTAAGGAAGTCATGGCCGAAGCGTCAGCGACTAGCTTTTTAGGAAGACTGCGGACGCACAAGGCGACGCTTAGTCTTGTGGGCGACTTCGCCGACTACTGAGCTAGTTAAAGCCAAGTGTCTCTTTACAATCGATAACATCCTTACGGACACACCATGCCTATGTCCCTGCACTTCAACGGGACATGCGATGAGTCTAGCTTAGTGCGGAATTCGCTCTAAACTGTCAAAACTTCTAGTGTCCATCCGTTCAAATCCTTACTCCTGCAAGTTGGTTAAGCTATCGATCGCCATAAGGCCGATACTTAAGAACTGCTTGCCGAGAAGAACGGCTTGCATGGCTGGCAACAGCGCTATTCCGGCCTCCCACTTGAGAACATAACCATGTCCACCCGCGCGAAGGGCACCTCGCACCACATCAGCGTCGGAATTTGAACTCAAGAAGAGTATCTTGGCCTTGGGAACACACTTCCGAATTTGCCGAGCCGCTTCGATCCCATTCAACTTGGGGAGACTCACATCCAGCAAGATCAAGTCTGGTTGAAATTCTTCCGCTTTCTGAACCGCTTCCAGTCCATCGGAAGCAAAGCCGACAACGCACATATTGGAATGCTGCCCCACATGCTCAATGACAAAACTCTGCCATGGGCTGAAGTCATCTACTACAAGAACCCGGACTAATGACATCTTAGATTCATCTGCCTTCCTTAGCTGACTAACCCGCGAGTACCCTAAGAGTTTCAAATCTGAACATCCCTAGGCAGAATTACATCCTTTCGTGAAGGCGTCGCTGCCCAGGCGCAACCCTGAAGTTGCGCAGGAGCAATGAGGAAACCGATCGACGGAAGGGCAAACAGCCTGGGATCAAACTGTGCGCAGGAACAGCCGTTCGGGAGACCGGAGGAGGAGCTTGCCGCACCGGTTTACGATGGCACGGTTGGTTTGCCAATGGCTCAATAGACGGTACTCGGTGACAGCGGCTTCGATTTGGTAAGGCCTTATGACGGGGAACAATCGGCGAGGCGACCCGACTGGCGGTTCGCGTTTTTGAGACAGGTGTTGTTTCCTTGTACGCGGACTACGATAGTAGTAGAGTCAAATAACGGGTTCACCGCGCATGGTCGGCAGGCGGCTGATGGTTCAGCCGTTGCGGTTCGATATGCGCCGCAATGGCTCTCGGTGACCAGCATTACATCCTCTTGTGAGCTGAGTCACGGTGCTTCCTTCCTGGAGGGCTAGCATTCGAGTCGGGTGGGACTGCCATCCGGACGACACCGATTCAACCGCTGGGGCGCGAGATTGTCGGAGGAAAAATGAAACTTCCCCGCGCCATTTTAGCTGATGACCATAAGATTCTCGTTGAAGCCTTCCGCAAACTCTTGGAGCCTCACTGCGACGTCGTGGCCACCGTATCGGATGGCCATGCCCTGCTGGATGTTGCCGCAACCCTCAAACCGGACGTGATCCTGCTGGATATCGGCATGCCGCTCCTAAATGGCCTCGAAGCCGGGCGACAACTCAAAAAGAAAATGTCGGCGGTCAAGCTTATCTTCCTAACAATGCATCAAGACCCCGATCTGGCTGTCGAGGCGATGCGTTCGGGGGCGTCCGGCTATCTACTGAAGACATCCGCTCCCTCAGAACTACTCCACGCGATTCAAGAGGCCCTTAAAGGAAGGTCCTATATCACCCCGCAAATTGCTGGTGGGATGGAGAAAAGTTTCATTCGTGATCCGCGGGGGCGGCAGCAAACCAAATCACTGACCCCGCGCCAGCGCGAGGTCGTTCAACTCTTGGCTGAGGGCAAGTCCATGAAAGAGATAGCCGACCTTCTTAACGTAACCCCGCGGACGGTAGCCTTCCACAAATACCGGACAATGGAGGAGCTAGCGCTCAAGTCAACGGCCGAGCTGATCCAGTTTGCCATCAAGAATCATATCGTCGTCGCATGATCGAATCGGAAGAGAACTTCTTCCTTGGAGTTCGGCCGCGGTCTTTCAAATCCCCTCGATGATCAGACCACAGGTCGTACCTCGCTTCTAAACTGCTGGAATTAGCGGGTGGAGGCCCTCCCGGATTCATAGGAGAGACACAAAGGATTGACCCTTAGCGGCCAATTTCACAGCGCCAATTAGATCTTTCGCGACGTGAGCCTTGAACACGTAGCCTAACGCCCCGGCGTGCTGCGCAGCCTCAACAAATTCCTGATCATTCTCGACGGAGCAAATTACGACGGCAGGAGGGGGTCGGACTCTTTCTGGAGGATCTTGGTGAGCTCAATACCGCCAAGTACTGGCATTTTGATGTCTAACACAACTACATCTGGCCGGAAACAGCGAATAGCCTCCAGGGCTAAGGCACCGTCTGGAACGGTGGCCACGATCTCGAATTCGTTTCCCAGAAGGAAGACAAGCTGCCGCAATACTGCGGGATTGTCGTCAGCGATGACAATACGTAGTTTCATTGAAATGAGGAACCAAAGTTACGGTCGATCGCTGACTTCCGGAGGGTGTGCAGGTCGCAGACCGGCAGCTAATTCACCTTGTAGGTCAGTCCTAAATCCAATCACTGCAGCGCGTTGACCGAGTCAGCTGCCAGCGCGAACCTTCAAATCCGACGAAACGGGAATTTCAAACCAGTCGCTAAGTGAGAACGGCACATCGAGTAGCGCTGATTCCTGAGCAAGGATTACAGAGCAGAGTGCGTGCGTCGTTGCGCGAGAGCAACCTGGCGTTTACTGAAGAGATGAAGAAAAATCAAGTTGGAAAAGAGCACCGATTAAGACAAGAGCTGGTTGAACTGTGGGAGCGATGAGCTGTCCGAAAGGCGCACTACGACCTTGCCACGACTCTTTACGACCATGCCCTTGCGTTGCCACCCGCTTAGCAAACGGCTTACGGTAAACAGTGTCAGGCCTGCGGCCGCTGCCAAGTCCTCGTTGGTAACCTCGACCTCTAGGCCATCAGGTATCTTGTGGCCGATATCGCGAGCGAGACCGAGCAGCACAGCGGCAAGCTTTTGGCGAGCGGAGCCGCCGCTCAGAGTTGCGTGGAGATCGAGATCCCACTGCACATAGTCAGCGGCGATACACAAAGCATTGTCCATCAATTTTGGATGCTGGGCAGCAAGGCTGCGGATAACGGCGCGATCCCACGCAAGCACGTGGCTGTCCTTTAGCAATTCCGTGCCAACCAGATAAAAGCAGGGCCTCGACAAAATAGCCATACCGCCGAAGACGTCTCCAGGTACAAGCCAACGAAGGAGAAGCCTGCGGCCCTCCGGTGTAAGAAAAAAATATCTGGCGCGCCCCCTGGTTAAGAGAAAGAGAGTGTTCGCAGGATCCCCTTGATTTACGACTACAGTGCTGGCGAGGAAGTCCCGCTGGGTCGCGACGGCTAAGATGGAATGGAGATCCCGAGGCAGCAATCCGTCCAGGAGAGGCGAACTCAAGCCGGCGCTTAGGGCCATACCCGAAGTGGTCATTGACGATTCCTTGCGGGCAGAAAGCTAGAAGTTAGCGGAGTTCGCCGGCCCTGCGCACTGGCAGAAATACCAGTGCCAGATTTTGATTAGCAAGTGAAATATGCGCCGTAAGTTTATTCGCAGCCTTGCGAGACAAAGCGATGGCCCAATTTCGCTTGGTTGATAGCTGGGATTAAGTCGGTGCCCAAACGTAACTTCAAAACATAGCCCAGAGCTCCCATCTCAAGAGCGGCGCGGCAGGTATCTGGATCTGTGTCTGCCGTAAGAAAGACAATTTTGGCGGCCGGGTGGATTTCCAGCAGACGTTTTGCAGTCTGGATCCCATTGAGGACTGGCATGGAAACATCGAGAACCACCACATCTGGCTGCAGGTTCACCGCAGCGTCCAGTGCGGCCTGACCATCATTAACGGCACCAACAACTTCGCAACAATCGGCAGACAAGAGTCCAGTCACATACTCAAGCACCTGCCTGTGGTCGTCGGCTACCAATACGCGGATTTTGGACACGCTAAGGTCAGGCCCGTTCAAGGTGATTGAACACCGGATCGGACGAAAATTCTGTATCCGGAGAGCCGTCAGGCGCAGGGACTAATCACCCCATCTTGCATGTGAGGTGACTCTGGGGCACTCAATAGGGTCATACTGCCGTTCTTGAGATGGAATGTCAACCTGATGTCTAATTTAGACGTATGAATTGTTAGTATTTCTCGCCCAAATAGGCGCGGTGGACTCCCAGGAGCAAGTGAAGGACGAATGAAGCCGACGGGCGGCTGCTACTGCCAAGAGTGAAGCTGTACAAAGTGTCGTACGTTGTTCACACCAGAATGTGATTCTTCATCGCAAACTGTATGAGCTCAGCAGTGGTCTTTAGTTTTAAGTCTTCCATGACTCGGTACTTGTGAAAGGCTATCGTACGCGTGGCCACCTTCAAGACGCCAGCAGCTTCCTTCATGGACTTCCCTTCGGCCAAGAGCTGCACGACCTGCCGCTGACGCGGCGTCATCGTTTGATCGTACTTGCTGCCCTCGGGATCTCGAATGAACGAAGCTTCCATCCCTCGAGCAATCTGTGGCGTGATGTACCAATTTCCTCTAAGCGCCGCCTCGATCGCCTTGAACAGTTCCGAAGCCGCTGATTTCTTCAGCAGGTATCCAGAGGCGCCCATGCGGATTGCCTCGACAGCAAGGTCAGGATCTTCATTCATAGTGAGAAAGATTAGCTTGGTCCCTGAAACCATTTCCTTTACTTGCCGGCCGGCCTCCAGGCCGTTCAGGAGTGGCATACCGATATCAAGCACAATGACGTCGGGCTTGAGGCGGGACGCGACCTCGAGTAGGGCGTGCCCATCGGCCACAGTGGCGACAATTTCGCAGCTGGCCTCAAGAAGCTTCCGGAAAGCTTCGACTAGTAGGGTGTGGTCATCGGCTAGAATGACGCGCGGAAGTTTCGCAGCAACCATTGGTCACCTCTCGATCTCAATGCACCTACCGCCCGCGCTCAAGCACGCTTACAAAGAGTTGCCCGAATGAGTGCAAGCGGTAGAAAGGGCGATTCACAATCTGGCTCTTTTCTGCAGGTTAACTGACGCTCCTAATCAAACTCCCCGGAGGTATCCGTACTGGAACAAGTCCCGAGAAGCGCGACGCGCGGACGCTGGCCATCCGATGTGATCGCTTCACCCAGCCAATTCGACATACGGCCAAGGGAAGGGCGTTCCACCTTACCGGTAGAACTCGCCCCGGGCGACTAAAGTATCGGGCAGCATCGCAACAGGTCACTGTCAGTTTTGACAGGTCTCGCTGCAGTGCCCCCCATATGTTTCTTGGTGCGGAACGGCCGCACGCTGCAGACTGCTGCCCATCAGCACTGGCACATTAGCCCGAGCACCGGAGCAGAGGGCTTGGGAACTTCTGCGAGCGGTGCAAAGAAACCCCCAGCACACATAAGCGTGCTCGCCTATGCGTACACTCAGGTTTCTAGCGGGCGTAGCTATTAACCCCACTGAGCGAGGAGGAGTTATAAGATCGCCGCCAAGTGAAGGAGAATCATCGAAACACGATGACCTCCCAGAACGGACGTGCAATGTGGTATTGGTTTTGTCCCTCACGGAAACAATAGAAAAGAGTAGTATCGAATCGGCTTAAACCATCGCGGAAGGCAGCTAAGATGCTCGGAGATTGCGAAGTCCTGTAGCTGAATGAAACTGCGCATCGTTGTGGCCGACGACAGCACGGCGTTCTTGGCCAAGCTTGTCTCCGTGTTGGCAACAGAGTTCGAGGTCGTAGCTACGGCCGCAGATGGCAAGTCGGCTCTGGAGCGTATTCGCCTTTGCCAGCCAAATGTCGTCGTGTTAGACCTTGAAATGCCTGGTTTTAATGGCATCGAAGTTGCCAAAGAATTGACCAAATATCCCTCGAGCCCTGCCGTAGTGATTTGCTCCATAGAGAATGACACGGAAATTGTCGAGGCTGCGCGACAGGCTGGAGCGCTAGGTTATGTTTTTAAAGCCCGCGTCGCTGAGGACTTGATCTTGGCGGTGAAAGCAGTCGCCGGTGGCCAGTCCTTTGTGTCACCTTCGTAACATCTTCCAGACAATGCTTCGGCGATGCGTTATCAACCGAGTTTGGCACCGGTACAACAAGAACAAGCCTTGCAGCGGAACTCGGCTAAGTGGTGGATTTACGGAAATTTAACTTCTGAACTTGCAAGCGTCCATTCGATTCTTTAATATCGCCTCAAGTGTGGCAGGCAAGCTTTGACCTGCTTAGCTACGGCTGGCCGAGATTGTCTACCCCTCTCGTTGGGAGGCGTTCCCTGAGCCATAGTCTCATTTTCCCGCTGTCCAGGTCGCGGACCGCTTCAGATCCAGTCGATGCACTCTTCCAAGAGACTTTCCGCTCAGTGCCGCGCTTCTTCCGTACCTCAGCGATCGCGCTGTTGGTTGCGATCAGCTACTATGCGGGATCGCAAATCGGCTTTTTCCTCACGCCTGCGCAATCACCCATCGCAACCTTCTGGCCTCCCAATGCAATTTTGCTCGCCGCTTTCTTGTTGACGCCTCCGCGAATCTGGTGGGTTCTTCTCTTGGCCGTGCTGCCTGCTCATCTACTTATTCAGCTAAGAGCCGGTATACCGGTGCTCTCCTCGGTGGGATGGTTTGTGGGAAACACCGGCGAAGCGCTGCTGGGTGCTGCTTGCATCCGCTATTTCAAAAGAGAAAAGCCATTATTCGATAGCGTGGAGGGAATCGTCGTTTTCATGGCATTTGGCGTTCTCCTCGCAACGCTGGTGACATCATTTGTGGACGCGGGCAGCACGGTCCTAACCGGACTGAGCAGCAATTATTGGACGCTGTGGACGGCGCGCCTCACCTCCAACATGGTCGCTAATCTAATCATCGTGCCGACCATTGTGATCTTTGGAGGGGAGGGAATTCCCTGGGTCCGCAGGGTAAACCGGGCTCGGTATTTCGAGGCAGGGGTACTTGCGGTTAGCATCGTGGTCGTCAGTCTGCTGGTATTCAGCACGCAAAAGGGAACGGGCAGCATGCCGGCATTCATTTACGCGCCCATACCGCTGCTGCTGTGGGCGGCACTGCGATTTGGGGCGGGCGGGCTAAGTGCATCGATGTTGGTTGTCGCATTTATCTCCGCCTGGAATGCGATGCACGGCCGGGGACCGTTCGGAAACTTGTCAGTGGCCGACGGCGTGTTGTCGCTGCATGTCCTGCTGATCATATTCGCGTTGCCCTTGATGTTGACCGCAGCTCTAGTCGCTGAGCGACGCCGCGGCGACGAAACGCTGAGGGACACGCGCAGCAAGCTGGTTGATGCACAGGAGCAAGAACGTCACCGCATCGCTCGAGAGTTACATGACGATATCGTCCAGCAGTTAACGCTAGTGATCCTCGGTGTCGACCAGCTTCGATCTGGGTCCAACGCTGGTACGAAAACGGCTTTGGACAAACTTTACCACCAGATTTCGGTCGTTTCGAAAGCCACGCGTGATTTATCTCATCATTTGTACCCCTTCACTCTCGAATACCTGGGCCTTGCCGGGGCGCTCAAGAAGCTGTGCCGGGATACCGGCGCGAAAAGCGGCCCCACCATTAGCTTTTCGGAAAAAGATGCGCCATCTCCCCTCCCATCGGATGTTTCCCACTGCTTATTTCGTATTGCCCAGGAGGCCGTACAAAATATCGTCAAACATAGCCATGCCAGAACTGCGTCCATGGAATTGAAGGTACGCGATAGACACGCCTTGCTGCGGATTGCCGATGACGGGATTGGCATAACTCCCGAGCAACACCACAGGGGAGGCATGGGGCTCGCCAGCATGCGCGAGCGCGTATGGGCACTCGGAGGAACGTGCAAGGTTACTTCGGGACCTCTGAATGGCACAACAGTCGAAGCGTCGGTACCCTTGAAGGAGGAGTCACAAGCCGGCGAATGAAACGAGGTGGTTTTGACGCCACGATGTAACTCGTTTCACACCTGCTTGGGAGACGGGCAGGCGCTCTCACCCTGGCCGCAGTACCTCCGCAGTTCCTACACTTCCATGAATTCCATACCGTACTGCCGCTATGCAAGCGCCTTCGCGTGTTCCAAAACCTCCTTCCTTTTCTTGACGTTTTCAATGTCTTCAACAATTTCGGGAATCTGCTTCTCGCTCGAAGTAAGGCTCGAAACTGCAATTACATAAGCTTTTGTACGGCTTCCCGTAATGGTTCTTCCGTTGGTCCCCTTTGCTTTTACATGGACGATTGTGCTGGATTCCAAGGATAGATCGCAATTTCTGCCGCTGGAAAACCTCTCGCGGAGATCGGCCCGTTCGCTCAAGCCATTGTGTGAAATCCGTGAGCTTCACATGATGCTCAACCCGGACATCGGCGTGAAGGGGATTTATCAACAGCGATTTAATTTTCTCCGGCAGCATTTAACCGATGGAAAAGCAGATGATCTCGATTGTTATGGAATGTGACCAGTGCTCTGATTGAGGCAGGTGAACTGTATCCACAGCGAGGTTCCCCCTCCCGCGCTGCGCGGCTCATCATCGGCGCAGAAATGCCTTCCGCTTTACGAATTCTAATGTCGATGATTCCGATGTAACTCGTCGCATTCTCGGCGTCATCGTACGCTCCCGTCAGCGGATCGTGTGCGGGGAAGCCGACAATGGGTGGTCGGGTGTCAAGAAATTTAACGAATTGAAGCCGGACTTAGTTTTACTGGGTTTGGCAATGCCTGATATGGATGGCATCGAAGCCGCACGATTGATGTCCGGCTCGGACCCAACCGTGCCAATAATCCTCTTTACGGTGTTGGATCTGGAGGGTCTCGAACCCGCGCCTATCAGGCGGGCATCTGTGCGGTCGTTTCCAATGCGCAGGGTTGGAATCTCCTGAAGACTATCGAGACTGCGGCCACACAATCCCCACGACCGATTCAGTAACTTATTCCGCCCGAAAACATACCCTATATTTTTGTTCTCTCTGGACACCCATAACTAATGTATTAGTGTGTCGTGGATCGGCATCATAAGGAACTCGATGCGAATTTTGATCGCTGACGATCACGAAGTCATCAGAAGGGGCGTTATCAGGGTCCTTCAATCTCGCGGTGAAGTTGAGTATGCAGAGGCAACAAACGGAAAAGAAGCGGTCGAGAAAGCACTTGAATGGAAGCCGGATTTAATTCTTCTTGATGTCCGCTTGCCCGTGCTCACTGGTTTTTGATGCTGCTAAAGAGATCAAACAGCTCCAACCTGATATTCCCATCCTCTTTTTCTCAATCCACGACACCAAAGAAATATTGGAACAAGCGAGGTCAATCGTAGATGGGTTCATATTGAAGGATAGCAAATCGTCCTGAATATGGACAACATCAAGTACATCGACAGCGCGGGGCTGAGCATCTTGGTCGCTGCGCATGTGAGCGCGAAAACCCAAGGCGCATCGCTGCGCCTGTGCCATCTTGGCAGCAAATTCCAGGAAGTGCTACAGATCACCAAGCTGGTGACGGCATTCGAAATCTACGATACGGAAGCAGCCCGCTGTCGCCAGTTTCTCAAACTGAGGTAGATTTCTGCTCTCGAGCGGATGGGGCGGCAAGGATTTTCTGCTCAGCGGTCATTGCGCTTGGCGGGTAGGCCATGCGTTTGATCCTCTGGCCGTATCATACGCGCACTTGGGAAAACCCCTTCCATGAGAAGGCCGGTATGAGTCAAGTGTGTTTTTCTCTTTCTGTTTTCTCTTTCCTTCCTGTGGATTCCTGG
>Ga0137415_10001142_pt1 | contig 26249 bp, 22 predicted proteins | sample CZODoug3_1_1_16f_FD_183082 | JGI IMG/M metagenome (GOLD analysis project Ga0137415, IMG submission 183082) | Vadose zone soil fungal communities from Angelo Coast Range Reserve, California, USA - CZODoug3_1_1_16fungal (Hybrid Assembly) | ecosystem: Environmental > Terrestrial > Soil > Vadose...
CCCCGGGACAGCGCGGACATCTCGGTGGCCGCGCTGGCCTCGTCACCCCGGGCGGCGGCCGAGTCCGGGAACACCCGGAACGCCACGTGCAGCAGCGCGTCGGTGAGCCTCGGGGCGAGCGTGTAGGCCAGCGAGCCGGCGGTGCCCAGCGGCGTGCCGATGTGTTTGGGGCGCCGGCGCAGCGCGTCCATCACCATGTCCGCCGCCTCCTCCGGCGAGCGGGTGGGGAAGGCCCGGTAGATGTTCGTCGGGGCGATCATCGGGGTGCGTACCAGCGGCATGTGGATGGTGGTGAAGGTGATCCCGTCGCCGTAGGTCTCGCTGGCCACCACCCGGGCGAAGGCGTCCAGCGCGGCCTTGGAGCCCAGGTAGGCGGAGAACCGGGGCGGGTTGGTCTGCACGCCGATGGAGGAGATGTTCACGATGTGCCCGAACCGCCGCCGGGACATCGCCGGCAGCAGCGCCAGGGTCAGCCGCACCGCGCCGAAGTAGTTGATCGCCATGGTGCGTTCGTAGTCGTGGAACCGGTCGTAGCTCAGCCGCACCGAGCGGCGGATGGACCGGCCGGCGTTGTTCACCAGCATGTCCACCTGGCCGTGGTCGGCCAGCGCGGCGGACACCAGGTTGCCCACCGAGTCGGCGTCGGTGATGTCGCAGGAGTAGACGCCGGCCCGCCCGCCGGCCTCCTCGATCTCCGCGCGGACCTTCTCCAACTCCTCGCCGCGCCGGGCCACGAGCAGCGGGACCCCGCCCTCGGCGGCCACCCGCAGCGCGGTCTCCCGGCCGATGCCCGAGGACGCCCCGGTGATCATCACGGTGCGCCCGTCCAGCTGGCCCTGGGGCCCGGGGCGGCGCGCCCGGTTCGGGTCCAGGTGTTCGCGCCAGTAGCGGTACAGCGCCGGCGCGTAGTCGGCGAACTCCGGGCACGCGATGCCGGTGCCGGCCAGCGCGGCGCGGGTCTCGGTGTCGTCGAACTCCGTGCGGAAGCTCAGGTGCGGCAGCACCTCGGGCGGGATGCCGATCTCGGTGAGCACCGCGTCGCGTAGCTCGACCACCTCGGGCACCCGGCCGAGCAGCTCGCCCACCCGGTCGACCAGGCCGCGCACCGGTCCGGCCACCGCGTCCGGGATGACCTGGCTGAGCCGGGGCGCGCCGGCCGCCCCGGCGAGCGCGTTGTACACCTCCACCAGTGGCTGCGGCCTCGGCGAGACCAGGTGGAACGCCCGGCCGTCCAGCCCCTCGGCGTGCATCAACGCGTCCATCGCGTCGGCCACGTAGTCGACCGGCACGATGGTGCTGGCGCCCAGGTCCGGCACCGGGATGGGCACCGCCCGCAGCACCGGGCCGGCCGGCCCGAGCGCCCTGGAAACCGCCTCGATCGAGGGCAGCAGGTAGTACGGGCCGTCCACCTTGTCCATCTCGCCGGTCCGCGAGTCGCCGACCACGATGGCCGGCCGGTACACCCGCCACGGCACCGCCGTCTGCGCCCGGACCAGTGCCTCGGCGGCGAACTTGGTGGCGTGGTAGGGCGAGCCCAGGTGCTGGCCGGCGTCGAAGTCGGCCTCGGTGAACCGGCCGGGGTAGTCGCCGGACACCGCGACCGAGGACACGTGGTGCAGCACCCCGGCGCCCAGCCTCTCGGCCAGTTCGATGACCCGCCGGGTGCCCTCCACGTTGGCCGCCCGGTTGGCGGCGTCGCTCGCGGTGAGGTCGTAGACCGCCCCGAGGTGCAGCACATGGTCCACCCCGGTCAGCGCCGCCACGTCCGCCTCGGTGAGGCCAAGGCCGTCCAGCGTGAGGTCGCCCCGGACCGCGACCAGCCGCCGGTGGCCGGGGATGTTGGCGGTGCGCGCGGCCAGCCGCCCCGGCGAGCGGACCAGGCAGGTGATCTCCGCGGCGTCGTTCCCAGGGCGGGCCAGCAGCCGGGCCAGTACGTGCCGGCCGAGGAACCCGGTCGCTCCGGTCACCAGGTAGCGCATGATCGTCACTCCGTTGGGGATCGCCGCGGTCACGCAGGGCACCCCAGTGTGCCATGAAGATCGTGGCGACCCGGCCCGCCGGTGCGCTCCTACCGGGCTGATGGACATCAGCCGAGGGCTCTCAAGAACCGGGCGCTACGCTCCGCGCCGTGTTTCTCCGGTTGGCGCGGCGAGCGCCGGGTACCCGATCCCCTCGACACCGGGCTTCCCGGGCGTTCGCGCTGGTCATCGGCCTGTCCGTGGCGCTGCTGGTGGCCGCCTGCGGTGGTTCGGAACCGTCCTCCGGGGGTGCGACCTCGGAGGCTGCCCCGGAGTCGGGCTCGGCGACCCCCTCGCCGCCGGACACCCCGGGGCCGGCCACCCCCGGGCCGGACACGGTGGCCAACCCGCTGCCCGGCATGCCGGCGGTGGGCGACCCGCACAACGTCTACTCCGACGCCGGCCCGAACATGCTCAGCGACGTGACCAAGGGGGCCAAGCAGCTCGTCTACGTGCCGCACACCAAGTCCGGGGACGTCTGGGTGATCGACGCCAAGACGTTCGACGTGGTGGGCCGCTACCCGGCCGGCGTCGAGATCCAGCACGTGGTGCCCTCGCACGACATGCGCACCCTGTACGCAACCGACGACCTGGGCAACACGCTCATGCCGTTCGACCCGAACACCGGGAAGCCCGGGCCGCGGATCCCGGTCAGCGATCCGTACAACATGTACTACTCGCCGGATGGTCGCTCGGCGATCGTGGTGGCCGAGGCCCGTCGCCGGCTGATCTGGTACGACCCCAAGACCTGGAAGATCCAGGGTGAGACGCTTGCCCCCAACTGTGCCGGCATCGACCACGCCGACTTCACCCCGAATGGCCGGATCGGCGTGTTCACCTGCGAGTTCGACGGCCGGGTCGCGGTGGTGGACCTCAGTTCGCACAAACTGCTGCGAATGATCGACATGCCGCACCGCAACCACCACATGGGGCCGCAGGACATCAAGCTGGCTCCGGACGGGTCGGTGTTCTACATCGCCGACTCCGACCAGAACGGCCTGTGGGTGCTCGACGGCGCGGCAACCAAGGTACTCAGGGAGATCCCCACCGGGATGGGGGCGCACGGGCTCTACCTCGACCGCGAGGCCAAGCGCCTGTTCGTGACCAACCGCCACGAGGGCAGTGTGAGCGTGCTCGACGCGTACACCGGGGCGAAGCTGACCAAGTGGCAGATCCCGGCCAAACCGGGGGGTCGGCCGGCCAGCCCGGACATGGGTGGGCTCACAGCGGACGGCACCCAGCTGTGGCTGTCCGGGCGCTATGACGGCGCCCTGTACGTGCTGGACACCAAGGACGGCCACCTGATCAAGCGGATCCCGGTCGGGCGGGGGCCGCATGGGCTGTGCGTGTGGCCGCAGGCCGGCCGCTACTCACTCGGCCACACCGGCATCACCCGCTAACCACTCACGGGTCCTCGGCTCCGCCAGTAGCCGGTGGCGTAGACCATGCGGCGGCTGAGTCCGCGCTCGTCGAGCAGGTGGGCGCGGATGTCCCGGACCGCGGTGGCCTCGGCGGACAGCCAGGCCTGGCAGGCCGCCGGGTCCACCCCGGGCGGCAGGGCGGCCGACGTCACCGCCTCGACGAGCGGCGCTCCCGGCCGCTCCGAGCCCCGGTGCAGCCAGTGCACCCGGGTAGTCGGTCCGACGGTCAGGGGCTGCTCCTCGGCGGCGTCCGCGACCTCGACGAACACCTCGACCGGAACGCCGACGGGCACGCCGGCGGGTGCTCCCCCGGGTGGCGGGCCTCCCGCGGGCGGCGGGCCGAGCGCGTCGAGCACGGTGGCGATGGCCGGCAGCGCCGACTCGTCGCCGATCACCAGGTGGGCCGCCGCGCCCGGGTCCGGCCGGTAGCGACCGCCGGGGTCGGACACCCCGACCCAGTCGCCCGGCGCGGCGGCCGCGGCCCATGCGGCCGCCGGGCCGCGCGCCCCGTGCAGCACGAAGTCCACGTCCAGCTCGCCGGCGGCGGCGTCGAACCGGCGCACCGTGTAGCTGCGGATCACCGGCCGGGGCTCGCCGGGCGGCCACACCGGTCCGCCGGAGGATGCCCGGGGCATCGCCGGGCGGCGCTGGCCGGGCACCGGGAAGAACAGCTTGATCCGCTGGTCCGGGCCCTCGCCAGGGAAGCCGGCGAGCTCCTCGCCGCCGAGCGTCACCCGGGCCATCCGGGGGGTGACCCGCTCGGTACGCAGGACCTGCAGGGTGCGGTGCCCGGTGCGGGCCGGGGTGGTGTCAGTGCCGGACATCGGGGCCATTCTCACAGCTCGGGCGGGCGGCGCCGAGAACGGCCGGTGCAGCGCCTACGAGGAGCTACTCACGGCACCTGACAGGCCGGGCCACACCAGGTCCATCAGGAACTCGGTGGCCTGCTCGGCGGTGATGTCGCCGCGCCGGCCCCGCCACAGCGCCAGCCGCTCGCTGGCACCCACGATCACCTGGGCGTACGCCTCCAGCCGGCGGGCGTCGGCGCCGGGCGTCTGGGCGGCGAGCAGCCCGGCGACGAACTCGGTCTGCTGGTTGCGGATGCCCTCCAGCGCCTCGGCGGCCGGGCCCACCGGTTGGGCGGCCTCCTCGTAGAGCAGGGTGGACGCGCCGCCCTGGGAGTCCAGGAAGGTGAAGAAGGCCAGGAACCCGCTGCGCACCATGTCCTCCGGGCTGGAGGCGCCGGCGGCCGCCTTGGTGGTGACCTCGAGCAGCTCGGCGCGGGCCCGGGCGATGCAGGCCAGCAGCAGGCCCTCCTTCGAGCCGAAGTGGTCGTAGAGCACCGGTTTGGTGACCCCGACGCGCTCGGCCACCGAGTCCATCGAGGCGGCCTGGTAGCCGCGCTCGGCGAACACCGCGGCGGCCGCGTCCAGGATCTGGCGCTCTCGCTCCGCCCGGCTGACCCGGCGCCGGACCGGTTTTTTCACCTGCATCACATCACCCTACCGCAAGTAGGTTACCCGTGGTAGCTTACTGCCGGTAAGTTACCGTCGGTAGGTAGCGAGGCAGGGGAGCGGACATGCGCAGATCGGTGGTCATCATCGGGAGCGGCTTCGCCGGGCTGGGCATGGCGATCCAGCTGACCGAGGCCGGCCGCGACGATTTCCTGGTGCTGGAGAAGGCGGACACCCTCGGCGGCACCTGGCGGGACAACACGTACCCGGGCTGCGCCTGTGACGTGCAGTCGCACCTGTACTCGTTCTCGTTCGCGCCGAACCCGGACTGGACCCGGATGTTCGCCGAGCAGAGCGAGATCCGGGCCTACCTGGAAGGCCTCGCCGACCGGTACCGGTTGCGCGACCGGATCCGCTACGGCGTCACGGTGACCGGCGCGGAGTTCGACCCCGAGTCCGGCGGCTGGACGGTGCACACCGCGAGCGGGGAGTCCATCGACTGCCGGTTCGTGGTGTGGGGTACCGGGGCGCTGCACGAGCCGTCCATCCCGGAGATCGACGGGCTGGAGCGGTTCGCCGGCCGGGTGTTCCACTCGGCCCACTGGGACCACGGCCGCGACCTGGCCGGCCGGAAGGTGGCGGTGATCGGCACCGGCGCGAGCGCGATCCAGTTCGTACCGCCGGTCGCCGCGCAGGCGGCCGAGCTGACCCTGTTCCAGCGCACCCCGCCGTGGATCCTGCCCAAGTTCGACCGGGAGATCAGCGCGGTGGAGCGCTGGGCGTTCCGCGCATTCCCGCTGCTGCAGCGGCTGTACCGGGGCTCCATCTACGCACGGTTGGAGGGGCGGGTGTTCGGCTTCCGCCACCCCCGGGTGATGGCCGGGCTCGAGCTGCTGGCCAAGGCGCACATCCGGCGCTCGATCCCGGACCCGGAACTGCGCGCCGCCCTCACCCCGGACTACACCCTGGGCTGCAAGCGGGTACTCATCTCGAACGACTACTACCCGGCGCTGGCCAGGGACAACGTCAACGTGGTCGGCGACGGCATCGAACGGGTCACCGAGCACGGCGTGGTGACCGCCGACGGCGCCGGCAACGAAACAGAGCACGAGGCGGACACGATCATCTTCGGCACCGGGTTCAAGGTGGCCGACAGTTTCGCCCAGCTGGCCATCGTCGGCCGGGACGGGGTGAAGTTGACCGACGCCTGGAAGGACGGCTCCGAGGCGTTCCTCGGCACCACGGTGGCCGGCTTCCCGAACCTGTTCCTGCTGGTCGGGCCCAACACCGGGCTGAGCCACAGCTCGATGGTGTACATGATCGAGTCGCAGGTGGCCTACGTGCTGGACTGCCTGCGGCTGCTGGACTCGGGCGGCGCCCGGGTGCTGGACACCCGCCCGGAGCGGCAGGCCGCGTACAACGAAGAGTTGCACGAGCAGCTGGCCACCGGGGTGTGGCAGCGCGGCGGCTGCCGCAGCTGGTACCTCGACGAGCATGGGGTGAACCGCACGCTGTGGCCGGACTTCACCTTCCGGTTCCGCCGCCGCACCCGCCGGGCCGACCTGGCCGACCACGAGATTCTGGTGTGAGCTCGTGAGTGGTAAGTGGTCCTATGAGACCACTTACCACTCACGGGGTGCGGGCGCGGCGGGAGTGCCCTGGCGGAGCGGTCGGCGGGCGGCGAGGATGGGCCCATGTCGTACCCCGAGCCGTCCATCGTCGCTGACCTGCGCGCGGTGCTCCCCGCCGACCGGATCCTCACCGACCCGGAGCTGACGGGCGGCTACAGCCATGACGAGGCGGAGTGGGCGCCCTACGGCCAGCCGGCCGCCGTGGTCCGGGCCACCGACACCCAGGAGGTGGCCGCCACCGTTCGGGCCTGCGCGCGGCAGCGGGTGCCGGTGGTGCCGCGCGGTGCGGGCACCGGCCTGTCCGGCGGCGCGAACGCGGTGGACGGCTGCGTGCTGCTCAGCCTGGAGGCGATGCGCGCCATCCTGCAGATCGACGCCGCCGAGCGGCTGGCGGTGGTGCAGCCCGGCGTGGTGAACGACGAGCTGCGCGCCGCGGTCGCCGAGCACGGACTGTGGTACCCGCCGGACCCGGCCAGCGCCCCCTGGTCCACGATCGGCGGCAATGTGTCCACCAACGCGGGCGGCCTTTGCTGCGTGAAGTACGGCGTGACCAGGGACTACGTGCTCGCCCTCGAGGTGGTCACAGCGGAGGGCGAGATCGTCCGGTTCGGCCGGCGGACCGCTAAGGGGGTCGCCGGGTACGACATGGTTGGGCTGCTGGTCGGCTCGGAGGGCACCCTCGCGGTGATCACCGAGGTGACCCTAAGGCTGCGCCCGCTGCGCACCGCGCCGACCCGCACCGTGGTGGGCTTCTTCGACACCCTGGAGGCGGTCGGCGACGCGGTCGCCAGGGTTACCGCCGCCGGGCTGCAGCCGGCCATCTTCGAGCTGGTCGACCGGCACTGCCTGCGCGCGGTGGAGGAGTGGAAGCGCATGTCGCTGCCGACCGACGCGGCGGCGCTGCTGCTCGCGCAGTCCGACCTGGCCGGGCCGGCCGGGGAGCAGGAGGCGGCGGACATCCTGGCCGAGTTCCAGCGGGCCGGCGCCCGGGAGGCGCTGGCCTCCACCGACCCGGTCGAGGCCGAGGCGCTGTTCGACGCGCGCCGGCTCGCCTACCCGGCGCTGGAGCAGCGCGGCGACGCGGTCCTCACCGAGGACGTGTGCCTGCCGAGAGCCAAGCTGGCCACCATGTTGGAGCGGATCGAGGAAATCAGTGCACGGAACCAGGTGCTGATCGCCAACGTGGCACACGCCGGGGACGGCAACCTGCACCCGTTGATCGTCACGAAGCGGCGGGACGAGGCGGCCAGGGCTCGCGCCCAAGCGGCCTTCGAGGAGATCGTGGACACCGCGATCGACCTGGGCGGCACGGTGACCGGCGAGCACGGCGTAGGCCTGCTCAAGCGCCGAGGGATGCGCCGCGAGCTGGGGCCCGGGGCGGTCAGGCTGCAGCGGGCCATCAAGGCGGCGTGGGACCCCGCCGACCTGCTGAACCCCGGCAAGGTGTTCGGCTGAACCGGCTCACCCGGCGGGTGGGCAGCGGTCGGCGGCGGTAACACCCGAGCGCGACTGTCGGCGCGACAGCCCCGGCGCGACGTGTCGGTGCGAACGGTCTGGCTCGCTCGGCCTTGGGCCGACCCAGGCGATTTCGGGCGGTGATAGTAGCGGATCGCGACCGCATGATGGTCCATTCGGATTGTCGTGCGGCGAATTGCAAGATCCAATATTTGGTTCCCTTGTCGCGACAACGAAAACGACCGTAATGTGGGTATGGCCGACATCGGAACCGCCCTGACATTTACCACACAGTCGGGATCGAGCGGGCGCCCTCGCTTGCGCGCCTCTTTATTCGCCTCGCATGGCTGAGCCGCACCGGGAGGATCGTGTATACCCGTAGCCTATTTCATGTTCTCGCGAACGCGCGACGATATGAGTATCCCGCATTGCTTGTTGATATAAAGTTGCGTTCACCTCGGGATGGCGAGCTGATTCCGGAGCGGCGGCTCGAGGCCTACGTCGGGATGCTCGGCCAGGCCGGGGTGGACGCGATGTCCATGCCGACCGACCCGACGCACTTCGGTGGCAGTGTCGAGTTGGCCCGCCGGGTCCGCCGGCTGACCGGCGTGCCGCTCATGCGCAAGGAGTTCTTCCGCTCGGTGGATCAGATGGACGAGTCCCGCGACGCGGGGTTCGACGCGGTGCAGCTGTCCCTGGGCACCATCCCCGATGCTGACCTGTTCGAGGCCATGCGGGCGCGGGCCGAGGAGATCGGGCTGGAGGTGGTGATCGGGGCGCACGGTCGGGAACAGCTGGACCGCGCGATCGATCTCAAGGCCGCCGCGATCGGCCTCAACAACCGGGACATCACCGCGCTCGAGCTGGACCCGGGCACGGTCCGCGCCAGCGAGTCGCTGATTCCGCTGGTGCCCGAGTACGTGTTCGTGATCTCCGAGAGCAGCATGCTGACCTCGGCGGATGTCGGACGCGCCGCGCGGGCGGGAGCCACCGCCGTGCTCATCGGTACCGCGGTGGCGAAGAGTGCGGACCCGGTCGGCTGGCTACGGTCGCTGCGCGAGCACGCCGAGTGCCCTCGTTAGGCCGGCCGAGGGACTCGCCGGGCCGCCGGCTGGAGGAGCGGCTGCGCCGGGCTCGCTCGGCTGGGGAGCGGCTGCTGGTCGTCTACCTGACGGTGGCCGACCCGCTCACCGACGGGCCGCCCGACCTCGCGCCGGTGCTCGCCGCCGCCGGCGCCGACGTGCTCGAGCTGGGCATCCCGACCCCAGGCACCCGGCCGCGCGGGGCGGTGATCGGGGCGTCCTTCCAGCGGGCCCGGGCTCGCGACGGTTCCGAGGCGGGCGTCGGTGCCGGGGCCAGCGCGCGGGTGTGGAGCCGGCTGCGTCGACTGCGCCGGGACCTGCCGGCCGTCCCGCTCGTCCTGCTGATCTACCCGGAGACGGTCGAGGACATCGGCTGGTCGGAGTTGCTGCGCGAATCGACGCGCGCCGGCATCGACGGAATGGTGCTGACGGAACCGGGCGAGCGGGATCTGGAACGGGTCCGCTCGGCCGGCGTGCATGCTATTCCGCTGATACGTTCGGCCGCGACGGCCGGCGTGGCCCGGCGACTGGAATATTTCGCCTCCGGGCTCACCTATCGGACACTCGGAACCAGAACTGGTGAACCGTTGGACGCCGATTCGGTGAAGCGGGTCGCGGCACTGCTCGCCACCGACGCGACGAAACCATTTCTGGCCGGATTCGGCATTAGGTATTCACAGGAAATCAGGGCCCTTGTGCCACATGTGGCCGGTGTGGTGATTGGTAGTGAATTCCTGCGCCTGATCGCGGAGGTACCGGAGAATGAGCGGGCGGCCCGGGCGGTGGCTCTGGTCCGGGAGTGGAAGTCCGCCACCGTGCTAGGGAGTGTCAGCGCCGGGGGGTCACTCGTAACCCAGCGCTAGTCCCGATGACACGGATCGGAAACAGATATTCGGTGAGCTGGGCCGATGTCTAGCGCACGGAGTCTGGACGGGCTGCACCGCTCGGTGATTGTGGTCGGCGGCGGCCAGGCCGGCCTGTCCATGAGCTACTGCCTGATGAACCGGGGCATCGACCACCTGGTGTTGGAGCGCGAGCAGGTCGGGCACGAGTGGGCGAACCGGCGGTGGGAGACGTTCTGCCTGGTCACGCCCAACTGGCAGTGTCAACTGCCGGGGTTCGGCTACCAGGGCGACGACCCCGACGGGTTCATGCTCCGCGACCAGATCGTCGCCTACCTGCGGGCCTACGCGAGATCCTTCGAGCCGCCGCTGGCCGAGGGGGTGAGCGCCACCCGGCTGCGCCAGGAGGCCTCCGGCCGGTTCGCCGTCGAGACCAGCGCCGGGCGGCTCACCGCCGACCAGGTGGTGCTGGCCACCGGGCCGTACCAGGTGCCGCTGCGGCCCCGGTTGGCCGACCGGCTGGGCGAGGGTCTGGTCCAGGTGCACTCCTCGGAATACCGGGACCCCGACCAACTGCCGCCCGGCGAGGTCCTGGTGGTCGGCACCGGGCAGTCCGGCTGCCAAATCGCCGAGGACCTGCACCTGGCCGGCCGCCGGGTGCACCTGGCGGTGGGCGGCGCGCCCCGGGTGGCCCGTACCTACCGGGGCCGGGACGTGGTGGCCTGGCTGGCGGACATGGGCTACTACGCCAAGGCCATCGACGAGTTCGCCGACGTGGACGCGGTGCGGTTCCGGGCGAACCACTACGTCACCGGCCGGGACGGCGGGCGCGACATCGACCTGCGCAAGTTCGCGCTGGAGGGGATGCGGCTGTACGGGCGGTTGCTCGACGTACGCGGCGGGCGGCTGCACTTCGACACGGACCTGGCTAAGAACCTGGACGCGGCGGACGCGGTGAGCGAGGGGATCAAGGACTCCATCGACGCCTACCTGGGCTCGGCCGGCATCGACGCGCCGGCCGAGGAACGCTACCGGGCGGTGTGGCAGCCCGGCGACCAGGCGACCGAGCTGGACCTGGCCGGCTCCGGGGTCACCTCGGTGGTGTGGAGCACCGGGTTCGGCCGGGACCACCGCTGGATCGACGTGCCGGTGTTCGACGGCCGGGGCTACCCGACCCACCTGCGCGGGGTGACCAGCTGCCCCGGGCTGTACTTCCTCGGCCTGCCGTGGCAGCACACCTGGGGATCCGGCCGGTTCTGCGGGGTGGCCACCGACGCCCGGTACCTGGCCGACCAGGTCGTCTCGCTGCGGCTGGGCGGCGGCGGGCACGACGTGCCCTGGCTGGCCGGCACCCCGGCGAGCACCTACCCCAGCGACGACGACTGGATCGCCCCGCGCACCGTCGCCTGAGCCAGGCTCGTGGCCGCCTCGCCCGTGACCAGCGTCGGCTGAGGCGGGCATGATGGGGTGGTGGCCACCCGAGACCCGGTTGTCGACCTGCGGCGCATCGCGTTCCTGCTCGAGCGCGCGCACTCCTCCACCTACCGGGTGCGCGCGTTCCGCACCGCCGCCAACGTGCTGGCCGGCCGGGACGACCTGGGCACCCTGGCCAAGGGGCGCGGGCTGTCCAAGCTCAAGGGCGTGGGGGACACCACGGCGCGCTGCGTGCTGCAGTCGCTGGCGGGTGAGGAACCGGCGTACCTGACCGAGCTGGAGGCCGAGGCTGTGTCCGGAGCCGGGTCAGGGGCCGCCACCGGTAGGACCGGGACCTCGGTGCCAGCCATCCCGGCGCTGACCGGCGCCGGCGCCGAGCTGCGTGCCGCGCTGCGCGGTGACTGCCACACTCACTCGGACTGGTCGGACGGCGGCTCGCCGATCGAGGAGATGGCGCTCACCGCCCGCGATCTGGGGCACGAGTACGTCGTGCTGACCGACCACTCACCCCGGCTGACCGTGGCCAACGGGCTGTCGGCCGAGCGGCTGCGCCGGCAGCTGGAGGTGGTCGCCGAGCTGAACACCCGGCTGGCGCCGTTCACCGTGCTGACCGGGATCGAGGTGGACATCCTGGACGACGGCGCGCTGGACCAGTCCGAGTCGTTGCTCGCGGAGCTGGACCTCGTGGTGGCCTCGGTGCACTCCAAGCTGCGGATGCCGGCCGAGGAGATGACCGAGCGGATGCTCACCGCGGTTGCGAACCCGCACGTGGACGTGCTCGGTCACTGCACCGGGCGGATGGTCACCGGGGATCGCAAGCGCCCGGAGTCGGCGTTCGACGCGGCCGCGGTGTTCGACGCGTGCGCCGAGCACGGCGTCGCGGTGGAGGTGAACTCCCGCCCGGAGCGGCTGGACCCGCCCCGCCGGCTGCTGCGTCAGGCGGTCGCGGCCGGCTGCGACTTCGCCCTGGACACCGACGCGCACGCCCCCGGGCAGCTGGACTGGTTGCCCTACGGCTGCGCGCGGGCCGCCGACTGCGAGGTCCCCGCCGACCGCGTCATCAACACCCTCCCCGCCGCCCACCTCCTCACCCGCACCCGCCGTTCCGCGAGTCGCTAGTTTCCGCGGGGCGAGTCGCTAGATTCCGCGGGGTGAGTCGGGGCTCTCAGCACACCGAGTCGGGAGTTTCAGCACACGGAACCCCGGCGCTCGGTCAGTACTCGTAGGCCTCGGCCGGCTCCGGGATCGCGACCGCGTCGGCCACCCGCACGCTCGGCGTGTACCCGTCCGCTACCGTCGCGCTGCCCGGTAGCAATCTGGCGCGCACCCGTAACCAGGTGCCGCTCGGGACGTCCGGGGCGTCGGTCATCCGGACGACCATCGGCCTGGCGTCGGCGGCGCAGCAGGTGATCACCAGCCGGGCCAGCTCCGCCGCACCGGCCCGGTGCACCACGAAGCCGGTGAGCGTCACGTCCCGCCCGGCCAAGCCGCCAGCACCGCCGGCGCCGGACCCGCCGGACCCGCCAGCGCCGCCGGACCCGCCGGAGCCGCTCGAGCCGCCGGTGCCGCTCGAGCCGTCCCAGACGGCACGGGCCACGAAGTCGGACAGCCGCAGCTCGGGCACCCCGCCGGTGGGCAGCGGCGGGAAGCCCGGGTCGCTCGACGTGCTCACCGAGTTGCCGGGGGCCGCGCGCTGCACGGAGTCCGCGCCCAGGGCCGGCGGGGCGACCAGGAAGATGGCCAGCACCGGCAGGATGAGCAGCCACGGGCTGTGCGGCTCACGGTGCTCGTGGTGGTGGCCGGCCAGCGTCCCGACGGTGGCCGGCGCCCCGAGGCCGGCTACCGTCCCGTGGCCGGCCGGGGTGGCCGAGGTCGCGGGCGCCGAGCGGACCAGCCGGGCGTCCCGCACCAGGCTGACAACGGCCAGCAGCAGGATGACGGTGCCGGCGGCGAGCAGGTACCAGCGGTTGCCCGGCTTGACGTAGCGCAGGTAGAGGTCGGTCGCCGCGATCTTGACCAGCGCGCCGCCGAGCAGCACCAGCAGCACGTTCTGGGTGTCCCGCCTCACCGGGCACCACCCAGGGCGAGCAGTCCGGCCGCCGTCCCACAGACCGTCGCCACCAGCAGCGTGGTCGGCGCGAACCGCAGCGCGAACCCGCGCCCGAAGGTGCCGGACTGCAGCGCGAACAGCTTCACGTCCACCGCGGGGCCGACCACCAGGAACACCAGCCGGGGCAGCAGTGGCAGCGCGCCGAGCGAGGCGGCCACGAACGCGTCCGCCTCGCTGCACAGCGCCAGCACCACCGCGAGCAGCGCCATCACCACGATGCCGAGCACCAGGTGGCCGGCCAGCCCGGTGAGCCAGCTGGACGGTACGGCCACGTTCAGCACCGCCGAGGTCAGCCCGCCGAGCACCAGGAACCCGCCGGCGGCGACCAGGTCGTGCCGGGCGGTGTCCAGGAACACCCACCACCGCGCGCCGCCGGAGCCGGGGTGCACCCGCCGCCGCACCCGCTCGGCGATCCACTCCGCCCGGCCGAACCGGTTCCACAGCCAGCCCATCACCACCGCGGTGGCCAGCGACCCGCTGAACCGGGCGAGCACCATCCCCGGTTCGCCGGGGAACGCCACGGCGGTGGCCACCAGCACCACCGGGTTGATCGCCGGCGCGGCCAGCAGGAACGCCAGCGCGGCGGAGTCCGGCAGCCCCTGCCCGATCAGCCGGCGGGCCACCGGCACCGAGGCGCACTCGCAGCCGGGCAGCACGGCTCCGGCCAGCCCGGCCATCGGCACGGCCAGCGCGGCCCGCCGGGGTAGCAGGCGGCCCAGCGCGGCCGGCGACACGAATGCGGCGATCAGCCCGGACAGCAGCACGCCGAGCACCAGGAACGGCAGCGCCTGGACGCAGACCGCGACGAACACGGTGGCCGCGATGCGCACCGCCGAGCCGTCCAGCGCTTCGGCCAGCTGCCCCCGCAGCAACAGCGCGGCGCCCAGCACCGCGCAGAACACCTGCAGTGAGGTGACCCGGAGCCGACTGGTCGAGCGCCGGGTGACGGCGGTCCGAGCGGGCGCTGCGTCCGTGGGGGAGGACGTGGGGGAGGGCACGGTGGACATGCTGCCAGCGCGGGATGGCCCACCGGGGCAGATTCGCCGCGTTTCGCCCGGTCCCACGGGGAGAACCGGAAAACAGATCGAGCATTCTCGAATAGCTGTTAGCGTGGTGGCCGTGGCCCGCACCAAGGAGTTCGACCCAGCTGTTGCGCTGGAGCGGGCCATGGCGCTGTTCTGGCGGCAGGGCTACGCCGCGACGTCGATCGCCGACCTGGTGGCGCACCTGGGGATCGCCCGGGCCAGCCTGTACGGCACGTTCGGCAGCAAGCACGACCTGTACGTGGCCGCGCTGGAGCGCTACATCCAGTCCGGCAAGCCGAACGTGATCGAGGTGTTGGCCACGCCGGGTCCGGTGCTGCCGACCGTCGAGGCCCTGCTGCGCGGGTCGGCCGCGCCACCGCCGCCGGAGGCACCGCCCGGCTGCATGGTGGTCAACGCGGCGGTCGAATGCCCGGCGGACGACGTGGTGGTCCGCCGCCGGCTGGACCTGAACTGGGAGTCCGTGGAGGTGGCGCTCACCTCGGCGCTGCTGCGGGCCCGTGCCCAGCGGGAGATCCGGGCCGAGGTCGACGTGGCCTCGCTGGCCCGGTTCCTGCTGGTGCTCATGCAGGGCATCCAGGTGGTGTCCGAGTCCGAGGGCGGAGCCCGGCGGGCCGAGGCGGCGGTGACTCACGCCCTCGGCGTGCTGCAGAGCGCTCGCTGATCGACGTTCCACAAGGTTGTGCGGAGGGTGCCCTGATGACCGAAATCGAGATCGAACGTTCTAGAAAGGTGCGCGTCCCGAGGGTGGTCTACCTGCTGGGCGCGACGATCTTCGTGCTGGGCACCACCGAATTCGTGATCGCCGGGCTGCTCCCCGAGCTGGCCGCCGACCTGCGCGTCTCGTTGCCCCGCGCCGGGCTGCTGATCTCGGCGTTCGCGGTGGCGATGGCGGTCGGTGCCCCACTGCTCACCATCGCCACGCTGCGGCTGCCCCGGCGGGCCACCCTGCTCGGCGCGCTCGCGCTCTTCGTCGCCGGGCAGGTGCTCGGCGCGGTGGCCGGCGACTACACCACGCTGCTGGTCGCCCGGGTGGTGACCGCCGCGGCCACCGGGGCGTTCTGGGCGGTGGCCGGCGTGGTCGCGGTCAGCGCCGTGGCCCCGGCGTACCGGGCCCGCGCGCTGTCCCTGCTGCTCGGCGGGCTGACCACGGCGAATGTGCTCGGGGTGCCGCTGGGCACGCTGCTGGGCCAGCAGCTGGGCTGGCGGGCGACCTTCTGGGCGATTGGGGCGGCGGCCGCCGTGGCCGCCGTCGGGATGTGGTTCAGCCTGCCCCGAGGCGGCCGGGCACCGGGGCCGGCACAGGCCGGCGTGCGCGCCGAGCTGCGGGCGTTCACCAGCGGGCGGCTGTGGCTCGCGCTGGGTACCACGGCGGTCTTCGAGGCCGGGATGATGGGCATGTTCAGCTACCTGGCGCCGGTGGTCACCGAGGTGGCCGGGCTGTCCGTCGGCATGGTCCCGGTGGCGCTGACGCTGTACGGGGTGGGCAGCCTGATCGGCGTGCAGCTGGGTGGCCGGCTGGCCGACGTCTACCCGTGGGCCACGCTGTACGTCGGCCTGGGCGCGATCGTCGCCATGCTCGCCGTGCTGGCCGCCGCCGCGTCGGTGCCGGCCGTGCTGCTCGCCGGCACCCTCCTGCTCGGGGTGGCGGTGTTCGTCGGGGCGACCCCGTTGAACGCCCGCGTGTACCAGCTGGCCGGCCCGGCGCCGACGCTGGCCAGTGCGGTGAACGCGTCGGCGTTCAACGTCGGCAACACCGTCGGGCCATGGCTGGGCGGGCTGGTGATCAGCGCCGGCTTCGGCTTCCGGATGCCCTCGGCGGTGGGCGCGGTGTTGGTCGCCGGTTCCCTCGGTCTCGCCCTGGTCTCCCGCGCACTGGACGTCAGGGCTCGAGACCGGGGTGACCGCACACAGCCCCGTGCCGCGGCACACATCGCCCAACCTGTGTGCCGCGACTAGACGCTGTGTGCCGTCAGGGAGGCGAGCGGTGGGTGCTAGAGGCGCCGGCGGTAGGCGGCGAGTTGCGCGGCGGTTTCTTCGGCGGCGAACACCGAGGCGAACTCCTGCACGCTGACCGCCGTGCCGACGGTCAGCGCGGTGTTCTGCCATACCTCGAACAGCCGCTTCTGCGCCGCGGTGGCGGTGCGGGTGTGCCCGGCGACCCGGTCCAGCCAAGCGTCGACCGCCGCGTCCAGCTTGCCGGGCTCGACCACCGCATTGCACAGCCCGCTCGCGGCGAACCGGTCCACCGGGTAGAGATCGCCGGTCAGGATCATCTCCTTGGCCAGGCTCAGCCCGACGTACTGGGACAGCAGCGCCGCGTCGGCCACCGAGGGGATGCCCACCCTGATCTCGGGCAGCCCGAAGGACGAGTGGGTGGTGGCCAGCCGCAGGTCACAGGCCAGCGCGAGCTCGAAGCCGACGCCAAGGCAGTACCCGTCCACCGCACACACCGTGGCCACCGGCGCGGTGCGGATCGCGGCCAACATATCCCGCAGCCCGGCGATGAAGCCGCGCGCCGAATCCGGGGTCAGCCCGGCGAACGAGTCCACGTGCATCCCGGCGGTGAACGCCCGCTGGCCGGCGCCGGTGAACACCACCGCACGCACGTCGTCCGGCAGTTCCATGGCCACGCGCAGCGCCGTGATGTCCTCCGGGCGCAGCGCGTTGAGCTTCTCCGGCCGGGTCAGGGTGACCCGCAGGATGCCCGCGTCGCGCTGCACGACGACGGCGGTGGACTCGGCGGGAGGCATCGGCGGCTCCGTTCTCAGGTCGTCGCGGTCGGTCGCGGGCGCCCGGCCCTCGACCCTAGATCGACTACACTTCCCTGACGCGACGACACCCGCCAGTCGGGTGACATGGCCCGTCCTCGTCGGCGGCGTGACCTGCCCCAATCGTTTGTTGTTCGAACCAAGGGGTTCTCCCGATCAGGCCCGCGGCCTAGCGTGAGGTGCGTTCACACGTTTGTGCTCACGCTCAACAACGGGGTCGAGGGTGCGGCGGCGCCGCCCCGACCTGACCCGAGGCGGACCGAACACGGAGGACTGACAGTGAAGTCGATCTTCTTCCATCTGATGCCGTACCGCGACCTGCCGGCGGATTTCGAGACCAGGTACGAGAGCATCTGGGTCACCCCGCCGAACACCGAACTGTGCGACCCACAGCGGGTCGCCCAGTACTACCAGTGGAACCTGGACGAGCTGGAGCTGGCCGACCGGCTGGGTTTCGACGGCGTCGGGGTCAATGAGCACCACCAGAACGGCTACGGCTTCATGGCCTCGCCGAACCTGATGGCCGCCGCGCTGGCCCGGCGCACCCCGAACAACAGCGCGATCATGGTGCTGGGCAACACGCTGGCGCTGTACTCGCCGGCCACCCGGGTGGCCGAGGAGTTCGCCATGCTGGACGTGCTCTCCAACGGCCGGCTCGCCGCCGGGTTCCCGGTCGGTACCTCGATGGACGTCAACTTCTGCTACGGGGTGACCCCGACCCAGACCCGGCCCCGGTTCCGGGAAGCCGAAGAGCTGATCATCAAGGCCTGGACCCAGCCGGGCCCGTTCACCTTCAACGGCAAGTTCAACCAGCTGCGCTACGTGAACCCTTGGCCGCAGCCGCTGCAGAAGCCGCACCCGCCGGTCTGGCTGGCCGGCGGCGGCTCGGTGGAGACTTGGGACCTGGCCGCCCGCCGCGACTACACCTACAGCTACCTGAGCTTCTTCGGCGCCAAGTTCGCCAAGAAGCTGATGGACGGGTTCTGGCACCGGATGGCCGAGCTGGGGGTGGACCGCAACCCGTTCCGGGCCGGCTTCGCCCAGCTGATCTGCGTCTCGGAGACCGACGAGAGTGCCGAGAAGGAGTACCTGGAGCACTGCTCGTACTTCTTCAACAAGTGCCTGCACATCCCGGCCCACTTCATGACGGCGCCCGGCTATCGGACCCGCAAGAGCGCCGAGTTCGCGATTCGAACCAACCAGCCGGGGGACCTCGCGGCGGCCGCCGCCCTGGAGAAGAACTGGAAGACCCTCAACGAGGAAGGCTTCATCATCGCCGGCAGCCCGGCCACCGTGGCGGACAAGCTGATCGAGGTGGCCAAGACGCTGCGGGTGGGCAACCTGCACGCGTTGCTGCAGATCGGCTCGATGGGGCACGAGTTGACCAAGAAGAACCTCACCCTGTTCGCCGAGGAGGTCATCCCGAGGATTCGGCACATCTGGGACGCCGAGGGCTGGGAGCACAAGTGGTGGCCCCAGGGTGCCACCGAGAGGAGCGCCAGCGGAACGAGCATCGGCACCGAGAGGAGCGCCAGCGGAACGAGCATCGGCACCGACCGGTCCAAGGCCGCCCCCGCCGCGAGCCAGGCCTGAGGAGGGATCATGACCACTGAGCCGATGAGCGCGGAAACCTCGCTGCCGCCGCACGTCACCGAGCGGCTGGTCCCGGCGCTGGGCGGCCGGATGCAGGCCCGGGTGCTGGTGGCCGGGCAGGGTGATCCGGTGCTGTTCCTGCACGGGGCCGGCGGGCTGGCCTGGGACCCGTTCCTGGAGGCGCTGTCGGCCGGGCACACCGTGTACGCGCCTGAGCACCCCGGCGCGGGCGACTCCGACGCGCTGGAGCACCTCCCCGGGATCTGGGAGCTGGTGCTGTTCTACGACGAGGTGCTGGACGGGCTCGGGCTGGACGAGGTGGCGGTGGTCGGCCATTCGTTCGGCGGCATGGTGGCCGCCGAACTGGCCGCGAACAGCCCGCGTCGGGTCTCCCGGCTGGTGCTGCTCTCCGCGATCGGGCTGTGGCGGGACGACACGCCGATCCCGGACATCGCCGGCACGTCGCCGGCGCGGCTACCCGAACTATTGCTGGCCGACCCGAGCGGCCCGCTGGCCGAGACGCTCACCCCGCCGGCGGACGACCCCCAGGCACTGTTCGAGGCCGCCCTGCGGATGGCCAGCATCCTGCACTTCGTCTGGCCGCTGCCGGACAAGGGCCTGCGCGAGCGGATCCACCGGGTATCCGCGCCCACCCTGCTGGTCTGGGGCGAGCGGGACGCACTGGTCCCGCCGGTGTACGCGGACGAGTTCGCCGGGCTGCTGCGCCAGTCGGAGAAGGTGCTCATCCCGGGCGCCGGCCACCTGCCCCAACTCGAGCAGCCCGAGCCCGTCCGTCGAGCCGTCCTCGAGTTCCTGGGCCGCCCCTAGCTCGGACGGCACACACCGCGACGTCGCCGCACACAAGTCCGAACCTGTGTGCGGCGACGCGACGGTGTGTGCCGTGAGGGCCCGCGAGCTGGGGCCCACCCGAGGGGGATCCCGCGTCGATATGGGTGACGTACCGGCTCGGGGGCACTGACCGGCGCTACCGTCCGCTGCCATGAACCACACCTATCGAGTCACCGAGATCGTCGGTACCAGCCAGGACAGCGTCGATGCTGCTATCCGCAACGGCGTCGGTCGTGCGGCCAGGACCCTGCGGAACCTCGACTGGTTCGAGGTCAGCGAGGTCCGAGGGCAGATCTCGGACGGCCAGGTGACGTACTTCCAGGTCGGTCTCAAGGTCGGCTTCCGCCTGGACGAGGACTCGGACGAGGCGGGCTAGGGTCTGCTAGGTGGTCACGAGGTCGCGGTGGCGAAGTTGACCAGCGCGGCGTTGACCTCGTCCGGACGCTCCTGCTGGATCCAGTGCCCGGCGCCGGCGAGCACGGTGAAGTCCCCCAGGTTCGGCACGAAGCCGCGCAGCGAGCGGGCCAGCCGGTCCAGGTCGAGCGCGGCCACGATCGGGTCCCTGTCACCGACCACCACCAGCGCCGGCGGGGTGATCCGCGCGCCGTGCCAGGCGGCGGTGAGCGCCCAGTTCCGGTCCAGGTTGCGATACCAGTTCAGCGGCCCGGTGAAGCCGGACTCGGTGAACGAGCCGGCGTAGGTCCGGATGTCGGCCTCGGTCAGCCAGGCGGGCAGCTCCACCGGGGCCGGCAAGGCACCGAGGAAGCCACCCTCGGCCGGCACGGTCAGCTGGCGCACCTGCCCGCTGTCCCCGGAGACGCCGACCAGCAGCCGCCGGAAGGTCCGGTCGAGGTCGGCCTCGAACTCCGCCTCGATGCCCGGCCGCTGGAAGTAGAGCTGGTAGTAGTCCGGGCCGAAGCGGGCGCGCAGCGCGGCCAGCGTGGGGGAGTTGCCGCGCCGGTTGGGCGGCACGCTCAGGCCGGCGACCCCGCGAACCTTGTCCGGCCGAAGCAGCGCGGTGTGCCATGCCACCGGGGCGCCCCAGTCGTGGCCGACCACCGTTGCGGTCTGCTCGCCCAGTGCGGTGATCAGCCCGATCACGTCACCGACCAGGTGCAGAATGTTGTAGTCCGCGACGTCGTCCGGGCTGTCCGTGCCCGGGTAGCCGCGCTGGTTGGGGGCGACGGCGTGGAACCCGGCCTCGGCGAGCGCGGCCAGCTGGTGCCGCCAGGAGTACCAGGTCTCCGGGAAGCCGTGCAGCAGCACGACCAGCGGCCCTTCGCCGGCCTCGGCCACCCGCATCTGGAGCCCGTTGACCTCCAGGGACCGCTGCTTGATCTCGACCACGAGCCGACCCTACCCAGTGGCGCGGGAACGCCGGGCGAACCACACCGCGAACACTGAGTTCGGCGACGGCCGGCAAGATGGCGTACCGCGGAATGGCAAACTGGCTGACTGCCACGGTAATCCCGCGGCACGCCGGTGCGCGGCTCGTCCCTGGCATCCTGTACGTACAAGCGGTTAGGCTTCCGCGAGTAGCAGCGCCGCTCGTCGATGAGGAGTCCGCATGAAGGCCGTCGTGTACGACCAGCCACGGAGCTTCACCGTCACCGAGGTGGCGGAGCCGCATGCAGGTGACGGCGAGGTACGGCTGCGCGTGGTGTTGGCCGGGGTCTGTGGCACCGACGGGCACATCCATCAGGGCGAGTTCGACCCGGTCTACCCGCTCACCCCGGGCCACGAGATCGTCGGCGAGGTGGACGAGCTGGGCGAGGGCGCCACCGGCGCCTTCGACCTGCGCGTCGGCCAGCGGATGGTGCTGGACAACATGCAGTCCTGCGGGGTGTGCCCGAGTTGTCGGCGGGCCCGCCCGGCGTTCTGCCATGCCCTGGTCGCGCAGGGGGTGAACGCCCCGGGCGGGTTTGCGCAGTACATCGTGGCGCCGGCGGGCAAGTGCCACCCGGTGGACGACCTGCCGCCCGAGGTCGCCGTGCTCGCCGAGCCCACCGCCTGCGTCGTGCACGGGCTGGACGTGCTCGGACTGAACCCGGGCAGCGACGTGCTGGTGTTCGGCGCCGGCCCCACCGGCCTGGTGCTCGCTCAGCTGCTGCGCTTCGTCGGCGCGGCGCGGGTGACCGTGGCCGCGCCCACCGCGTTCAAGCTCGACCTCGCCAAGCTGCACGGCGCCGACGAGACCGTCCTGGTGGACCGCGCCGACCCGAGCGCGTCCACCGCACGGCTGCGTGAGCTGGCCCCGGACGGCTTCGACGTGGTCATCGACGCGACTGGCTCGGTGGACGTGCTCGGCCGGTGCGTGGCGCTGACCAGGGACGGCGGCACGGTGTTCGTGTACGGCATGACCGAGGAGTCGGCCGAGCTGACCGTGCACCCCTACGACATCTTCCGCCGGGAGCTGGTGATCAAGGGGTCGTTCTCCCAGGCCTACAGCTTCGACCGGGCTATTTCGGCGTTGCGCGGCGGCCGGGTGCGCACCGATGGGATCATCACCCATCGCTTCGGTTTGGACGACTACGGCGCGGCGCTCGACGCACTCGGTGATAGCAGATGTATCAAAGCGGTTATGCAACCGTAGGGTGCTGGGGTTGTCACGTCAATCGGGCCGGCCGGTGCCCGAACCGGGGAAAGGGAGTGCGGTGTTGACGAGATCGGTCGCTGGGCGGATCGACCGTTCCTCCCCGCTGCCGTACTACCACCAGCTCAAGCAGCTGCTGGTGCGGGAGATCGCCCGGCGCGGCCTGCGCCCCGGTGACCTGCTGCCCGGCGACCATGCGCTGTGCGAGGCCTACGACGTATCCCGCACCGTGGTCCGCCAGGCGCTCACCGAGCTGGAGTTCGAGGGGGTCATCGAGCGGGTCAAGGGTAAGGGCACGTTCGTCGCCCAACCAAAGACGGCGCAGGGCCTGGTGCAGTCGCTGACCGGGCTGTTCGAGGACGTCGCCGCCCGAGGTGGGCACCTGCACAGTGAGGTGCGCACGCTGCGGGTGGTGCCGGCGGACAGCCACATCGCCGAGGAGCTGCGCATCCGACCGGACACCCCGGTGGTGCTGCTGGAGCGTCTGCGCTTCGTGGAGGAGCTGCCCTGGGTGCTCACCGTGACCCACATGCCGCACGACCTGGTGCCCGGGCTGGAGTATGAGGACCTGACCGACCAGTCGCTGTACGCCCTGCTGGAAGACCGCTACGGCATCCGGCTGGTGCGCGGGCGCCGGTCGGTGGAGGCCACCCTGGCCGGCCAGGTGCTGGCCGGCGCGCTGGGTGTACCGGTGGGGGCCGCGGTGCTCACCCTGCGCAGCCTGAGCGTGGACGCCGAGGACCGGCCGGTGGAGAGCTTCGTGGCCTACCACCGTGGCGACCGCAGCCGGTTCGAGGTGGACCTGCTGCGCGAGCCCCGGTCACGCCCCACCAAGCCGTCGATGATCGTGACCGGTGGCGAGCCGCAACCGGACGAGTTCACCGCCGGCTGAGTTCACCGCCGTTCGTCACCGGCTGTCGAACCAGGGCTCGATGCGCCGGTAGGCGTCCATGAACAGCTGGTACTCGCCGAGGTAGCGCCGGTGCGCGGCCTGGTCCGGCGGGCACTCCAGGGTGCGCCGGGACATCCGCCGGGCGATGTCGAAGCCGTCGAACAGCCCCACGCCCACGCCGCCCACCACCGCGGCGCCCAGCGCGGTGGCCTCGTCCACCAGGTTGCGCCGCCACACCGGGATGCCCCAGATGTCGGCGAAGATGCCCAGCAGCGGGGTGGAGTTGGCGGCGCCGCCGATCGCGTCGATCCGGTCGATCGAACCGCCGTTCTCCAGAAACGCGAGCAGCCCGGTGTACAGGTTGAACGCCACCCCCTCCACCACCGCCCTGGTCAGGTGCACCGGGCCGTGGTGCCGCGCCAGCCCGGCGAATACCGCGCGCGCCCTCGGGTTCCAGTACGGGGAGCGCTCGCCGAGCAGGTGCGGCAGGAAGTACAGCCCGTCCTCGGCCGCCGGCACGGAGGACACCCCGGCCAGCAGCCGCTGATAGCCGGTGGTATCCCCGGGGGCCAGCGTCTCCACGATCCACTGCAGGGAGGCGCCGCCGGCCTGCATGGTGGCCGTCGGCACGTAGCGCCCAGGCACCACGTGGTTGAACGTCATGGTGCGCATCAACGGGTCGTGCAGCGGCGCGTCGGCGGCCATGGACACCCACGACGAGGAGCCGAGGTAGGTGTAGGCACCGTCGGCGGCGTCCACGATCCCGGCGCCCAGCGCGCCCATCGGTCCGTCCCCGCCACCGATCACCACCGGGGTGCCCTCCAGCAGCCCGGTGCGCGCGGCGGCGGCCGCGGTCACCTTGCCCACCACCGTGGTGGACGCCACCACCTCGGGGAACAGCGCGCGGTCCAGCCCGGCGGCGGCGATCAGTTCCTCGGACCAATTGCCGGCGGCCTGGTCATAGGCGTTGGTGCTGCTCGCGTCGGACGGGTCGGTGACCAGCGCGCCGGTCAGCCGGTGCACCACGAAGTCCTTGGCCAGCAGCAGGTGCCGGGCCCGGGCGAACACCTCCGGCTCGGTGTCCCGCACCCACATCACCTTGGTCAGCGAGTAGGTCGGGTTCAGCCGGTGCCCGGTGATCCGGTAGCCGGCGTCCATGCCCACCCGCTCCAGCAGCGCCTCGGTCTGCGCGGTGGACCGGGTGTCCGCCCAGATGATCGCCGGGCGGACCGGGTCGCCGGCGCCGTCGGTCAGCACCGCGCCCATCATCTGCCCGGAAAAGGACACCCCGGCGACCCGGCCGGCCGCGCCGGGCACCTTCTCCAGGAGCCGACGAGTGGCCGTGCAGACCGCGTCCCACCAGTGCTCGGAGTCTTGCTCGGCCTTTCCGCCGGAGCCGAAGTCCACCGGGTAGCCCTCGGTGGCGCTGGCCACCACCTGCCCGTCGGCGTCCACCAGGGTGGCCTTGTTCCCGGTGGTGCCAAGGTCATGGGAAATGATCATGTGCGGCCTCCTGGGGGGTCAGCGCAGTGAGAAGCCGCCGTCGATGAGCAACTCGGTGCCGCAGCAGAACGCGGCGTCCTCGCTGAGCAGGTACTCCACCGCCCTGGCCACCTCCAGCGTGGTGCCGAACCGGCCGAGCACCGTCTCCGCCAGCCACTGCCCGTGCATCTCGGTCTTCAGGCTGTTCAGCGGGGTGTTCACGTAGCCGGGGGAGACGGTGTTGATCCGCACCCCGCGCGGGCCCCACTCCACCGCCAGCGACCGGGTCAGCGCGCTCACCCCGGCCTTGGAGGTGTTGTAGGCGCACTGCCGCTGCGGGTGGTTGACCACCGCGTTGCCGGACATGGACGCCACGTTGACGATCGCCCCGCCGCCCCGGGCGAGCAGCTCACGGCCGAACTCCCGGCAGGTCAGGAACACCCCGCGCAGGTTCACCCCGAGCACCGCGTCGAACTGGGCCAGCGACATGTCCTCCGCCGCCACGTTGTCCTCCACGATGCCCGCGCAGGTGACCAGGTCCACCGGGCGGTCGTCTTCGGCGTAGAGCCCGCGCACGGCGGTCGCCACCGACTCCTCGGACGCCAGGTCGATGGTCACTCCACGCACGCCGTCCGGCAGCCGCTCCAGCCCGTGCCGGTCCAGGCCGTACACCTCGGCGCCCTGCTCGGCGAGGCTGGCGCAGATCACCAGCCCGATCCCGCCGGCCGCACCGGTGACCGCGATCCGCCGTTCCCGAAAGCGCGTCATCGCGCCGACCCCCAGCTTCTCAAGTGGGGCGCGTCGGCCCCGGGGCGCTCATCGTGCCGCCCGGGCCGCCACCCCGCACTCCGGTGCTGTGTTCACGCTGAGTGGCTCCCCGCGAAAGGAGTAGCCACAGCGAGCGGTGATGTAGTACTACTAGCTCAAGACGTGGTGGGAACGCAAGATCGGACGACAATCAGGTGTTGATGGAGTGAATATAGTGGCCTTGCGCGCAGATATTCGCTGAGTTCAGACGTCTTCAGGTAGTGAAACTACAGATGGGGGATCTTTTGATGGCGGTGACCCCGTCAATTCCGGAACCCGGCGCCCTGCTCGTCGGGCCGGACGGCTCGCTCGATGGGCGCACCGGCGGCTACCAGAAGCATTTGGGCGAGATGGCCGGCGTGTACCGGGACGAGGCGGCGTACCGGGCGGCCAGGACCGCGCGCGGCGCGGACTGGGTGGTCTACCGGGTGGAGGAGCACCGAGGTGGCAGCGGGGCCGGCGCGCTGATCATCGGCACCAGCACCCTGCTGCCCGGCCGCTACGGCGACGAGTTCGCGATCACCCGGGGGCACCTGCACCGCAAGCCGGACCGTGCCGAGCTCTACCACTGCATCAGCGGTAGCGGCGTGCTGCTGATGGAGACCCTGGACGGGCGGAGTCGGGCGGTCCCGCTGGTGCCCGGTGGTGCGGTGCACGTGCCCGGGCACTGGATCCACCGCAGCGTGAACACCGGCGACGAGCCACTGGTCACGCTGTTCTGCTACCCGGAGGACGCCGGGCAGAACTACGAGATCATCGGCGCGGCCGGCGG
>Ga0137415_10001143_pt1 | contig 26231 bp, 26 predicted proteins | sample CZODoug3_1_1_16f_FD_183082 | JGI IMG/M metagenome (GOLD analysis project Ga0137415, IMG submission 183082) | Vadose zone soil fungal communities from Angelo Coast Range Reserve, California, USA - CZODoug3_1_1_16fungal (Hybrid Assembly) | ecosystem: Environmental > Terrestrial > Soil > Vadose...
CCGACGTGATCGGGCTGCCCTGGTCGAAGGCCCACGATGAAGCGGAGCGCATGGAGCACGCGATTTCTCCGGAAGTGGAAGCCCTGCTGCTAAAGCGCTTTGGCGACAAAAAGAGCTGCCCGCACGGGGTTCCGATCCGCGGCGGCATCGCCAAGCTACGCAAGCAGGGAGCAGTCCTGCTCTCCGATCTACGCGCGAACGATAAGGCAGAAATTATTTGCGTGTACGAGAAAGACGCGCAGTTCCTGGAGTTCCTGGAAAATTTGGAGCTGCGGCCAGAGACGCACCTCGAAGTGAAGAAACGCGAGTACGACGAAACGATTACGTTGCGGGCGCACGGGCGAACGATGCATCTGGGGAAACCCGCAACCACCAGGATTTGGGTGCGGAGGGTTGGTTCGCCCGGGAACAGCTAGCGCGCGATGGCGGAGTGGTTGGACTTCTTTGCGGCCAGCTCAAGAAAGCGTTGGTGCACGGTTGTATCGTCCGTGAGCTCGGGATGAAACGCCGCGGCGAGAATATTCTCCTTCTGCACTAACGCGGGCTTTCCGGCATATTCGGCCAGCACTTCAATGCCGGGGCCGACCCGCTCGAAAATGGGCCCGCGAATAAACACCATCTCCATGGGTTCAGGCTTCAATCTGGAAGGCCCGCTGACGACATCGCTGTGAACTTGCCGGCCGTATCCATTGCGCAGCACGGTCATGTCCAGCAGGCCCAGCGATTCTTGTTGTGGATTCTTCACTTCGCTCGCCAGCAGAATGGCTCCCGCGCAAGTTCCGAAAATGGCTTTCTTCTCGGCCGCGAATTTCTTGATCGCGTCGTACAAGCCCTCTTCTTGCAGAAATTGCAGCTGCGTGGTGCTCTCGCCGCCCGGCAAAATCAAGCCGTCGCAGCCGGCGAGTTCCTCGCGCGTGCGCACTTCGACGGTTTCAATCCCCATGCCGGCCAGCATCGCCGCATGCGCCGCAAAATCCCCCTGCACCGCCAAAATCCCAATTTTCAAGTCGCCATCCTCGTAGGGGCGCAGCCTGCCTGCAGCAGGCAAGCATTGCTGCGCCCCAGCTTGGCAAAATCTGAACTACCATCCTCGCGTCGAGAGCAAATCCTTCTCTTCAAGCTGCCGGACATCCAGGCCGCGCATGGCTTCGCCAAGCTCCTCGTGCGCTTCCAGCACCGCCTTGGGATCTTCGAAGTGCGTCGTCGCTTTCACGACGGCCTTCGCGCGCGCTTCCGGATCGCTGGACTTGAATATTCCTGAGCCGACGAAGACCGCCTCGGCGCCAAGCCGCCGCACGAGCGCCGCATCCGCCGGCGTCGCGATTCCGCCCGCGGAGAAATTCGGCACCGGCAGCTTGCCGGTTTTCGCCACCTGCCGGATCAAATCCAGCGGCGCGCCCAGCTCCTTCGCTTGACGCATCAATTCGTCATCGCGCATGGTGGTGAGCTGCCGCATCTGGCTCACAATCGTGCGCATATGCCGCACCGCTTCGACAACATTGCCGGAACCCGCTTCGCCTTTGGTGCGAATCATGGCTGCGCCTTCCGCGATGCGCCGCAACGCCTCGCCCAGGTTGCGCGCGCCGCAAACAAACGGCACGCGAAAGTCGTGCTTCCACACGTGATTCTCTTCATCCGCGGGCGTGAGCACTTCGCTCTCGTCGATGAAGTCCACTTCCAGCGCCTGCAATACTTCCGCTTCCGTAAAATGGCCGATGCGCACCTTGGCCATCACCGGAATGGTCACGGTCTTCATGATCTCGCGGATAATTTTGATGGACGCCATGCGCGCCACGCCGCCCTCTTTGCGAATATCCGAAGGCACGCGCTCCAGCGCCATCACCGCGCAGGCGCCGGCCTTTTCCGCGATTTGCGCCTGCTCGGCATTGGTGACGTCCATGATCACGCCGCCCTTCAACATTTCCGCCAGGCCAACCTTCACACGCCACTCATTGGCAGTGTTGCTGCCATTTCCGCTCCCGTTCACTTTCTTCGCATCCATTTCACTTCTCCTCTCCGCAATATTTTCTAAACTTTTTGCCTAAACTCTTTTCTCGCCGACGATCACAAATCGCGCTTTGCCTCGGGCCAAAACATCGCCGGCTGAATTTCGTATCTCGCCGACGTGAAACAGGTTCCGCCCTTTCTGCTCGCCTTCTTCCCAGCCTTCCACAATAATTTCGTCCTGCACAATCACCGGCTTCAGATATTGGATGGAAAGCTCCGCGGTTACGGCGCGCACTTCGCGGAACCGGCAAACCTTTCCCATAGCCTCGTCCAGCAGCGTGGCAATAATTCCGCCGTGCCCCATGCCTCCGCCGCCCTGATATCGCTCTCCCAAAACAAATCGCCCGACAATGCGGCGCTTTTCGTTGTCTTGCACAAAGGTCAGCTTCATACCGTCGTCATTCGCGCCGCCGCAGCCAAAGCACCGATTCTCGGGATTCGGCGCCAGCGTTATTGTGGCCACTCTTGTTTCCTCTGCGCTCTCTGTGCCCTTCACTCCGTGTCCTCTGTGTTAAATCTTGTTCTTTTCAGACGAGCGCGACGCGACTGCGTTCGGCGCGCCGGACGCCGCGCTGGCGCTTGCGCATTTCCACGCGCAGCAATTCCGCCAGAGTTATCACGCCGCGGACGATTTGCTTTTCGTCCAAGCCCGCGTAACCGAGGCGCAACGTATTCGGCAGCGGATTCTGCGCGTAAAAATAACGGCCTGGGGCGAATAGCACTCCGCGTTCTTTCGAATGGATGAGCAGCTCGCTCGCGTCGAATCCCGGCGGCAATTCCAGCCACAAGCACATGCCGCCTTCGGGACGCGTCCAGCGCGTCTCTTCGGGCATATGCTTGCGCAGCGCTTCATCCAGCGCCGCGAGCCGCGAAGCGTAGACTTTGCGCATTTTCGCTACGTGCTTCAAGAACATTCCGCGGCGCAGAAATTCCGCCAGCGTCGCCTGCGCTAATTGATCGGTGTGCAGATCCGTGGTCTGCTTTACCACGCGCAAACGCTCAATTGCCGCGGCGGGGGCGACAATCCAGCCCACGCGCAATCCCGGGAACGCCACCTTCGCAAAGCTGTCGATGTGAATGACGATGTTCGAACGGTCCAACTGCTTGAGCGAAGGAATCCGCTCTTCGCGCGCGTGCAGCCGCGCATAAATGTGATCTTCCACCACGGGCACCTGATGCCGCGAGGCCAGCTCCAGCACCTTTCGGCGTGAAGCCAGGGGCATCGAGGTTCCCGTGGGATTCTGGAAATCCGGGGTGAGCACGATCAGCTTGACCCGGTTGGCCGCCAGCGTCGCTTCCAGCGCCTCTAGGTCCAATCCGAGCGATGTGCCGGGCTCTGCATGCGTACGAATGGGGACGCCCAGGCAACGCGCGCGTGTTCCGCTAAAGATTGCCACTGCGCCTGGATACGTCGGATTCTCCAAAATCACGGAGTCGCCGGGCCGCACAAATGCTTTGCTGATGAGATCGAGCGATTGCTGGCAGCCATCCGTAATCAAGAGATTTTCATCGCGGGCCGGGATGCCTTCGTGCTCCAACAGCTCGAGCAGCGCCTCTTTCAATGGCGCATATCCGTCGGAGGGGCCGAGGTTGAGCACGTCGGTTGCTTCGCGGCGCAGCACCGCATTCACGCAAGTCTGCAATTCTTCGATGGGGAAAAACTCTTGCGCCGGACGCGCCATCACGAACGAGAGCGCGTTTTCGGGGGCGCTCGCCGTCAAGCGCGATAGCACTTCTTCGCCGCGCTCGTCGGCAAAGAGCAGTTCCCATCGGATGCCGTTGCCATTGCCGTTCAGTACCGGCGGCGCGGGCGGCGTAATCTTCAATCCGTTTCCATTGCCTTTGATGAACGTGCCGCGGCCCACGTGTCCCTGAATCAGTCCCTCGGATTCCAGTTCGGCGTAGGCGTTCGCTACGGTCGTGCGGTGCACGCCGAGCATGATGGCCAGCTCGCGGCTCGCCGGGATGCGGTCGCCGGGGCGCAAATCGCCGGCATGCACCAGCGCGCGCAATTGGTCGCGCAATTGGACGTATAGAGGAACGTGACTTTCGGGTTGGAGATGGACAGGAAGCATTGGCTCTCCCCTAAGAGCCAATTGTACACGACATTGGCCTGCTACAAGAGCCAATTTGTCTCTGACATTTCGGCGGTGTCGCTGCCCTCAGGAAGTTACAAAAAGTCCATCGGGTTGGTCCGGCCATGGCTTACTCACACCAGCGCAACTTCACGGTCGAAATTAGGCTTCTTCTCCGCATGGAGCTTGAGGGCCACGCCACAGACCGTAGCGATGCGCTCCAGCATCGTGAGCGAGTGACCGGTATATTCGGCATCTTCAAGACGGGCGATTACCGATTGCGTTGTCCCAACCTTCCTAGCGAGCTCGGCCTGAGTCAACCCCGCATCCTCACGCATCTCGCGCACCAGCAGAGCCAGGTCCACCTGCTGCAGAGCGCGCGCGAAGCCCTTACGGTAAGTTGCGCTCTTGCGTGCGCGCTGCTCGACAAATTCGCTGTGCTTGTCGCGTTTCATATGCCCAACGCCTTCAGGATAGCTTCTCTTTCTTTCTGCGATCCCGTGTAACGGTTTCGGTACGTCATCCAGAGCTTTTTTAGCTGTTCTGCCCTTGTAATCTCACTTTGGGGGGTCCGTTCCGTCTTTTTCTGAAACCCTGACGTAACCACGATCAGCATTCCCGGTTGATAGAAGAACAGGACGCGGAAAATCCGATCGAATTGCTTGACCCTTAGCTCAAATATGTTATCCGTGAGCTTCTTAACGAACTTCCCCTGCATTCTGTTGCCATAGACGCGCAGGCGCTCGATAAACGCGTCTATCCGTGCCGCCGCTTTGTCATCCAGTGAATCCACGAACTCCCGAGCAGGGACTCGCCCATTTGGCAGCTCCACGTACCCAATCGTGAATTCGCCGTTCACCTTGTCCCACTATTATCGCATTATTGCGATGTCGAATCAATGGCCGAGAGGTAAGTGCATAACCGTTTCGCCTTTGCGGGCCTATTCCTTCGGCGGGTGATAGCCGATGCGCCCGTTGTCTTCGCCCGCGGACAACTGGCGTATGCAGAGTTGGGTCAGGTCGTGGTCGTCGCACTGATAAATCTGGGCCATTGGCAGATCTTCCGGCTGAACGGTGTATTCCCCTGCTTCCATCTCCTGCGACGCGTCGGACTCCCCGATGTTGAGGGGGCTGTCGCCGTCCTGGACGCGCACGCGGAACTGCTGGGAGGGGGGCTCGTAGTTTTGGAAGCTGAAGCACTTCCCGATGCAGGCGCGATCCACCATGTGCACGATGAATGGCAGCCTGGAGTCGGGCGGCGCCCAGATTGTTGCCGTCACGCGCTCGCCTTTCGGCAACGTCGCGACCAGGCGTTCGATCTGGGCTTCCATGCGATTGAGCGTCCCGGTGTCCTGGTAGAGGAATACGAAGAAAGCGGCTGCGATGGCCGCGAATCCGATGGTGTGCCATTTTCGCGGGCGCATTAGAGCGAATACGCAGAGGCCCATCACGGCGGCAATTGCCGTCATGCGCAAGGCGAGCGCGCCTACCCAGCCTTGGTACAAGGGAACGCGCAACACGTCGGGCAGGCGGTAGATTGCGAAGACGACGAACAGGTGAAGCTCTAGGGGCAGGCGCATATCGGCCCATGACAGGCGGCTCCAATAGCGGCGTATCGCCTCCACCACAAAACAGGCAATGCCAAACAGGAGCGCCACGCCCGACAGGACGTAATAGCGCATGCTGTATAACGCGATCTGGTCGCTGCCGTTGTAAATTCCCGGACCGTACATGCCCCAGACTCCGAACGTCTGGTAATGGCTCATCAAATAGCGACGCGCCACCACGACGACGAGAATCGCCGCGCCCGGAACGGCCAATTTCCACGTGCCCGGAAACACTCGCCACAAAACAACGTAGCCGATACAACCCACGAGCCAGACAAATCCCTGCGGATGGGCGATGAGAGCGAGAGCGGCCAGCGGCGCGACGAGGATGAGTTCCTTTCCCCGCCCGCTCCAGACGATGGCCGTGGCGAAAAACCCAAATCCTAGCGACAGGTAGTAATTGAAAAAGCCGACGTTGAATGTCCAACCGTAAGCAAGCATGGCCAGGCACGGCAGCAAAAACCAAGGCGGACGCCGCGCAACGGCGGCAAGGAGGGCGAACGCGCCCCAAAAGAAGATGAGCACGCAAAGCGACACCAAGATCTTCTGCGCGGCCGCTAGCCCAAACCAATTTCCAAGCTTCAGAAGGAGAAAGTCGAACAGGACATTGTTCCACTGCCTGGCAAGATAAAGCCCCGGCGCCTGCCCGCGTTCGATCAGCTGCGCGAGCCATGCATTGTAGACATGACTGCCAAGGTCGCCGGCTTCAATCCGCCGGTGCCAGAAACAAGGGATGAGCAGGCCCACCGAAATCGCCGCGACCTGCAACCAGAATCGCCGCAAGAAATTCGCCGCGGCCCTAAGAGCTGACGCGTCTTTGTCCGTCTCCATCTGTCGTTGTCTAAATCCCTAAATTGAGAAACGCGCAGGGTAGCACAAGCACTCTCGCCTGTGCCAACTCGGGAATGAGTAGTAGGTCATCGCCTTCCGATTAGCGCGTTATCAGGAGCTATATGGTCGAAAGCTGCCGGCTACTCATGTTGTGCAAAACAGCTCAGCAATGTTGTATTCAAGTCCGCTGGTTTCCGAGACATGTAAGCAAGATATGCCTGCTGCCGTTGCTCGTGAGGGATCACGCATAATGCGGCCCTCAAACTATCGTTCAACAGTGACTTATCGTAATCGTCGGCAATTGGCGCGCCCGGCGTTCCATCAAATTGCGTTCCATAAATCTGCTTTCGCTTCGTCTCTAGTAAGTAGCGGTCGAGCGCAGCAGCTGCAAGCCATCGGCTGTTGATGTCCCCTTTAACTATGCCGACACACGCCAGCACATGCGCCAGCAAGTAGTCGTCCGGTGTCGATCCGTGGTGAAAAATCATCGCCGCCACCCAGTAGTCGTAACCGGTCCTCACATTACCGGTATCGAGTAGATGTCGGACGCGAGCTCGGCGTTCTGCGTCGCGCTTTTCCATAGCACTCTCACTTAACGGTTCCCATTTTTTGTCCGGCGGAAGCTGCTTACCGTCTTTATCTAACTTTACAAACGGCTCCGAGCCGCGATCATGCTGGTCATCCAAAAACATTTTCATCAATTCCTCGTTGTTTACAACTTTGGTGGGTGCCTGCGTAACGGGCTGTGGGGTCATGAGGGTTGTATCTTGTGCCTGTGCGATTGCAACTGCGCTGAGCAACGCAGCGGCGCACAGTATGGCTTTTCCATAGGTTTTCATACTCAGATCCTCCATTTGCGGTCACAGAGTGGCTACAAAATTGGGGCGTGACTCGTGGGACCCATAGCCCGGAAACACCTAAGCGCGACACCTTCGTGCGCGACCAGGCTAGCCCGTGACACACAATGCGCTCGTGCCTGATTAATGCCCAAATCGGAAACCGCTCCAATACCCAGCAAGGCGCCAGGTTGAAGACGCCGAGTCGTGTTGTTCAGAGTTGGTATGACGGATCACTACTTCGAGGGTTGGCTTTCGCCTAGGCGCTTCAGGCGGTCGCGGAGGCGGCGTTGTAGTGGCGTTGGCGTATTCGGGTTGAAGGCGACTAGGTACCAAAGCGGCTGGCTGCGATCGCGGCTTAGCCAGGCGAGCGTGTTTGCGTCCGCGTTGGGATGGCGGGCCACATTTTCGCGAATGGCGCCGTACGGATGCTTGGCCAGCTTGTTCAAGGTTTTGGCGTTTGAACGGGGGTGCTCGCTGATCAGCCGCAGCAAATAAAAATCTTCTTCCGGGGCCTGCTTGACCAGCTTCTCCAGCATCTCTGGCTTGGCGTCCGCGCTCAGGACCAGGCCGATTTTTTCGTCCCAGGCGGTATTGATTTGGTTCAGCTCGCGAGTGCGGGCGTGAATCAGCTCTTCCAGCGTGCGCCGCTCTTGCTGCATGCGCGCAATCGGCAGCTCCGTGCCTTCGAGCGAATCCAGGACGCGCAGCAGATGCTGCCGCTCGCCGAACACAATTTGCGAGGTGCGCGTGCTGGCACCCTTTTCCTTCTCTTTATGTTGCACCAGGTCGGAACGTCGCATCGTGTTGGCTGCTCCGGCACCATTCCCTACGAGATGAGGAATCGTGCCCAAAACCGCGCCCATTTCTTGGGTGAAACCCATACGTACTCACAATCTGCTGGGCAAACCGGATTATGTTCCGCGCGTGGTGTGAGGTAAAGTTACCAACGTACTGTGTGTGCCCGAAGTGCAACCGTCCTGGTTTCCGTTGGCGGGCCTCACGGCCCATCTCGGACGCACCCTTCGAGGCTCAGGATGAACTAAAGCGCCCCCCTACAACGTCTGCGTGAGGACCAACGCCCATGTCGGCATTTGAAGAGCACAAAGAGGAATTAGAGCATTACGAGCAGATGTTTGGCCGCGAGCGCGGCCGGCTGGCGGTCTCGCTTGACCGCCTGACCAATGCTTTGGTCCTGGTCGGACAGCACGGCGTGTACTGCACGAGCCAGCGAAATCCCACCGTGCCCGCGATGGACATCCGCATCATCGCGAACGAACTAGCCAGCGCCAAAGAACTGGTGCAATCCGTCATGGAAGAACTGCGCAAAACGAAGAACGATGCACAGATGTGAAAGTAAAGTGGGCCAGCGGCGAAAACCGGGAGCTACTCGCGCGACACGAGAAAAGGATTCGACTGGCGCTCTTCGCCGATGTACGTCGTCGGTCCGTGGCCGGGATGCACGACCGTCTCATCGGGCAGCGCCATCAACTTGCCGCGCAGCGAATCCAGGATTTCTTCCATGGACCCGCCCCACAAATCCGTTCTTCCGATGCTGCCCTTAAAAAGCGTATCCCCGGCAAAAAGCTGTGGCGCGGCCAGCGTGATCTTGCCTGCTTCAAGTGGCATATACAGCGAGACGCTTCCCGGCGTGTGCCCCGGCGTATGAATCACCTTGGCCTCAAGCGTGCCCCATTGCAGGGCATCGCCATCGGTCAACAGTTGATGGACGTCGGTGATTTCCGGCGGCATCACGCCCAGGAACGCGGCCTGCACATCCATAGCTTGATACAGCGGCAAATCTTCGCGGTGCATCATCACCGGCGCTCCGGTGTATTTGTGCAGCTTGCTGAGGCCGCCGACATGATCGATGTGCGCGTGCGTGCTGACGATCGCTTTTACCGTGAGCTTGTGCCGGCCGAGCAGATCGAGAATGCGGCTGACCTCGTCGCCGGGGTCGACAACGAGCGCCTCGCGCGTCACCGGATCGCCAATGATCGAGCAGTTGCACTGCAGCATGCCCACCGGGATGGAGATGTGCAGGAATCCTTGCTTCTCCACGCCTACTGCCGGGGTCAGATCGTCCATGCCCCGCAGTATAACCTGCGCTTCGCGGTCGCAAAAGCAGTCACACACAACCTGAATCGGATGCCTGCCGAAGAGGCGTGCCGTTCCGTCTTACGTCGCAGGACAGCCAGAAATGGCTGTCCCACGCCTACCGAGCAGCAGGCAGGCCTTTGCTACACTGTAGAGGTGGCCGTGGCGACAAATATGCAAGCCCCCGAACCCGCAAAGATAACCGACACGCCGCTCGCGCCTCTGCACCAGCAAGCCGGCGCGAAGATGGGCGTTTGGTTCGGCTGCGCTCTGCCTGACGATTTCGGCGATTGGCAGCGCGAATATTGGTACGCGCACAAATCCGTCGCCCTGATCGATAAAAATTACCGCTGCTATCTTTCCTTCACCGGGCCAGACCGCGTCCGCTATCTCAACGCCATCCTCACCAACAACATCAAGGACCTGCCGGCATCGCACGGCAATGTCTCGCTGCTGCTCAATCCACAAGGCCGCATCCTCGCGGAGATCGAGACGTACGCGCTCGCCGAGAGCCTGTTCTGTGTCTCCTACGCGATGATCCGAGCGCGGCTCGCCGAGACGATTGAGAAATTCATCATCATGGACGATGTCACCTTAACGGATGAGCCCGAGCGCTTTGGCACGCTGGCGTTGGAAGGGCCTTCCGCCGCGGCAATTGTGAAGGAACTGACCGGGGTCGATCTAAACTCGCTAGGCGACCTTGAAAGGCGAGACGCGCGCGCCGGAACAATTCCATGCACCATCGTTCGCCGCACGCCGGGAAAATTTGTCGGAGGAGAATTTCTTGCAGAGCGCTCACAGATGGAATCGCTCTGGCACACTCTTGAGGCAAAATCGAAAGCCGCGGGTGGCGGGCCCATCGGCTACTCCGCGCTCAGCGCCGTTCGGCTCGAGCAGGGCATTCCCTGGTTCAGCTACGACTTCGGCGAAAAGCAAATCCCTCACGAAGCCGCTCTCGAAACCAGCCACATCAGTTACACAAAAGGCTGCTACACAGGCCAGGAAATCGTCGAGCGTGTGCGGTCGCGCGGCCAAGTGAATCGCCGCCGCGTCGGCCTGCGTTTCACCGGTGAAGCAGTTCCGCCCACAGGTGAAATTCTGAGTTCGGACGGCAAAGAAGCCGGATACGTCACGCGCGCGGCATTCTCGCCTGCACTCTCGTGCGCAATCGGCATGGGCTATCTCCGGAAAGAAAACAACGAAGCAGGACAGCACTTGGGATGGCAAGGGGGGAAGGCAGAAGTTACTAAGTTTCCGCAGGACAAATAACGGCTACTGCAAGCCAGACTCCGTCGCCGCCAACATCGGCTGTAGCGCCTTATTCAATCGCGCGCGGTCTTCCTGCGTCATGGCAATAAACTCGATGCCCATCCCCCGCAAGGGCGCAACCCGTCGCACGATGGCACGCGCGCGCACCTTACCAAATTGCAAATCCATGAGCACTTTCACGGTGCTGCGGATTGGCGGCGGCTGCCCCGTCAAAACAAACAAACCGCCAAGCGCAAGGCTGTCCAGACGAGAAACCGCGCCGCGTGCCGGATCGCCACGCCACGACGGCGCCCTTCGGCGGCACCACGCGCGGATAGCGCCTGAGTGCTACATCCCCCACGACGAACTCCCTCTAAAGGTATGCTGGCGCGGACAAGTGTTGGCCTAAATCAAGCCCGCGTCAACCTACTTTTCTGTCCGTGAGGGGATATATCAGCTTCTCAATGTCCGGCGGAGGCCCGGCGCAACACCGCCGCCAAATCCACGCCGATCCCAAACGAAAACGTGTTTAGCCGCAACGGCACGCTGCGGCTGTAGTCGAACTCGAGATCCAGTGCCTTAGCGGGCTTCACTTCCACGCTAGCGTTGAACCCGTTGTCTCGCGCCAGGCTCGCGTCGCCGCTCTGAACGCTCGAGTCCAGGTAGCCTTTGCGGTTCGTGGTGTTCCCGTTGGCGCCGCACTTTCCGTTTCCACTGCACCGAAACACCCGGCTGACTACCGTCTGCGTGCCCCAGGGCGCCACGTCGTACGCGGAACCCGAAACGCTGAATGGGCCTGCATCCACTTCCGTGCCGGCCTCAAACTGCGCGTTGTAACCGAAGGTCATGAACGGCCGGTGAAAGTATTTCGTATCCTGCACCGTGTTTCCCACGCCGCCGTCAATAAATGGCGTGAAATTTCCCCAGCCATGTTCAATGTGATTCGCCCAGTTCCAGGTCGCATGGCCGGTGCTGAAGCCCTTTTTCACGTCGCCCGTCGGCGCGCCCAAATGAATTGTCGAAGCGTAATTCACGGTGGGACCGGGAAAGAACCACTTCAAATCCGCCCCCACGTTTCCCAGACCCGAACCAGAAACCGCTTGCGGGTCTTTGGATTGCACCGCGGTGGGTGTGCCGACAAAGTAAAAGGGAACGCCCAGGCTCACTCCAAAATGATGCGAGAAGTTGTAACCGCCCCCAAAACCGAGATCGTATACCGATCCGTCTCCGCTCGTGCTGCCTTCAAATCTCGCCCCGAGAGTCCACCCAGGATAAAAACCTTGGTCGGATTTTGCCGGCCCGCTCGCCGCCGCGTTGGGACTTTGCGCGCGAGTTGCCTGGCCTGCGCTGAGAGAAAACAAAAGCGCAATCATTGCCGCCCAACTCACCGCACGCACGACGACGCCACTCACAATTCGGTTTCTATAATCCATCTCGCCCCCGGGTAAAGTTTCTACTTGTTCAAGACAACCCTCAGAATAGCGGCCCACTGCGACCCGGTGGCAGCCGACAAAGGGTAATATGTCCAAGCTAAAACTGTACTTGCGGACAGGATCGGGCATCGGCTAGGCCAGGCTAGGTCTTGCGCTTGTACACGCGGACGTAATCCACCAGCATCTTTTGCGGGAATACCGTCGCGGTGTCCGGCGAGCCCGGCCAGTCTCCGCCAACGGCCACGTTCAGGATTAAAAAGAACCGATGATCGAACACCCATGTTCCGCCGGCAGGCCACTGCGCCGCGGCGAACGTCGCATATAAATTGGAATCTAGAAAAAAACGCACCGTGCCGGGATCCCACTCCACGGTGTAAACGTGGAAGTCGTCCGACAATTTCTGCCCCGCGGGCAATGTGATCGTCGCGGTCTGATCGCTGGTCGGGCTCGTCGAACTCGGAGCGTGGAGCGAACCGTGATTGATTCCCGGCTCTTTGCCGACATTCTCCATGATGTCGATTTCGCCGCACTTCGGCCAGCCGGCCGAGCTGATGTTGTCTCCGAGCATCCAGAACGCCGGCCAGATTCCCTGCCCCGCGGGCAACTTGATGCGCGCCTCAAATCTGCCGTACGCCTGCGAGAACAAACCCTCTGTCTTTAGTCGCGCCGACGTGTAGTTAAACTTCCCGCCGTCCGGCCCGGTGTATGGCTCTTGTCTCGCGGTGATTACCAGCTTCCCGTCATCAATCCGGGCATTGTCCGCGCGATTTGTGTAGTACTCCAGCTCGTGATTGCCCCAGCCGCTGCCGCCAATGTCATAGGTCCATTTGGAAGGATCGGGCAGCGATCCATCTTTCCCGTTGAACTCATCGCTCCACACTAATGTGTAACCTTCTGGCGCCTTCTGCTTTTGCGCTTCGCCTCCCGGCGAAAGCAAAGCTGCCGCTGCAAGCAAACAAATGTAGTGGCGCGTCTTTAGACGCGTCAGCCCGAACCGCAAATTGCGTGTTCCTTGTCCAGACGATCCCATGTTGTTCCCCGTAAATGGACACACTACGCTGTGCTCGCTAAACTCCCAACGCTAAAATAATTTGGAGGCGTTGTGAAGGCCATCCTCTTCCGCCAGCATGGCGGACCCGAAGTTCTGCAATACGTTAATGTCCAAGATCCTGAGCCGCGTCCCAACGAGGTTCTCGTCCGCGTGCGCGCCTGCGCCTTGAATCATCTGGATTTATGGGTCCGTGGCGGCCTGCCGAATGTTCCCATTCCGCTGCCCCATATTCCCGGCAGCGACGTCGCTGGAGAAATCGCAAAGGTCGGCGCGGAAGTCACCACCGTTCGCGTGGGCCAGAAAGTAGTGCTCGCCCCGCTCGTTAGTTGCGGCAAGTGTCCTGCCTGCCTCGCCGGCCTCGACAACCAGTGTCGCCTCGCAACCAATCTCGGCTACATGATTGACGGCGGTTGCGCCGAATTCGTTCGCGCACCCGAAGTGAATTGCCTGCCCTACCCAGAGAATCTTTCGTTCGAAGAAGCCGCCGCGATCCCTCTCGTGTTTCAAACTGCGTGGCACATGCTCATTGCGCGCGCACAGCTTCAGCCGGGCGAAACCGTCTTGATTCTCGGGGCGGGTAGCGGTGTCGGCAGCGCCGCCATCCAGATCGCAAAGTTCTTCGGCGCGCAGGTCATCGCCACTGCTGGTTCCGACGCCAAGATCGAGAAAGCCCGGCAACTCGGCGCCGACCACGTTATCAATCACAAAACGCAAAAGATTCGCGACGAGGTCCGCCGCATCACCAACAAGCGCGGGGTGGACGTCGTATTCGAGCACGTCGGCACCGCCACTTGGGACGACAGCCTCGCCAGCCTCGCGCTCGCCGGTCGCCTGGTCACCTGCGGCAACACGACTGGTTATGACGCGAAGCTCGACCTCCGCTTCCTCTTCAGCCGCCAACTCTCGCTCCTCGGTTCGTACATGGGAGTGAAGAGCGAACTCCACACGGTAATGAAGCTAGTCTCCGCGGGCCACCTGAAACCAGTGGTCGACCGCGTTTTTCCGCTGCAAGACGCCGCAGCAGCCCACACCTACCTGGAATCCGGCCAACAATTCGGCAAAGTCATCCTGAAAGTTCCATAAATAATCGTTACGAATTCCCTCCGGCTTCTATTCCAAGATCGACTCTCGCTGTCACTACGTACTATTGACTTAGGACCCTGCAAAGAATATTTTCTCGCCCGCTTTCCTCCGGGCTTACGGTCCCAGCCCTCCGGTCCGCCCGGTTGGGGACAATAAATCGCTTCGATCGTGTGTGCGTGTGCGCTCAGAAGGTGCAACGTCTCTGCGTATCATCGATGGATCGACGAAGCGCCCCGTAGATAGGCAGCAGTCCTTGCGGAGGTCCGTGTGCGCACCCTGAATCCTCGTGCCAGCCTTGCACTAAACGCGAGCACAAACGCTTCTGCGGAAGGACTCGGTATCTCACCTGCCTCGCCTGAACCTTCGCTTCCCACAGTGCTCGAAGGGCGCGTACGGAAGGTCCTCCAAATGGTCGAGTCCGGCGCGAGTTTCCGCATCGTAGATCTGGCTCTCGAATTAAGGCTGAGCCCTTCATATCTACAGCGCTTGTTTAAACACCAGACCGGCCTGTGCATGGGCGAGTGGTTAAACGAACGAAGGCTCCAGAAAGCGGCACAGCTCCTAACCAACAGCTACATGAGCGTGAAGGAAATCGCCCACACGGTTGGATATGAGCACTCTTCAAGCTTCATTCGAGCCTTTGAGCGGCGCTTCTTGCAACCTCCATCGCGCTATCGCCAACAGAGCAATTACATAAAATGCTAATAAAAAGCTTAGTCAGCTAATCTTTAGATGTTGTTTACATACATAAACGCGCGTAAAACACATTCGATTTCACCGAGGGCTGTCCTTTTTGGGCTTTGCAGCTGAGCTGGGATGTGCCGAGCCACGATGGCGCAAACGACGGCCAGCACTTGGAGAGCGACCAGGGAGGAGAAGACATGAAGATCGTTAAGCTCGGCTTGATTCTAGCAATTTTGGCGGCATTTATCGTTCCAGCCATTGTACGTGCCCAAAGTGATCCAGGGGTTCGACCTGGAGCAATCAATGGACAATCAGGCGCTACGGCAACCAATCCCCTCCCCCTTCCGTCGGTCTTGCAGAACAATCCGGCGGGTTCGCTCGAGTTCTTTCAGAACGGGCTTACCCGTTTCCAGGCTGTGGAGTCGGTCTCGAATAGCCCCACGGGCAACAACGGGCTGGGACCGCGGTTTAATCTCAATCAGTGCTCGGGGTGCCACTCGCAGCCCAGCATCGGGGGCTCGAGCCCAGCCAGCAATCTCGAATTCCAAGTGATCGCCAATGGCGTGGTTAGCGGCTCTACCAACTCCATTCCCTCGTTCCTCTCCTCCAACGGGCCTACACGCGAAGCCCGTTTCCCATTCTTCTTCAACTCCAACGGCAGCCCGAATACCAATGCACCCAATGGCGGAGTCGAAGACCTGTTCACTGTCTCCGGCCGGTCGGACGCCGGCAATTGCAGTCTTCCGCAGCCGAGCTTCAGTACGGCTCAGCAGACCAACAACATCATCTTCCGCATCCCGACACCGGTGTTTGGTGCGGGCCTGATTGAGAACATTGATGATTCCACGCTGCTTGCCAATCACTCCGCGCAGGCGAGCAACAACTTCGGCATCGGCGGCACCTTCAACCACAACGGCAACGATGGCACCATCGCACGTTTCGGCTGGAAGGCTCAGAACAAGTCGCTCGTCCTGTTTTCCGGCGAAGCCTATAACGTCGAAATGGGCATCTCCAACGAGATCTTCGGACAAGACCGGCCCCTTCCCGGTGAAGACCAGTTGGGCAGCGGACTCCCCTCAAGCTGCTTGAACCTTAGCGGAACTGGATACCCGGAGGACATCACCAACTTCTCTCCGACGGTCAGCAGTTCCGATTCTTTCGCCCAGAATGCGTCGATAAACAGCGACGTCGTGGCATTCGCGGAGTTCATGCGCATGCTCGCACCACCCATACCGTCCTCCACTACGCCGGGCGGCGCCACGTCGATTTCCAACGGCCGAGCGCTGTTCAACTCGATCGGCTGCGCAACTTGCCACACTCCGACGATCAACTCGACGCAACCTTCCAATATCACCTCCTCGCTGGGACGTTCGCCCGTAAGCGCCTTCTCCGATATCGAAATCCATCACATGGGCACGGGCTTGACGGACAACGTGTCGCAGGGCGGCGCGGGTGGCGACCAGTTCCGTACGGCTCCCTTGTGGGGACTCGGGCAGCGCATCTTTTTCTTGCACGACGGCCGCACATCCAACCTGCTGTCAGCGATTGAAGCGCATCAAAGCAGTGGCTCTGAAGCCACGCAGGTCGAGGAGAACTTTGATGCACTTTCGCCCAGTCAACAGCAGGATCTGCTGAACTTCCTGCGCTCGCTCTAATCCTTACCGTAACGTCATCGGGCGAGACACAAAGTGCCTCGCCCATTTCTTTTCTGTCCGAAACGCCGTTATATGCAAATTAACTTCACGCGTTACCTCGTACTTCTCGGATTTTCTTTAGCTCTCCTTGCTTCTGCTCAGGGCGCCCCGCAGAGCGGTGGCGATTTCTCCAGTAATCCTGATGCGAAAAAGCTGCCCACCAACACCATTCTGGTCAAAGGCGCTTGGTCGAGCGCCAGCGATTCCGCAACCCCATTGCCAGAGACTGGCAAAGTCGCCCAGAACGTCTACACGAACCCGTATTTTGGCCTCACCTACTCCTTTTCTCCGGATTGGACCGAGAAGTACAGCGGCCCGCCTCCTTCGGATAGCGGCTACTATGTGCTGGCGCAAATCAGGCCTGCGAACACATCCAAAGGCACAAGTCGAGGCAGCATTTTGATCACTGCCCAGGATCTGTTTTTCACGCTTACGCCAGCCACAAGTGCGCTTGAGCTAGTCAACTTCACCACCGCCAACTTAAGCACCGACTATCAGGTCGAACAACCGCCGGCTGAGGTCAGAATCGCCGGCCATTCCTTCGTCCGCTTCAGCTACGTTTCGCCCGTTGCGCAACTGCATTGGACCGTCCTCGCGACACAGATTCGCTGCCACGCGGTCCAGTTCGTCGTCACCAGCAGGGAAACGAATTTGATCGAAACCGTCATTCAGGAAATGAACAGAATGAGTTTGCCGAACGATGCCAACCCTACGTCGGGGATGGGCGGAAGCGATCTTCCCGTTTGTATCAAGGATTACGTGACCGGCGAAAACGTAACGGAGAGAGTTGATCCCATCCTTACCGAGCGCAGATTCAATCCCGTTCCCGTCCGTATCGTGATCGACAAAGAAGGCAAGGTTAAGCACATCCACTTTCTTAGCGCCTTTCCCGAGCAGGCTGCCGTCGTTACCGATGCTCTCTGGCAATGGAGGTTTAAGCCTTACATTCTCGACGGACATCCCGTGGAGGTCGAAACCGGCATTATGTTCGGACGTCCACCACGCGCGACCACACCCAGAACAACTCGTGTGGCGACCGAATGATGAATCCCCGCCAGCACAGCAACGGATTCTCTGTGTGGAGACTACTCGCAGCGTTGGCCGCGCTTGCGTTCTGTTCGACTGGTGCGCTCGGCGGAAACGACATCACCGGCTCCGTCCGCAATGAGACCCTCGGCCAACCTGCTATCGGCGATGAGGTTCTCCTCCTTCGGTTAGGTCCCGACAAGGGGATACGCGAGGAAGCGCACGCAAAGACGGACGCACGCGGAACCTTTAGGCTTGAGGCGCGATATCCCGACCTGCAATACCTGGTGCGCGTGACTCATCAAGGCGTCAGCTACGATCAACGCGCTCTCGCGGGCGCGGCACTCACCATCGGAGTGTTCGACGTCGCGCCCCATGTTTCGCGCGTAACCGGAACAATCGAAATCCTCCGCGCCGGAACCAAGGGACACCTGCTTCACGTCTCGGACATGGTCGAAATCAAGAACGAATCATTCCCGCCCCTGACTCAAGCCAACGAGCACACCTTTGAGGCCTCTCTGCCGCCAAATGCCAAGCTGGATTCCGTCCTGGCTGCGGCTCCCGGAAAGCTTGCCATCATCATTTCCGCGGCATCCGTGCCAGGTGAGCCGGGCCACTACACTGTGAATTTTCCGCTGCAGCCGGGAGCCACCAAGTTCGCCTTCAACTACGACCTGCCGTATGGCGGCCATTCCGCGTTTCAACCGATGCACCCGTATCCTCTACAACAGTTCGTCGTGATGATTCCGCGCACGATGAAATTCTCTTCGCGCTCGCCGGCTTTCGAGGTCCTCCCGACGGGGAACATCGATTACCAAGTCTGGGCGATCACACCAGTAAAACCGGGCGCAGGGCCACCATTCGAACTCTCCGGAACCGGACCGCTTCCCTCTGTGTCAGGACAAGGGAAGGCACAGCCGGCGCACGCACAGTCCCCGTCACTCTCCAATCCAGCGCCATCCGCCCCCCGTACGCTGTCGTCTTCCCTGCCGCCCGTTGCTTCACACTCAGGACAGCCGCAGTTATCTTCTCAATCGGTCATCTTAGGCGCGCTAACTCTCGTCCTTCTCGCCGCATGCGCTCTCCTAATTTGGCTCGGGCGAAAGGCAAGGATCTAAAAATGTAGAGGCCGGGTTTCAACCCGGCCTCTTTGAACTCCGCGAACCTCAGCGTACTCTGCGTCTCTTTACCGTGAGACTCGAAGGGTGCGTTATCTTGTCTGCGCTACGCCAGATTCAGCGCCCGCTTGAACGAACCCTTTTCGCTGTCAATCTTCTTCTGCAATTGCAAAATCGAATACAGCAGCGCCTCCGGCCGTGGCGGGCATCCCGGCACATACACATCCACCGGAATCACCTGATTGCATCCCTGCACGATCGCGTAATTATTGAATACGCCGCCCGATGTCGCGCAAGCGCCCATCGAAATCACCCACTTCGGCTCGGGCATTTGATCGTAAAGCTGCCGCACCACCGGCGCCATCTTCTGCGAGAGCCGCCCGGCCACGATCATCAAATCCGCCTGACGCGGGGATGGGCGAAACACTTCCGCGCCAAATCGCGCCACATCAAAACGCGCCGCCGCCATCGACATCATCTCAATCGCGCAGCACGCCAACCCAAATCCCAGCGGCCAGATCGAGCTTCTCCGCGCCCAATTCACCGCCTTATCCAGCGTCGTGAAGATGATCCCTTCCTCTTCCAGCAACTTGCCGAAGTCGTCCGGCTTCGTCAGCGTGACATGCTTACCCAGCGATGTGCTCATAGTTCCTCGCGTTTACATTTTCGCACACCCAACCCCCGAAACAAACCAAGCTTTCATAACCACCATTTTTGGCTGGGACGCCTGGAGTTCGCACCCCCAAGCGATCCTGATTTCGACTTATAATCCTGCCCATGAGCAGTGCCCTCCCGCCGCGTCCTACGTCCCCGCACCTGCGCCTTCACTGCGTCAATGTCTTCGTCCGCGATCAGGACCGCAGCCTCCGCTTTTTCGTCGACCTACTCGGTTTCAACATCGCCTACGACACCCGCGTGCAATCCGGCGAGCGCTGGGTAGGAGTCGCTCCTCCCGACGGCGCCGCCATCCTTTCCCTCATCGCTCCCAAGCCCGACTCCGAACAATACAAACTCATTGGGCGCTCTACACAGGTCGTTTTCGTTACCGAGGATGTCACCACAAAGTTCCAGGAATGGTCGAGGCGCGGCGTCCACTTTACGACTGCGCCGCGCCTAAAGCGCATCCGCTACCACTCGCAGCCGGAGCAAAGCGCCGCAGCGGCCGCCGCGACTCAAAGCGCTGGGTCCACCGCTCCCGCAAAAACCGGCATGCTTCTCGGCGAAGAAACTCCGGTCTGGGGTGGAGTCTTCGCGCGTTTCCGCGACGTCGACGGCAACTCCTTCTCGCTCGTCAGCTTCGACGAACTGACGCACGCCATGGAGGCGCAACGCCGTGCAGTCGCCGCGAAACAAGACGCCGAGCGCCGCGCCGCTCACGAACTCGAAATCGCCAAGAACGTGCAGTCTCGCCTCTTCCCGCAAACTCTGCCACCTCTCAGCACTCTGGACTATGCCGGCGTCTGCATCCAAGCCCGCCAGGTCGGCGGCGATTATTACGACTTTCTCGACCTCGGCCAGAATCGTCTCGGCTTCGTCATAGCGGACATCTCCGGCAAAGGCATCGCCGCGGCGCTACTGATGGCCAACTTGCAAGCCAACCTGCGCAGCCTCTGTGCCATCGCCCGGCACCAACCCGATCATCTGCTCCGCTCCGTCAATCAGCTCTTCTGCGAAAACACCACCGATGGCGCCTTCGCCACACTCTTCTTCGGCGAATACGACGACGCCACTCGTGTCCTCCGTTTCGCCAATTGCGGCCATCTTCCCGCGCTTCTCCTTCGCAGCGACGACTCCGTCGCTCGCCTTGACGCCACCGCCACCGTCCTCGGCATTTTCAAAAAGTGGGACTGCGAAGTCGGCGAATGCCACCTCGCGCCCGGCGATATTTTCGCTCTCTACACCGATGGCATCACTGAGTCCTTCAATCACGATGGTGAAGAATTCGGCGAGTCGCGCCTCATCGACTCACTACGCCTCCACTGCGCACACTCGCCGCGTACCGCCCTCGCCTCCATCGTCGACGAAGTCCTCCGCTTCAGCCCCCTGGAGCAACACGACGACATCACACTGATCCTCGCCAAGTGCCATCCATAGCGCGCACTCTTTCACTCTGGCGTGCGCGTTCCGGTCCTAAGGCGTACTAATGTCTTCACCTGAAGGAGAAACCGCTCGCCGCACGCAAAAAATGCTTTCGCACCCAGCGCTATCCGGCGCAATTTTGCGTTCGTTGTAAGCCAACGTCACGCAACCCTCTTCCCTTCCACTGCTTACCCGCCAAAAATCATTTTCACGAGCCGTCACTTCGTTTTCAGGATGGAAGCCCGCGTGCCCATTCCAGACGCTCCTGCCCAATCCAGGTTCCACACACCGGGAGGTGTAAATCTATGCTTCGTAAGTTCCTCTGTTCCGTCTCGTTCGCTGGCTTGCTGCTATCAGGTATCGCTCTGCACGCGCGTCCCGCTCAACAGCAACAACCTCAGCCAAAGCAGCGCACCGAACAAACCAAGACAGCGCAAGGCAAAGTAACCGACATCGCCAGCGACAAGAAATCGTTCACCATCGAAGTGAATGAAGGAAGCGCCAAACACACCATGCAGTTCGTACTCGATGCCAACACACAAGTGCAAGGCAGAGTGAGCGTCGGCACCGACGCCACGGTCGAGTTTCAACCCACTCCAGACGGCAAGAATCTCGCCGTGACCATCACCCCACGCACGAGCCAGTCTCCGTCCCCCGGCAAGTAATTCTGCGTTTAGCAATCCGACGAACCGGTCGCGAAGCTCTCGCGTACCGGTTCGTTCCGTCTTTATGGAAGCGCAGAATGGGAGGCAATTCCTCGCTGGCTCTTGGGGATCAATTTATGTTGACACTAGCTTACTCGCGGTGCATACAGTACCTCTATATGCTCGCCCGACGCCCTCCTCAGCGCGCCCTTCTTTTCTGCACCATGCTCCTTCTGATGCTTTCTCCCGCTGCGCGCAATCAAGTCCCCGCCAGCAGAGCCCGCGCTACAAAGAAGGAGCCCGCGCCACGCTTCAACGCTACTGCCACCAACGGCGAGAAATTTTCCAACATCTCCATCAAGGGCAAAGTTGTCCTTCTGGAATTCTGGACCACGTGGTGCGCCTACTGCGCCGTTGAAGCGCCATTCGTTGAGAAGATCAATCGTGAGTTCACCGGCAAAGATCTTATCGTTCTGGCCGTGAATGTCGGCGAATCTAAAAAGACAGTGAAAAAATATCTCGATCTGCATCCCCGCAACTGTAAAGTTGTGCTCACGGACGACACGAATTTGGCCGCCATGTATGCCGCAACTGTGTACCCGATCTATGTCGCGATCGATCGCGATGGAAACATCGCCGGAACCCAGCGCGGAGCCGGAGGCGAAGAAGCCCTCCGGGAGCTACTCGCCAGCGCGGGCCTCGACATTAAAACCGAATCGGAAACCGACGCGGCTTCCGCCACACCGTAGCGGCGTGCCTCTTTAATCCGTCGGGCTCTGCGGTGCCCATTAAATTCAGACGCTGGTCAGCGCTAACCTCTTTTCGTCGAAGTACGCCAGGTCATCGAATTACTGATATCATTTACTTGGCCCCGCTTCCTGCCTGGAAGGACAAACATGGCTACTCCGTCGCAACCCTCGCAATCTCCGCTCCCTAAACTTGATGACTGGGACGAATTTCTCGAAGGCCGCTACAAAGAAGGCAAACAGGAGTCCGAATTTCGCCAGTACGATGCCAAAGCCGATCCCGGCGTGGCGGAGTTCTACCGCCTCAATCATGAAAAGCAGACCGTCGCGTACGCGCTCGGCAAAGAAAAAGAATATTTCGGCTTAAATCGCGGAAAGAAAAGCATCTGGGAAGCCGCGGACTACCTCAACACTCTCGTAGACGACAGCGATCCGGATACCGACCTCACCCAGACCGAACACCTACTGCAAACCTCCGAAGCCATTCGCCGCGATGGCCATCCTCGCTGGATGGTGGCGACAGGCTTCGCGCACGATTTAGGAAAGTGCCTCTGCCTCTATGGCGAACCGCAGTGGGGCGTTGTCGGCGACACATTCCCGGTCGGCTGTGCATGGTCCGATCAAATCGTCTTCCCCGAATACTTCCAGGCAAACCCGGATGCAAACGTTCCCGAATACCAATCCAAGTACGGCATCTACGATTCGAATTGCGGCCTGGAAAACGTGCACATGTCCTTCGGGCACGACGGCTACATCGCGGAAGTCCTGAAGCCGTACCTCCCCGATGAAGCGCTGTACATCCTGCGCTTTCATTCGTTCTACGCCTGGCACCGTCACGGCGCCTACACGCACTTGATGAACGACAAGGACGCCGCCATGCTTCCCTGGGTGCGCAAGTTCAATCCCTACGATCTCTACTCAAAGGGTCACACCAAGCCGGTCATAAAGCAGTTGAAGCCCTACTACGACGACCTCTTCGCCGAATTTTTCCCCGAAAAAATCGCCTGGTAACACAGCTCGGTCTCTTCAGGGTGCCACCCTCGGTTTGTGACGGTCGGCTCTTCGAGCTGCTTTCCATGGAGCAACCCCTTCGTTACTCCTTTTGCGGAGGCGGCACATCCGGTGGCGTAAGATCCGGATGATCCTTCAAATACTGTTGCCAGGGCTCATCGCGAAACACGACCCGGAATCCCCGGTGCGAATTCACATAAATAGTCTTCTGCACATCCACGTCGCCGTACGGAATCGCGTGGTCGGTGGCCTTCGTTGGATCGTCTTCGGCCATCTTGAAATGCATCTCGCCATTCACCAACCAGTAGTCAACTACGGGATATGCGGCGCCGTCCTTCCGATACAGCCAAATCAAATCGCGGCTATCTCCGCCATACACGTAAGAAGAACTCTCGTACATTTCCGGAATGAGATTATTTCCAACCCCATACGGCCCGTAGTTGTATCCATAAAAGGGAAAGGGATAGCACTCGAATCCCGCGCCCCAGGTCCAGCCCAACGAAGGACCGCAGGTCGGCCACCAAAGCGAATTGACTTTCAATCCCCCTACAAACCGCATGTTCACCTCAGGCCGGAAAAACGGCGCGCCAAAGAACAAGCGGCTTCGGAAGAACGGAATCGGCCCCGGCCGAAAGCCCAAACTGCCTCTTGGCCCAAAAGGCCCGATTCCTCCAAAACGCGGCCCTGCTGCACGAGGACCAGCCCCACGCGGACCTCTGAGAATTGGAGGCCGCGCAATCGGTGCAGACGGTGGCGCCCCCATCCGGCCGCCACCAATGGGCCGCGCGCCAACCCCAGTGTGAATGCCGGGACGTTGTGCCAGCGCAGAAGTCGGAGCCCAGCCGCAAGCCAGTACGCCCGCAGCAACAACAAGAATTTTCTGGAAGGTCGAACCGGTCAGGTTCTTCAGGAAGGACCCGGCAAGTTTCGTGAGGATCGAACAGCGAGTGACAAAGCGCACCATATAGCTACGCGACCTCGTCAAAGACAATTCTAATCCCGTTAGACGCCCATTGCACCACGAAGTCAGCAGTTCCCTTGGACCGATCAAACATTCGCACTTCGACCACATGCCTGATCAACGCTACGGTCCGACGATAATTTCCGTGTTGCCACAATCCGCGAAGTACCGAATCTCACCTTGTGTTGACACGTCCACGCCCCCCTCGTTACACTCCGACACATTCCGGCCAACCGCTCAGGCCCGTTGCACGGTCCTCAAGCGAGTCCCGCCGATGTTATCCGCATGCCTTGCAAAGAAGGAGGTATCGAGCTATGAAGAACATCGTTCTAGTCCACGGTGGCTTTGTGGACGGCGCTGGCTGGGAGGGCGTCTATAAGCTCCTGAAGCGAGACGGCTACAGCGTCAGCGTTGTCCAGAATCCGACACTATCGTTGGAGGACGACATAGCCGTTACCCAGCGAACCCTTGCCACGCAGGACGGCCCTACGATTCTCGTCGGCCATTCCTATGGCGGAGCGGTGATCACCGAGGCCGGAAACCACCCAAAGGTTTCAGCCCTCGTATACATCGCCGCATTCGCTCCTGACAAGGGCGAGTCGGTGGGAACGCTTATCAAGGATCCACCGCCCGGCGCGCCCGTGCCTCCGATACTGCCCCCGCAAGACGGCTTCTTGTTTCTCGACAAGGCCAAGTTCCCCGCCTCTTTCGCTGCCGATGTAGACCCCGAAAGAGCCGCGTTTATGGCTGACTCCCAGGTTCCGTGGGGCTTGGGCGCTATTAGCGGCACGATCAGCGAGCCCGCGTGGCGGACCAAGCCGAGCTGGTACTTGGTCACCACCGAAGACAAGATGATCCCACCCGACGCCCAGCGTGCTATGTCCAAGCGCGCGGGCGCTACGGTCGTTGAGGTCAAAGGAAGTCACGCCATCTACGTATCGCAGCCAAGAGCTGTAGCAGACCTTATTGAACAGGCCGCCACGAAGGTAAAGGCAGCTAGCGCCTAGAAGGTTCGCTCCCTAGATCTCGCGACCGTGGATGCCAGTAAGAGTAGGGTTCCCTTCCGCGCATATTAACAATCGCGAACATGCCGCGTCTGGTTCTATTGGGAGATTCTATCTTCGACAACGCTCAGTACACGAGCGGCGGCCCGGATGTTGTGTCGCAAGTTCGCAACTTACTGCCATCAGGATGGGATGCATCGCTACTCGCTGTTGATGGGTCTACAACTGTAAACATTCCTGACCAGATTCAGCGCCTGCCAAAGGACTGCACTCATCTGGTACTCAGTGTTGGGGGCAACAACGCACTGACGGAAGCATCAAGGCTTGGCATCTCGTTCTTCGGTATGACAGGCCAGCCCTATTCGAAATCACTCGATTCCTTGGCAGACGTTTCCGACGCATTCGAGTCTCAGTACCGCTCTGCTGTCGATGCGTGTCTGCGGCCCGGACTGCCACTTGGCGTCTGCACGATTTATAATGGCTGCTTCCCCGATAGGTCTTATCAGCGAATTGCCTCACTGGCTCTGGCGATTTTCAACGATGTAATCCTACGAGTCGCTATCGAGCGAGGCCTCTCAGTAATTGACTTGCGTTTAATCTGCACGACCCCTACAGACTATGCGAACCCCATCGAACCGTCTTCAATTGGGGGTGAAAAAATAGCAAAGGCAATCGTAGCGTTGGTGACTGGACGTGAGGACCAAATGCACGGAACGCGAATACTCAGTACTCCACGGGATACGTTCAATTCCTGATCGCCGCCGTAACCGGAAACTACAATCGTGAGTCTGCCTTTTCTCACACAGTGCTTTTCATAGCAGACCTGCACTAAAGCCCGGTACCGCATCAGACACACCCGTCCGTTTGGAAAATCGATGCTGCAAATGTCTATATGCAAAGATGAAGCCGCCCATTTTCCTTAGGGGGAGACCATGAAATCGGGCTATCTTGAACAACTAAAATCGGATATCGCAGCACGTTTCGAAAGGGATCTTCG
>Ga0137415_10001144_pt1 | contig 26225 bp, 20 predicted proteins | sample CZODoug3_1_1_16f_FD_183082 | JGI IMG/M metagenome (GOLD analysis project Ga0137415, IMG submission 183082) | Vadose zone soil fungal communities from Angelo Coast Range Reserve, California, USA - CZODoug3_1_1_16fungal (Hybrid Assembly) | ecosystem: Environmental > Terrestrial > Soil > Vadose...
CCCAGCGCCCCGGCGCCCAAGGCCGCAACGGCTATCCAGGCAGTGATGTTGAAAATGCGTTTCATTTTGCCGGATTCGCCGCCGTGCTGGATTTAATGAATTGCGCGATGTCCGCCTTGAGTTTGGCGAGGGACGGCGCGTGGACATACATCATGTGGCCGGCTTCATAGTAGGCACCGCTGAGGTGTCCGCGCAACGTGGGGTCGAGACCAAGATGATCGAACGTGTAGTCCGCGGCAAAAAAAGGCGTAGCCAGGTCGTAGTAGCCCTTGGCGACAAAAACGTGCAGAAACGGATTTTGCGTCATGGCCCCGCGCAGCGTTTCCGCAACGTTGACGTAGCGATTCTCATACGGCGCATAGTTCCATGGCCGTACGCGGCCAGTCAGCACTTCGTAGGGCAAGTCACTGTCGAACTTGAGGTCGTTGCGCACATAGTTGTTCAGCATGCCCGAATAAGGACCGATGATCGCCGCAATACTGGGGTCAAATTCTGGCCGCTCGCCCGCGGCGTCTCGATCGATGCCGGTGAAACGCGCGTCAATGCGACCAACGGTACGGCGCTCGCTGCGCAGCAACTCTTTCGTGAAGCGCTGGATTTCGATGCGCAGATTGGTGCGGTCGATGTAGTCGGGCGAAAGTCCGGTCAAGCGGGCGACCTTTTGCATGATCTCGGTGCGGCGGGCAGAAGGTAAGGCGTCACCGGTCATGAGCGCATCCGTATATTCTCCAACAGCGAACTTGCGCGATTCTTCGACGGCCTTTTGGACATCGCCGGTTTGCAAATCAGCGGGAAGCTTTTTGTGGTACCACGCGATGGCAGTGTAGGTCGGCAAATAGAGGATATACGGCAGGTCGTTGCCGGCATCGAATTCGGCGGTTTCAAAATTCAGGATCGCGGAAATCAGGACGATGCCATTGAGATACATACCGTAGCGTTGCTGCAGATAGCCGGAAAGGCCCGCGGCGCGCGTGGTACCGTAGCTTTCGCCGGCAAGAAATTTCGGCGAGGACCAGCGCTTGTTGCGCGTTGTATAGAGCCGGATGAAGTCCGCAACGGATTCGACGTCTGGCGTTACACCATGAAATTGCTGCGGCGCTTCGCCGGGAACGGCGCGGCTGTAGCCCGTCGAAACAGGATCGATGAAGACCAGGTCGCTGATGTCCAAGAGCGACACGTCATTGTCCACCAGCTTGTAGGGTGGCGGAAGGAGGCTGCCTGCATCGCCCATCTGCACGCGTCGCGGGCCGAATAAGCCAAGGTGCAACCACACAGAAGAGGAACCTGGGCCACCGTTGAAGCTGAAGGTAAGCGGGCGCTGGCTGGCGTCGCTGATGTCATCCTTAGTATAGGCCACGTAAAAGATGCTGGCCTTGGGTGTCCCGTCTTCGAGCTTCAGGAGGATGGTGCCGGCCGTCGCGGTGTACTTGATTTCCTGCCCGCCGATCTTCAGCGAATGTTTGGTTTGAACGATTTTTTCTTCAGGAGCCGGCGGCTTCTTCTCTTCTTTCGGCTTTTCGGCTGTCTTTTCTGGAGCTGGCTGCGGCGGCTGCTGGGCGAAGCCTGGATTCATTCCCAGGAAAGAGAGGGCGGCGGTCCCTAAAAAACGCATTAGCGGCTTCATAGCTGGCGGAGTTCCCTTTCGAAAGCTAGCAAAATGCAAAACTGTGACGTGCGGCATCGTATGCGAGAGTACGGGCAGCGTCAATCGTCTTGGGCGCTTTGCCGCGGGCGGCCCCTTCCGCGATTTCTTTGCGCCGCGCGAATTCGCAGATAGAATGCGGCGTTTGGACGAATCGAACTTCTAAAGGAGCGCCACTTGCGCCGCGCTGAATTGTCTACCGCCATTTTCCTGCTCTCCGCCGAGATGCTGTTGATTCCGGCTCAGGGCACCGCGCAGCAAAAGGACGAGCTGCCGCACCCGAAGACGCTCCCCGAATTGCAGCAGGCAATGAAGAGCGTACTCGACAAAGAACACGTTCCCGGAGCAGGCGTGGCGCTGGTGGCGAATGGGCAGCTCTTATGGTGTGGAGGCATTGGAAAAGCGGATCTGGCGGCAAACCGCGAGATGACCTGCGACACGGAATTTCGTGTGGGCTCGATCAGCAAGACATTCGTCGCGCTGGCACTGTTGAAATTACAGGAAGAAGGAAGAATCAATCTGTACGCCCGGTTGCAAGATGTCGCGCCGGAAGTTCCGTTCAAGAATCGTTGGAAAGCGAGTAATCCAGTTCGCATCGTGAACTTGCTCGAACATACGGCCGGCTTCGACGATATGGAGCCCAGCGAAGTGTACAATCTCCGGGATCGTTACGATTTCCCTCTGCTCGAAGTTTTCAAGCGTTTTCGGGAACCGCAAACGGTGCGCTGGCCTCCCGGAACGCGCATGTCTTATTCGAATCCCGGGAACGCGATTGCCGGCTATTTGATCGAAAAAGTTACGCGCAAGCCGTTCGATCAGTATATCCGTGAGACGTTCCTGCGGCCGATGGGCATGGAAAGCGCTGATTATCCCTTCACGGACGCAAACCGAGCCCTGCTTGCGACTGCCTACGAAGGCAATCCGCCGAAAAGCTCCGGTTATCCCTTCATTTATCTGCGGCCCGCAGGAGATCTTAAAGCGTCGCCGGGTGAACTGGCCAAGCTCGTGCAGTTTCTTCTGCGGCGCGGAAAGGCAGGAGACGCGCAACTACTGAATTCCGAATCGATTCTGCGGATGGAAACGCCAGAAACAACATTGGCGGCGAAAAACGGCTTGCGGCTTGGCTACGGACTTTGCAATTACGCAAACGTGGAAGGTGGCTTGGTAACGCACGGCCACGATGGCGGTATCGATGGCTTTATTTCTTCGTATCGCTACATGCCGGAGCAGAATTGGGGCTACGTCATTCTGCTGAACAGCGGCAATTCCCAGCAGGCGCTCCAGAGCCTAAATCGCCTGGCTATTGATTTTCTTTCGAAAGATTTTCTAAGACCTCAGCAGCCCGTGGCGGCTCTTCCCGCGAAAGAGTTGAAAAGGTTCACGGGCTATTACGCGCCACGCGCGCCGCGAAGCCAACTCTTTGCATTTATGGACGACCTGAAGGGCGGGACGCGCATTCGTGTGATCAACGGCAAGCTGACGCGCTCCGCACTATTTGGCCAGCCCGAGCCACTTCTTTACGTCGGCAAGAACCTCTTCCGCGGAGAGAAAGACCCGGAAGGAACGACGGTTTTTTTCACCACGCAAACTGGCAATTGGGCAGTCGTTGGCGGCGGACTTGACGACATTTCGTACAGCGAGCGGAGCAGCCTGGCCCTGCCTTTTCTTCGCATCGCGCTGCTCTCACTTTGTCTGTTTATCATGCTCACTTCGTTGCCGTACGCGCTCGTTTGGCTTTTCTTGAAACTCATCGGCGCCATGAAGGATGTGCGCCACCTTTCCGTCCGCGTGGTCCCGCTGCTCGCGACGCTGGCGCTTCTCATCGTGCCTCCCTGCTTAATGAAACTCAACGGCACGCAAATCGGCTCGTTTAACTTCTGGACTGTGGGGATTTTTCTCGGGACGTTTTTCTTTCCGCTACTTTCGATCCTCGGGCTGGTCCTGGTTCTCCGCGTGCCGAAGGAAGAAATCCACCGCGCGGTGAGGATTCACTCGCTCCTCGTTTCCTCGGCCTGCTGCGTGCTCACCGGTTTTCTCTGGTCGTGGCACTTGCTGGCGTTGCGCTTGTGGGCGCCGTGAGAGTCCCTCCTGAAATTAAGACGGACGGACGGCAATGTAGCTGCGCGTAACCTTGTCAATCGAAGTGGTTCCGGCCTGGCGCATGATGGTGCGCAATTCGCGGCGCAGGATTTCCAGCACCGCTTCGACACCCGGCTGGCCAAACGCGGCGAGCCCCCACGCGTGAGGCCGGCCGATGCCAACCGCGGTCGCACCGAGCGCGAGGGCTTTGAAAATATCCGTGCCGCGCCGGATTCCGCCATCCACGATAACTGGAATCTTGCCGGCGACGCCTTCGATCACTTCAGGCAAGCTTTCAATTGTCGGGCGAAGAGTCTCTTCGGCGCGCCCTCCATGATTCGAGACCATCAGACCATCCACTCCGTGTTCCACGGCGAGCTGCGCGTCTTCGCGAGTGACAATACCCTTGATGAGGAGCTTCACGGCTACGGTGTCCCGCAGCCGTTTCACGAAATCCCAATTCATGTTCGGGGGTTGAACGGCGGTAACCTTCGAAAGATCCAGGCCATTGAGCATCGGCTTCCGGGCCGCGTATTCGGCAAAGCCCCCGGTGCCCGCTCTAGGCCTTCCGCGCGCAAAGCCCGTGTAAGCGCTCTTATGGCATGCGGAGCATTCCCTTTTATCCACAAGTTGCGAGCGGAATAAAGTTTCGCGGTTGCTCCCCTCCTGCAAATCCACCGTCAACACAATCGCAGGAGAGCCTGCAGCTTCGGCGCGCTTCACGATCGCCCGGCCAACTTCCCAGACGTTTGTTGGATAGAGCTGCTGCCAAACGGGGGTACCTGCTGCAGCCGTTGCATCTTCGATCGACGAAGTAGCGGCCGTGGACAGCATCATAAGATGACCTTTGGTCCGCGCCGCCCGGGCCACGGCGACTTCGCCCTCAGGATGGAAAGCTTTCTGAGCGCTCACCGGCGAGAGCACAATTGGCGAGGTCCACTTCGTGCCGAAGAGGCTGACGGACATGTCGAGGTTCTCGACATCGACGAGCCGCCGAGATCGAATCTGGATGCGCGTGTAACCTTCGCGATTTGCGCGCACGGTCCCATCGTCATCCACGCCGGTGGCAAGATAGCCAAAATGCGCTGGAGGCAGTATTTTGCGCGCTGCAGGCTCAAAATCCATCACGTCGAAGGCCTGGTCTGGGGAGGAGATCACTTCCTCGCTTTGCTGAACAGAATCCAGCCAGCCAAGAAACTTCTTCTCCGAAAATTCACCAGCCTCAAGAAGATTGGCAAGGGAACCGGCGAGCAAACCCGGGCTGGCCAGCAGCGGACTTGCCAACAGCATTTGAAGGAATTTCCTCCGAGTCTTGGCCCGGTCGATGGCGCGATTCATGGTGCCTCTCCTTTTCTAGTCCGGCAATGAAGTGAAGCGCACTAGTGGATAAAGATCGTGAAAGATCTTAGCCAGTTCCCGCGGAAAAGAGGCATGCGTGGCCACAGAGGGCGTGAATTTGCGGCGTACGATCCACGCCAAAATCTTCTTCCAATCCTCCGGCGTGGTGGGCCAACCGTCGTGCTTCGTCCATTCCCCCTTCACCGTCGTATACCAGTAGCTTTCGTAGCGGCGGCCGAGGCGCTTCTTCTGCTTCGCAGCCCACTTTGGATCCGCCTGGATGCGCGGCTCGGCAACCACAGCGAGAGTGGAATCCTTACGTTTGCCGCCAGAATAGATGCGAAAGCCTGCCGTCACCGTGTTCACGCTGAGGCCGACGTAGAGCTGTCCGGTTTCCCGTTTGCCTGGCGCGGGAACGGAAAACTTCAAGTACATATGTGTTTTGTACAGCGTCTTGTCTTTCGCGAAGCGAATGTCCCGGTTGATCCGCGAAAAATTCGCGCCGGTACGGCCGGAGGTATCGAATCGAGAATCGAGTTCCAACGCCGCAGAGGCAAGTTCCCCCAGCAACTGCCGGAAAGGCTGAACGATGGCAGACTGATAGCGGTCACGGTTCGCGTCCATCCATTCCTTGCGATTGTGACGGCCGAGATCCTTGAAAAACCGAAACGTTTCGCGGGTGAACACGGGCTTCTTCATTGCCATGGAGCCTCAATACCAATGTGGCGCAGCGTCCCACAGGGTACACGATTCACAGGCGAGGTCAATTCATCGGCTAATCCAGATTGGCTCTTGCCGCAGTGCACCGGCAACCGCTAGTCTGCGTGAATGAGCAACTTTACTCCTACTGAAAAAACAAAAGTCCGTCGCAAGCCCGAGCGCGGCAGCTACGACCGTGAACTCATCTACCGCATTCTCGATGAGGCGTTCGTCTGCCATCTCGGCTTCATCGCCGATGGTTTGCCCTTTGTGGTGCCGACGAACTACGTGCGCGTCGGCGACAAACTCTTTCTCCACGGCTCCACGGCAAGCCGCTTGATGAAAACGCTGGCGAGTGGCGCGCCATTTTGCTTGAGTGTGACGCTGCTCGACGGCATCGTCTGCGCCCCGTCGGCAACTGGCCATTCGGTGAACTACCGCTCCGTCGTCGTGATGGGCAAGGCCGAACCGGTTGAAGGCGAGGCCGCAAAACTGGCCGCCATGCGCGACTTCGTCGAGTACGTGATTCGTGGCCGTTGGGCTACGGTGCGTCTTCCAACTGAGCAGGAATTGAAGGGCACCATGGTTGTGTCCGTGCCGCTGGTCGAAGTTTCCGCGAAAGTGCGCATGGGGTTTGCGGTGAATGATGACGAAGATTATGCGGTGGGTGCGTGGACTGGCGTGATTCCGATGAAATGGAGAGCGGAAGCCCCGATTCGCGACCCGCGTGGCAACGCTTCAATTGCTCCGCCGCCAAACATCCAGCAGTATTCGCGGCCGCAATAGCCCGCGACTACATCATTTATCGCACCGCGCCAAGCGACATTGAGTCTTGAGGATCTATTTTGATCGCGACCCGGAGAATGCCGACGCCAGCCCCAGCGCGATGAGCGCTCCTCCGGAAACACTTCGCTGGGCACGGCGAAGGCGCAGGCTGCCGCGAATGCGTTCGGCCACGGTCCCGGCGATCAGAGCGTAAACCGAGTCGCTGCACCCGCCCATCAGCGCAAACAAGATTCCTAGTTGCAAGATTTGGAGCGTGACATGTCCGCGCGTTGGGTCCACAAATTGCGGGAGGAAAGCCAGAAAGAAGAGCGCCGTCTTGGGATTTAGCAGATTGACGAGCAGGCCCTGTCCATAGATGCGTATCAGCCTCGTCTCTCCGGCTTCGGCTTCCACTAGCTGCTCATCATTGCGCCGCAGCGTCTTGATTCCAAGATAGATCAGATAGGCTGCGCCGAGATACTTTACGAACTGAAACGCCACCGCCGAAGAAGCCAGCAGCGCGGAAATCCCCAGAGCCGCTGCAACCACATGGCATAGCGTTCCGGTCACAATGCCCATGACGGAAACAAGACCTGCCGCGCGCCCATGTCCTATGCTCCGGCTGACCACGTACGTCACGGCGGGGCCCGGGATCAACAGCAGGATCGCGGCGCCGGTTACGAACAATAACAGCGAAGAATGGCTGATCAACATAGGGTAGGGGCTCATCCACAAGTCAGTTGCAGCCGCATCCGCCGCCGCAACAACTGCCGCCTCCGCTAGAGGACCCGCCGGATGGCTTGGCCGAAGCCCCGTTGCTTGACCCATTCGCCGTGCTGAACACCGAAAGCTGAATCGCGTTCCTGTTGCCTGCGCATTTTGGACAGGCAATCTCCTGCGTTTTGTTCAACACAATCTTCTCAAAATGCGTCTGGCAATCCTCGCAGATGTATTCGTAAATCGGCATAGGAAAATTATAACGCTAGTCCGTTCAATATCTGTAGCCCATCTCAATAACCATCCATGCCGCGAGTGGCATGCAAACGCACCAGAGAAAAAGGGCGCGTCTCAACCTTCCTTTGCCAAACACGGTGGCCAAGAGAGCAAGAGTCCACGCTAGTGCGCTTAGCCAATTCAGGATGACCCAGTGTCGCGGCGGGGGGCTCGCAAAAGACTGTGCACTAGAATCGAAGCCCTGAAACAGAAATCCGGAAGTTACGAGGAGACTCAGGGTTGCGGAGTACAGTCCCAGCGTCAGAAGTTTTGCCCGCCAACCACCCTCCATAGGCCCAGTATCAACTTGACCCCGCACTCGCCAACCGTAGATCAGGCAAATCGCTGGAAGGCTCATGAAGATTGCAACGACGAACATTACCTAGTCCTCTAAACAAACTGGCTCCGGCTTTCGCCGGAGCCAGTTACAAATCTGAGACTCGGATTGGATGCTTAGTCGCCGGCAACGGCTTCCGCCGCCTTCTCGTCCGTCTTGGCAGCGGCGCCGCTACCGTTGGAATGCTCGTTGCCATTGGAGTGGCCATTGCCATTTCCGCTCGCCGGGGCGATGGATACCGGCTTGCCCGCGTTCGCGAAATTAGCCGGCACCGCCTTCGCGATGTCGCTGACCGTCCCAATCTGCACGACTGCCGGCTGAGGCTTCTTCAGCACCAGCTCTTCGTAAATCGCGCGAACCTTGGCCTGCTCTTCGTAGGCCTTCTTGCGGCGAGCGCGATCTTCTTCCGCCGCGGTCAGCGGAACGTCGTGCTCGAGGTGGCGAACGCGCGCTGCGTCTTCGGAGTCAATCTTCAGGGAGTGCTCGAAGCTTTCGAGGTTGACGGTCTTGCCCTTCGCGTAGATTTCGTGCTTCCCGTGGTTCTTGTACCACTCGGCCACAGTCGCGTTCTTATGCATGTTTTCGATGATCTGCCGCCAACCCACGCCGGTGTTGTACGCGCAGAAGCTGATCTCGCCCTGCTGCGTGGCGTAAGGAATGATGCACATTTCCGTGCGTCGGAAGTCGTAGTTGAACAAATCCTGGAACCACATTCCAGCAATGAACAGGAAGTTCCAAGGATCGGTTTGGCGGCGCTTCATGGCGTCCTCGTACGTACGCTCCGGAGAAGTCCGGCCGTACTTCTTCTCCGCGCCCTTGGTCAACGCCCAGGTCTTGTCAAATTTCTTGAAGAGGTCATACAGTTTCAACCCCACGGGTCCCCGGAACGGGTGATAGTTCTTCAAGAGGGCCATGGCCATCATGAAGTTCGAAAAATTCTTGCCGCGGGCCGCGTCGGTAATTGCTGTAACGTCTTTGGTGAGCTGTTCGGCGTCCAGGAATCGCGGAACGGGAGCCCATTCCTTCGTTTCCTTGTTGATCATCAGCGCGGTGCCCACGCCGCAGTTCGGGTGGCAGCCACAGGAGAGCGAGCCCCAATTCGACTCTTGTCCCTTGACCATGTCCGAAAATCCCGCAAACGTGCTGATGAACGAAATCGGGAACCAGTCGCGCGTCGGCTCGACCTTGCCCACCTGGCTGCTCACATCCTTCGCAAGGTGCGAAAGCGTGTAGCGCTGGCGCAGGCGGCGCTCCGGAGTAATGTCCTCGTCGCGCCCGGTAAAGGAAACCGGCTGGAAGCTGACAAAGGCGATCTTCTTGGGGTTCTCCATCGCGAACTTCACGACCGTGCCCACCTGGTCGTTGTTCACGTTGTTGACGATGGTCACCACCAACACGATTTCGATGCCCGCTTCGTGCATGTTCTCGATGGCACGCAGCTTTACGTCGAACAAGTTGCCAATCTGCCGGTGGCTATTGGCGTCGTTACCGATGCCGTCGAACTGCAGGTAGGCGTAGCGCATACCCGCCTCGAACGCCTTCTTGCAAAACTCCTTGCTCTTGGCAAACTCGATGCCGTTGGTTGCGGCTTGCACGCTGTTGTAGCCGATCTTGCGAGCGTAAGCGACTGCATCAAGGAAATACGGGCTCATGGTCGGCTCGCCTCCGCTGAACTGCACGGACATCTGGCGGCGCGGCTTGATCTTCAGCGCGTTGTCCAGGATTTCTTTGACCTCTTCCCAGCCCAATTCATGCACATAGCCAACCTGGTTGGCATCCATGAAGCAGGGGTCGCACATCATGTTGCACCGGTTGGTCAGGTCGACGGTCAGTACCGACCCGCGGCCGTAACGCACGGTCGAGGAACCATGCTTATGCAGGTCTTCGTCGTTGTGCGCGGGAATGTCGCGTCCGGGGAACTGTTTTTCAATCCAGCTGAGGAACTTGGAATCGATGGCCATCATGTCTTCGTAGTGGCCGTGGAGCGGGCAATCCTTCACCATCCAGACCTGCCCGTCGCGCTCGATGATCTGCGCCTTGATTTCGCCGACCTTCTCGTGCATCAGGTCGCGCCAATCTTTCTTCCCGGCGATGATCGCTTCGCGAGCTTCTTTGACGCACGCTGGACAAAGCGAATCCGTCTGGCGCGGGAAACCTAGCGTCGGCTTGGTCTTCTCCCACGATTTCAACAGCGGTTTATCCGACCACTTCGGAGTAACCGAAGGATTGGGATTGCGCTTGTTGAAGAACTGGATAGTGTCAAAGGTGATCCCAGCCGTCTTGCACACCACCCAATCAAACGTCCTCGCGATTTGCGTGCCTACTGTATTCGGCATAAACCTCTATCCTCCACTTTCAAAAATGCCTGCCACTTAGCCTTAAGTTATTTCGAGCCCATTCAATCGTCAGAGCCAAGCCCAAACGACTGCCCCCGGGCTCACTTTTGTGTGCCTAACAACCGTACCACGTACATTAGATACGTCCAATAAGCCTTTGGACACCTGTAGTTTGACGGTTGCCCGGGGTGGACGCCAGCAGGTTGCAGCGAACGGTCAAAATTAGGGGTTAAACGGCAATTGGGAGCATCCAACGGTAATTCATCGAGTCCCAAAAAGGGGTTACTAATAGTCCGAATGGGCTGGAACTCCCCACTTCCGCGGAAGATTCCTGCACACTTCCGCGCTGGCTTTTCTATTCGTTAAGGGCGGGCCGGAGAACGGCAATGACAAAATGCGCGAAATTTGACGCCCCTTCATCGAGTTGCAGCCAACGCACAACGCAGTGCTCGGCGAGATATTTCGCAACGCGCGGTTCCGGTATTCCCAGATGCTCGGCGAGCCGCGGCTTGATCGATTCCACTCCGCGCCGGCTGGAACCGCGCAATAAGTTGGCGATGGCGATGCGCAGTGTCTGACATGCTTCCACGTAGTAGTAGCTCGTCAGATCCGAATCCGTCAGCACAAATACGCCAGGTCCTGCCGGCGCGCGATCCGCTTCTTCCAGTTTCGCGGGCGGGCAAGTCATCAGCCTGCGGAATTGCATTTCCAACAAGGAAATCCGGGAAGAGAGTCCGGGATCGCCATAGCGGCCCTTCACGCTCGGTCCACCGGGCTCCCCAATCGGCTCGACCGGCAGGCTGGGAATTGCGCGGCTGTGCGTCGCTCGAGGAGGAGTCGGCTCGGCCGATTCCTCTGGGACCGCTGGAGGCAATCCGCGACTGGGCGCTTCCGCTGATGGCTGACGTGGAGCAGCTATCGCTTCCCTCCCGTTGCCGCCTTTGCGTCGGTTCCTGCCCCCACGGCGTCCCCGGCGACGGCCTTTTCTCTCCGGCCCGGCGGATACCGGCGTATTCAATGAACTTTCTGCTGCCTGCTGGATCTCGCTGGTGACTGCCACCGAAGACTCGAGCGCTTCCGGATTCTGTTCGAATGGCAATTCCGGGTCCGGCGCCGAATCCGGAGGCGGCGTCAGAGCAAACTCCCCTGTTGGCGGCGTCCCCGCTTCCAGCGGGATCTCACCGGGCGCACCGCCAAGACGAACTGCCGCTTCCTGCGCCTTGGTTTTCCAATCCGAGCGGCGGAATCTCTCCGCCGCGGCGGAATACCATTTCGCGGCATCGGCATTCAGCCCGGAAGTCTCGAAATACTTCGCCAGTTCGAACGCCACCATGGCGTCTCGTGTCTTCTGGTAAAGGTTTGAAAGTTGTCCCGCGGGATCCTTGCTGGTGCGCGCGCGGCGGATGCGGGCGGTAATCTGTTTCCAATCAGTCATAATTTTGCTTGCATTGTAGCAGCGGAACGCCCCTATCGGCCAGCAAACTCCGTTTGCGTCGGGATAGCGTTACTCTTTACGTTCAACATGCGTTTGCCGATTGACGGCACTAAGTTTACTCAGTATTCTTCCGATGTCCCTCTTGGAGGCGTTTGATGACGCGCCTGCGCGTTGACCGTTCCACGGTCGCCAGTAAAACTGACCGTTCTGCGGTCACCAGCAGCATCGACTGTTTTTCGGTCGGCAACAGAATAAAATATCCTGCAGTTAACGAACGCATTTCGATTACGAAAAGCCTCCTCGCCCTGCTCGTTTCTGCTTCTCTTGTGACTGCGCCCGTCTGGGCCGCTCCTTCCTCTTCGCTCGGAACTGTCGTCTACGCCGATCGCGCCCAGGTTGGCGCCGCGCAGGCGTCCGTCGGCACGACTGTTTTTAGCGGCGACAGACTCAGCACCGCGCAATCCGGCAGCGTCCAGGTCCGCGCCAGCGCCGCCCGCTTGCTGCTCTCCAGTTCGAGCAGCGCCACCTTGTCTCAGGATGACACCACCCCAGCCGCGACGCTGACAGGCGGCTCGGCCACTTTTTCAACTGCCAATTCGAAAGCTTTTGCCTTGCACGTTGCTTCTGCCGTGATTCGCCCGAGCTCCAACCAGCCCACCATCGGGCAGGTTACCGTCTTGAATCCCAAGGAATTGATCGTCAAGAGCACGCGCGGGTCGCTCAGTATAGCCGTCGAGGATGACGTGCGCGAGATTCCGGAAGGCGCGGCCTATCGCGTCGTTCTCGATCCTAATGCTGCCGACCCGCAAGGGCCACGCGGCGCAGGCAGCAGGGGTTATGGCAGTCCGCCGATCAAGGCCGCCAAGAGCCGCTTCATCTGGTTTGCTGTCGGCATCACCACTTTCGTCGGCGTCTGGGCCGTCCACGAAGCTTTGGAAAGCCCCGACCGCCCGTAATCTGAGTCGGCGCCTCGCTTTAGTCCGTTCGACGGCCGTTCGTCTTCGCGCCTCGCAAAATAATTCCAGGACCGGATCCCTCCCTATCCCTCAATAGATGCGATACACGTCCATGTCCATATTCGGATTTGTATTGCCAGGATTCCCGCGGAAGTCAGCCCAAGCCGCGAATCCTCGACCTGTACGGTCTACCGCGGCGCCGGTGTAATCGCCGATAAAGGATCCTGCGAACGTGATGTACGGATTTGACGAGTCGGTCGTTAGGCGCGTCTCGCTCCCAAAGGCATCCGATGAACTTCGTGCTGCATAGTCCAGGCAGACGGGACCAGGGAGAAAGCTGAGCGCGTGAGTTGTCGTGTCCTGCACCTGGGCGTGGCAGTCGTCACTGTCCGGAGAGTAGGCGCGCGTGTAATACGTGACGATCAGGCGTCCCGCATTGAAGCCCACGGCGGAATAAACCTTGTCGGTGTCTCCCGTGGTGATCACTTGCGGCGCGCCCCAAGTGGTGCCGTTCGAAGAGGTGATGAGCTTTACCTGATTGGAGGTAGGCCCAACGAACTGGCCGCCCTTTTCAAAGCCGCAACTGGCATTCGCCTGGTCATCAGTCCAAGTGATTCCCATGTGACCGCTAGTGGGATCGATGTCAAAACTTGGAAAGCTGTTGATGCGGAATTGTTCTCCGCTCAGAGTCTGCCGGCCCTGCGCGACGTTAATCGGATAACAGTTGTAATCGTCGTAGGCGCGAGCGAGCTCGGTGTTAGTGAAGGTCTTGCCGCCATCAGTCGAGCGCGCCAGGATGATTGCATCGCCGAAGAAATTGGTACTCGGCGTTGCCCCCTCGTAGGTCACATAAAGAGTTCCATCCGGTGCCACTTTTGCCTGCGAACCCTGATTAAACGGATGCGAGCCATCACTGACTTTCGTAAAGTCGGACCAGGTATTCCCACCATCGTGGGAGACGGACATCACAATGGGCGAACCGGCAAACCCCTGCAGGGCTCCTCTCGACTTAAAACGTGTCCACGTGACGTAGACTGTGCCGTCCGGCCCCACCGTAATCCAGTCCTTGTCATTAAAAAGCTGGTTCGCATCGGTGAAGTGTACCATTTGGGGAGCGCCCCACGTCATTCCGCCATCCTGCGAGGCGCTCACGGCCACGCCGCTGGCGGTGCTGCCCTTTCGGAAGTTGCAGTTCAGACCAACATAGTACAAAGCGCCGTCGGGCCCGAACGCAAGCACCGGGTCGCCGCAGGAACCCACGCGCGCGAAGACCCCTTGCCCGCCGGTCGCTCCGGTGCGTCCCGGAAGTACCACGTCGGTGAAAGTCTTCCCCCCGTCCATGCTGACATAAACCGCATCCCCATCGATGCGGTACTCGTTGGCGGAGGTGACCACGTTGTTGAGGTTGGTCGGGTTGATGACGATGTTCGACTCGTTTTGCGGGTTGTAACAACTCGTGCCGTCCGCAAAGAAGAACTTTGTGTCGCCCATGATCGCGTCTGTAGTTTGCGTGCCGGCGAACGGTGCATACAGGGTTGTCGTGCTGCTAAACGGGGAGAAGCGGCAGCGCGATACAAAGACCTTTCCTGAGGGATCGGGACGAGCGGCCATCGCCGCTTCAAATTGCGCGGGGGTAAATAGGCCGTCATCGTTGCCCGCCAGCGGATCGGGGGCCGTATTCTTGAAGCGGTTGCCGGAATCCGCCGCTGCTGTGCATGCAAATACCGACACTACCAGGAAGATTCGAAAGAGTTTTTTCATGAGACAGACCTTTCCAGGACTCTCTGCGAGCTTACGGGACGAGGCAATTTGGTAACACGCCAGCCAAGATTCTGTCAAGGTGCGGCGCATCATGTTCCGCAGGCGCCAGCCGCTGGACTGAAATTCGGCCGCGCTTCATTTCAATCCTTATACGGATCGAATTCGTTGGCTCCGGCCATCGCAACGCCTACGGGAGTAAGAGTATGCAAAATCCGAATGCTTTCTCCGTGCTCGACAAGAACTTCTGACAATCGCTTGTAGCAGTCCGGGGACTCGTCGAGCCCTGCTCCTCGCAATTCGACGTTTGCTTTCCTGAGCCATCCTTGCATCATTTCTGATGTCACCTTACCCGGACGAAGTACTTGTCCCGTTTTGCGATCTGTCTTGCCACGGGCTTCCATCCGCCCCATGACTCGGCCAGCGCCATGAACTGTACTGTAGAGCGAGTGCTTGGCTTCTTCGTTCTCAACGCCTTCGAGGATGACAGACGTTTCGCCCATAGTTCCGCCCACGAAACCTTTCTGGCCCGGGAATGCTGGCGTTGCTCCCTTGCGAACTACCCAATACTCTTCGCCGCCGTGAGTCTCTCGCCAGGCAAAATTGTGATGGTTGTGAACCTCTTCGAGAATGGAAGCGCCGAGGAGTCCGGCAACCTTCTGGCACACCCAATCTCTTCCCGCGTATGCATATGCGCCGCCGAGGTTCATGCACTTGATGTATTGATGGCCGAGATCGCTATTGGCAGCGATCACGCACGGATCGACATCCATGCCGTCTTTCGCTCCAGCTTTCTTCAAAAACCAGGTCGCAATCTTGTGTCCCAGTCCTCTTGATCCGAAATGCACTCCGATCCAAACCCTGTCATGCTCGTCCGTGAAGAGATCGACGTAATGATTGCCCGAGCCCACCGTGCCTAGCTGTTCGCGTGCCGTCTGTTTCAGCGGGGCAGCGGCTTCGCACTTCCAGGCTGCGCCTTCAAACAAAGGATGGTCTACCTGCTCCGCGTTGCGCCGTCCAATTCCAAAACTAATCGTCTGCCACACGTCATCCATGATCTTGCTGATATCCGCTCGAAGTGCAGAGCCAGGCATATCCAGCAAGACGGCCTTGTTGCCACAAGCGATATCGAACCCAACGCCGCTCGGGCTGATGGAGTCTTTGTAGGCGACCACTCCGCCGATTGGAACGGCATAGCCTTTGTGATGGTCGGCCATCAAAGCAACTTTGTCGGCTGTCTTGGCGCAAGTCTTGATCTGGCTGAGCGCACCCTCGTCTGGTGGACCCCACACCGGAATGTTGTCGATTAGCCGCACTTACTTCTCCTGGCCTCCGTGAAGCTTAAACTGATTCAGTCTTAACACAATCGGGTCCAGCAAACGAGGGTGCAGCGCGTTCATCATTTGCCTCTCGCCATCTGCGGCGTTTGTTCCCCGATCTTCGCCGAGTAAAGGATAAATTTAAACGGGTCTGTGTTCTGATATTTCTCCATCAGCTTGAGGTAAACGAGCCGCTCGGCCTTGGCCACAGACTCGCTGTGCTCGAACCTGCTTCTGCACGATTCGAGCAGCGAAGCCGCGAGTTCGTATTTCCCGTCAGCCGCCAGGCGTTCCACTGTCTTCGCGAGCTGTTTTTCCGATAGACCGAGGTAGTCCACAAGGAGCTCCGCGCGGTCTGCTCGCCCGAGATGGTCGACACCTTGCATGTCCGCCTGCCAATAGCCGACGTTCTGGTCGTAGAGGCGGTCAATAACGTGTTCGCGCAGGATGAGATAGGGCAGATACACATCAGGATTGCCGCTGAGCAGATCCGGAGGAATCAGGTTCGCTTGGTGAATCACGGCTCGCTCATCCCCGCGGCGGATGGCGCTCAATACCTGCTCGCGCAGCCACCCGAGGTCCGTCTTGAGCTGCACCAGCATGGCCCATGATGCGAAATTTCGCGTAAGGGGCTCGTGGCCGTGCAGCAACTGCCGCGGATGCTTCTGTACAACGATGTCAATCGCATCGAGCAGCCCCTGAAAATCACCTTCCTCAACAAACGGCGCCCCCAAATAAGGCATGATGAAATCTCCCACGAACAGCACGCCCTGGCCGGGCAAGTGAATGAACATAGCATCGTGGGTTTCTCCTCCTTGCACGGGGATCAGCTCGATACGCGTTCCTCCGATCGTGAGTTCGGTGCGATGTTCGATCGTGATGTCCGGCTTGAAGCTGCGTACGTCTTCAAGGTTGAAGCGTTCGCCGAAGAAGCGCTTACCGAAAATCCCGGGCGCGTCGAGTTCACGAGCAACCTCTTCCTGGTAATTGCTCCTGGCGTAGAAACGCAAGCGCGGATTCAAGGTCCGAAAATAGGCGTGTCCGCCAATGTGGTCCCAATGGGAGTGTGTAATGAAGACCGTCGTTAGTTCAGGCAGCCTGGGCACATACGCTCGCAGAGCTTCGTAAGCGGACTTGGCGGAGTCAGGCCGCGTCCCGGCGTCGATGCCGATTAACTCTCGCCCATCGTCCGAGACCACGAAATAGTATTCCGTGAACTCAAAACCAGAGAGTGCGAATACTCGGCCCGGAACGATCTCGGCAATGCGCCGCGGCGAAAAAGCATGCCCGTACAGTACTTCCTCCGAAAAAGGAGTGGTCAGCGTAATTGGCTTGCTAAAGTCCGTGTAGCCGCTTCGCCGCAGATAGTCTTGCGCCTTGGCCTGCTCGCCGTCAGCGAGGGCCAGCTTTCCGACGTGATAGTAGACTTCCCGCAGCCACCCTGTTTGTGGCGCTTTGTCTATGTTCTCCACGCACCAGGCTAGCTCGTTCTGCGCCGCTATCCTCCGATGGAAGAAGGTGGGAAGTTGCGCGTCCACGACACCCGTAATCCAGTTCACAACGAAGATCTGGCCTCCGGATAGCTCCTTGGCTTGTTCCAGCATGGCGATCGTGCCTTTCACGTAACCGACTCGGTGCAGCAACGACACGGCAGACGCATGCTGGGCTCGCAACAACCCAATGGCGCTCAAATACAGCGCCTTTTGAGCGTCCGTGAGGCGGGGCCCGAATTCCTTCATTCGCGCCGAGAAGAACTCTGATCCCTCAACCTGTAAGTTGGCATTCGAATACTGCCCCATCAGTAGAAACAGCAACTGCGGATCCCGCGGTGGTGCCACGCTGTTCACGGCCTTCAAATACTCAAGCTCCGGGGAATGGGAGCCGGACGGAGAGTTAATTCCGCTGCTCTCGCTAACCGTCATTCCTCGCAGAGTGGCGAGGAAAGTGCCAAGCAAAAGCGCGGCCAACAAATACATGGAGATTCTCATATTGGGTTCCTTTCACTGAACTACTCCAGTTAGATGTATATACATCTATTTCGTCACAAACATTTTCATGCTGCCTTCAAGCTTTCCGTCATCCGCGATACCGTCTCTTTCATGTTCTTCCAGCCGTCATCCCCTAGTTCTTGCCTCAGTCTTTGTTCCGCCCGCTCCCAGTGCGGTTGAGCATCCGCCAATTGGGACTTGCCCGCCCGCGTTAGGCCAAAGAGCCGCTCCCGCCTATCTTTTCCGCGTCTGACCCAGACCCACCCCTGCTTACGGATAAGCCCCAGCGTCCGTGTCAGCGTCGTACTATCCATCGCCAGGCCGGCGCTTAGCCGTTTTTGATTCGTCTCTCCCGTCTCAGCCAGCGCCGTGAGTACACCGAACTGTGTGACCTCGATCCCTGCCTTTCTCAGCTCCTGGTCATAAATCCGCGTTACGATTCGCGTGAGGCGGCGCAGGTTTTGGCATGCGCACGGCAGTTCAAAAAGCGCGCCCGCGGGCGGCCTTTCAAAAGTTTCTTCTTTCATATTATATGTATATACATCTGTTATCCCCGATTGTCAAGCCAGTTTTCGGGGGCCGACGGACCGCTCGAACGTGATCTGCTGCGCGACCATTCCGCCGATTGAGAAACCGAGAAGATCGACCTTCGTCAATCCGATACCATCGATGAACGCTTCCGCGTTCTTCGCCATGCCAGCAAACGCCGTCGGCACTTCGCCGGTCGAACTCGCGACACCCGCAGGGTTACCGATTCCGTCCACCAGGCACCGAATCGGACACGAGCTTTAGGGCTGCTGTCGCACAATCGACGTGGTTCTGCACCGTGGGCGCCCCGCTCACCCCGATCGCCCCGACAATTTCTCCGTCCACCTTAATGGGAAACCCTCCCTCGTACGCCGCCACACGCGAAAGCGTGGGGATGCCGGCCAAAAGCGACGGGTCACCCTTGATAAAGTTGAAAAAGTCCTGCGTGGGAACGCCGAACAGAGCTGTATACGCCTTATTCTGCGCAATCTCGATGGAAAGGATCGGGGCCCCATCCATCCTGCTGAATGCCTTGAGATTGCCCCCGTCATCGAGAATCGCTACGTTCTCGCTGACGCCAATTTCTCTGGCTTTCGCCACTGCTTTATCCACCATTTTCTGTGCTAGCTCAGAAGAGATCCTGTGTTTCTTGACCACGTTCGCCATTGGACACCTTCCTCCACTTCATATCAATTGCGTGTTGATCATTCCCGCGCTTCGCGCAATCGAAACTGCTTCCCTGTCCTGCAGAATCACGTTGTCGAGATTCGCAACGTGACTTCGTGTGCGTTGGTTCAGGCATTCATTCCGCCATCCACGGTAAGATTCGCTCCGGTAATGTACGAGGACTCCGGACCGGCGACAAACGCCACCAGCGCAGCGACCTCATCAACGTGCCCGTAGCGGTCGAGTGCTGTGGCGGCCTTCTGCGGTACCGCCCAATCGCCCGCGGCGGGATTCAAATCCGTGTCGATCGGACCTGGCTGCACGTTGTTAACCGTGATGCCTCGGCTCCCGACCTCTCTGGACAGCCCCTGAGTAAATATCTTCACGGCTCCCTTCGTGGCCGAGTACGGCACAAGCCCGGGAACCAGGACACGCTCACCCACGGCTGATCCGATCATGATGATGCGGCCGCCGCTCTTCATGTGCTTTAGCGCCGCCTGCGTCGCAACGAATACGCCGCGGACGTTGATGTCGATCATGCGATCCATCTCTTCCAGCGTTGCCTCCTCGAACGTCTTCGGAATGGCTGTGCCGGCATTGTTCACAAGCACATCAAGCCGGCCGAAGGTCGCGACGGTCTTTTCAACCGCGCGCCTGACAGCTTCGACGTCGGTAGCGTCCGCTTGGATCGCGACAGCCTTTCCGCCATCGAGTTCAATCGTTTTGACCACGGCGGAAGCCGCGCTGGCGTCCTTCGCGTACGTGATGGCCACGCTCGCTCCATCCGCGGCCAGGCGTTTCGCGATCGCTGCGCCAATGCCCCGCGAACCGCCGGTAATGAGTGCCACTTTTTTGGCTAACTTAGACATAGAATCTCCTTTGCATTCCGGTGAATGATTCACCTCTCCAGTGATACAACTGACTGCTATCCCGTTCGGACTCTCAGTCCTCTATCCGATGTGCCATTCCTACAAGCAGATTTGGCACTTTGAGGAATACCAGCTATTCCTGGTAGGAATGTATGGACAGAAAGGAAAAACCTTTGTTACTTGTATCCTTTAAGCCGAACAATCAGCGAAAGAGTGGCTATTACCCGCATGGAATCCATTCTATAGAGGAGTACGGAGGCTGGTGTGGACAAATTCGATGCAATGCAGATATTCGTCCGAGTAGTTGAAAAAGGGAGTTTCTCTGCTGTCGCAAAGGAACGTAGAATTGGTCAACCTGCCGTCAGCAAGCAGATCTCCGCCCTTGAAGATGAGCTCGGCACAGAACTTATTCACCGCACCTCTCGTTCGATTTCACTGACTGAGGCAGGTCGCGACTTTTACGAGTCTGCTTTGCGCATTGTCGACGACTTTGAAAACGCGACTTCACGAATTGGTCGAGGCCAAACTGCACCGAAAGGCATCATTCGTGTGATCGTTGCTCCCACGTTTGCCCGCCTCCATATGGTGTCAAAGCTGCCTGCTTTTTTTGCTGCTTACCCCGACATGGCAGTTGAGATGGCCGCATCGGAGAGTCCTGCAACAATCATCGAAGACGGGTTCGATCTAGCTATCCACTCAGGTGATCTTCCAGACTCTACCCTGGTTGCGCGAAGATTCGCGCAGACGATGATCATTCTTGTCGCTACTCCTCAATACCTCACACGCTACGGTGCGCCGCAATCGCCGGAAGAACTCGGTCGCTTTCGATCGGTCGTCTTTGTCGGGCGTGGCTCCGTACAGCCGTGGAGCTTTGGCTCCGGACAAGACGCGGAGCGTGTTATCCCCACAGGAGTCTTTCGTACCAGCGATATTGAACAGATGCGGATGGGTGTCCTTGAACATCTGGGGATTGCCCAGGCACCAGCATGGCTCTTCGCCGCAGAACTCAGAGAAGGTACCGTCATCCGTCTTCTGACTGCCTTTGAGCGAACAGTGCCAATCCTTGCCGTACGGCCTGCCAGCCGCCGGCTGTCCACCAAAGTTCGCATTTTCATCGAGCACCTGGAGAAGACTTTCGCGCTATGTTCCCAGTTCAATCCACGGCCCAGCTAACTGTGGCAGATGCTCGGTCGTTGAGATTAGTAACCTTAAGTCCACATGCCGGAAGCAATCCGCGCGGATGCTCACATCTGTTTGATTACTGCCAGATGACGGGCGACTCGGAAACAATCCACTGGACGAGAAACGCGCTATCCGCGGAAGCGCTCCCCCGCCGGTGGCGCACTCGTTCGATTTCTCTTCGTGCTTTTCCAGGGCCACTATTCGAACGCCTGACGTCGCTCTCGCTGCTCCTACAAACTCGCGATCACTTCGATTTCCACCAGCGCATCCTTCGGCAAACGCGCCACCTGCACCGTTGACCGCGCGGGCGGTGACAGCGTGAAATACTTGGCATACACTTCGTTCATCGCTCCAAAATCGTTCATGTCCTTCAGAAAAACCGTCGCCTTCACCACGCGATGCAAGTTCGAGCCCGCCGCCTCCACAATTCCCTTCACGTTTTCCAGCGTCCGCTCCGTCTGCTGTTTGATGTCTGCGCCCGTCATCTCCCCCGTTTTCGGATCCAGCGCCACCTGCCCCGAGACGTACAAGAACCCGTTCGTCCGGATGGCCTGCGAATACGGTCCGATGGGTTTTGGCCCCCGGTCAGTCAGAATCACGTCTTTCATGGTGCAATCTCCTTTTCAGAATGGTCCATCGCCGCGGCAGTTACTTTGTAGCGCGCGCGAAACTCTTCTGGCACTCCCGGGCGCTTCATCCACAATCGCACGAACTCGGCGGTATTCTCATGCGTTTCTTCATCGAACGCCGCAATCAGGTCGCTGAGTTCCAGCCCGCGTTCCCGGCGAGCCTGCAGCATGTGCCTGATCGCTTTTCGAAACACTTCCCGTCCGCAGCGGTCCTGCAGGGCGTAAAAAAACAGAAAGCTCTTCGCGCGCACCACGGCCTGCTCCTCCGGCCCGCGGGCCCCGGGTTTCTCCGGGATCAATTGCAATGCGCGGCGAATCGTTTCCGCGCGCGAGTCCGCTCCCTCCGCCGCCTCGCGCCCAATCGACGCCGCGAACGCCGGAAGCGCGGAGAGCGGAGGCTCCTGGTCGAAGAAACCTGGATTTTGCCCGTAGCCTAACCAGCTGGCCGCCAGCGAGGGAGCAACCGCCGCGCCCTCAATTTGGGGCGCACCGCTACCGAGGTTCACCATTAGCGTGTCCGGAGAAACCATCTCGGCCAGGGTTGGTTCCTCTTTGCTCTCACCCAGCAATACTGCGGTCGTCCGTGTCGGGAGCGTGAAACAGCCCTCCGCTACCGGACATTCCACAATCCACGTCGCCGATGGCTCTTTTGTGCGCGCTCCGAACACCGCATCGTACGCTTCCATCGTTCGAGCGAGCGCTTCGCTCAATCCGCGCAGCGCCGCAGATTCTTGTGCTTTGCGCGTCCACAGAATTATTTTTTCTTTTCCCCCGCCGATTTGCGTGGAATTGTGGCGTCCCGCAATGACGAACGGATAACGGTCATTCGAACTCTGGGTAGCAACGACCGTAATCTCCCCGTTCCTGCGAGCAGTTTTCTTTTGCCGCCCGCTGGTGTGCACTAGAAATCCTTCCGGCACGCTGACGCTCATTTCCCATTTTTTCGGCGGCACCCCGCCCGTGGCGAAAAGACCTCGCGCCGGCAGCAATTCGGGACTCCACCCTTCTGCCGGCAGAAAAAATGCATCCGCCGCAAAACTCAATGCCGTTTCGCCCGCGGCTGCTGGCAAATACTCCAATGAGAGATGCAAAGTGTGGCGCGCCGACTTGGTCCACGGCTGGGGAATGGTGATTAGCGCATTTCGCGGATTCTCGGTCGAAATTCCTATTGTGATTGCGGTTGCGTCCCAAGTGGCGTGAGGTTCATCAAAATGGAATCGTCGACGTCCAGGCAATCGCATCTCGAGCTCGCTGAGCGGCTGGTTGCCAGTATTCTTCAGCTGGTATTCCGCGTAAAGTCGAATGCGCGGCTCCGGAGCAGGTACAAACTGCACGTGCACCTGCTGGCTCTCGATCGTGTAGCCCGGGCCCAGCGGCGCCACGCAACCGGCTGACCAGAAAGCCGCCATCGCGGAAAGCGCCGCGAACGCGAAACGCGCATGAATTCGAACGCTCAAAACGCTTTGATTGTATCGGGGAAAAGTCAGAAGCAAAAGCAGTGCGCACTTTTTTCTGCCTGCCGCGTCGCGCGGCAAATTCCAATTAGGCGCGGCTCGCGGATTTCAGAAAAGTGTGGAAGATTCGAATTGACAAACCGGCGTTACCGGCGGATTTCAAACAGTGCGGAAGGTTCGAATCAGAAAAGCGGGGTTACCGGCGTCCGCGCACCCGCTGGAATCCGGTCCCGGAGTGGTTGCGCGTGGCCTCACGCGCGGCAGCTTCCTTGTCGGCTTGCGCGTCGGTCATGCCAGAGTTTATGCGCTCGATAATTTGTTTTTCTGTGACCCCGGTATTTTTCAGGCGGCCGATTTCCGCGCTGCTCATGGTGCGCTGCCCCTTCAATCTCCGGTGCAAAATCATATCGACGGCCGAATTCGAAAGCCCCACCAATTTCAACATCACCGCGTCGCCGCTAATAATATCGAGCTGATCCGTTTTCGCAATTTCCAGAATCACCGACTCGGCGTAACCTGCGCGGACGAGATTGATGGCGGAATCGGCGCTAGCAAAAGGATGCTCGTGCTGGTGCGCGTCGGTGATCAGAGTTACGCAAGCTTCATCTGTGAAACCAATTTGTTTCAACTTTACGAGTTGCGCCACTTCGTCATCGGAAGTGTTCAGCTTTTTGAGCTGCTCCGCGCTGCTGGACCACATCCCTGCCTGATCAAGAGGACGATAATCCGTGAGCGGATGCTTATCGCATCCGCTCGTCCGGAGGAGGAACACCAACCCGAGAAGCATGAGCTTGTACCGCATGATTCCATTGTATCGAGGGCAGACGGGTCGGCTGGAAAGTGTGCTTTGCGGGATACCCGTCCGAAAGGACAGGTTCAAAAACCGGACGAAACGCCAACGCGAAAAATAAGTTTTGAGCAATGGCAAATTTTGCGCGGCGCGAATGTCCGCCGAGGAAAAGAAATTTTCAGTGTCGCTAATTTGGCAAAACGCGAATTGTGAGCCGCGATCATTTTCATGGGCGGGTCAATGGCTGGGCTGGTAGACGCGTTCGACGCCGAAAACGCCGGAGATTTTTTTGATATTGACGAGGATGGTTTCGAGCTGGCGCTTATCAGCAATTTCGAGATTGGCGTCAATGCGCGCATTGGTGCGATCGGGACGGCTTTCGAGATTGTGAATATTGGAGCCGGCGCCGCTGATGACGGCGGTGATTTCGGCGAGAAGGCCGGCGCGGTCGCGCGCGCGGATAGTGAGCTGGACGGGGAAAGTGGCTTCGGAGCCGCCGCCCCATTCGACGGCGATGCGGCGTTCGGTCTGGTACATAAGGTTCTGGACGTTGGGACAAGAGCGTGTGTGGACGGCGACGCCGCGGCCGCGGGTGATGTAGCCGACGATTTCGTCGCCGGGAATAGGGTTGCAGCACTTAGCGCGGTAAACAAGCAGATCGTCGTGGCCTTTGACGACGAGCGGCGCTTCGCCGAAGCCCAGCATGCGCTTGACGGTCTTGACCAGGGTGGGCTTGCCGTCAACGCTTTCCGGCTCTTCGGTTTTTTCCGGCTCGCCGAGTAGGCGCGTAAGGACCTGGCGCGCGGAATATTTTCCGAAGCCGACGGCGGCGTAAAGATCCTCGACTTTGGAAAGACCGTAGTCAGAAATGAGTTTGAGCACGTCGGGTTCGGGAATTTTCTTGAGGCTGCGGCCGAAGTGGCGCGCTTCGTTTTCGAGGAGACGCTTGCCCATTTCCGTGGCTTCTTCGCGTTCCTGCTCGTTGATCCAGTGGCGGATTTTGCTTTTCGCCGAGGACGATTTTACGAAGCTGAGCCAATCGCGGCTGGGGTGGTGGCCCTTCTGCGTGAGAATCTCAACGACATCGCCGCTGGTGATTTCATGGCGCAGCGACACCATCTGTCCGTTCACTTTTGCGCCGACGCACTGGTGCCCCACTTCGGTGTGGACCATGTAAGCAAAATCGACGGGAGTCGCGCCACGAGGAAGTTCCAGCACGCGGCCTTTTGGCGTAAAGGCGTAGACTTCGACGGGAGCGAGATCGACTTTCAGCGTGGAGAGAAATTCGCCGGGTTCCTGAAGCTCCTGCGACCACTCGATGAGCTGCCGCATCCAGGTGATGCGCTGGTCGTCGTCCTGGGACGATGGCTTTCCGGATTTGTATTTCCAGTGCGCGGCGACGCCTTCCTCCGCGATGCGGTGCATATCCTGCGTGCGGATTTGCACTTCAAAGGGCTGGCCGCTGTGGAGCACGGTGGTGTGCAACGACTGATATAGATTTGGCCGGGCGATGGCGATGTAGTCCTTGAAGCGGCCGGGGACGGGGCGCCAGATATGGTGAACCACACCGAGCGCGGCGTAGCAGTTGCGCTCGGAATCGGTGATGACGCGGACGGCGAGCAGATCATAAACCTGACCTAGACCGATTTCCTGGCGCACGATTTTGCGGTGCACGGAGTACAAACCTTTTACGCGCGATTCGAGTTCGGCGGGAATGCCGGCCTCGACCAGTTTGGTTTGAATAGTGGCCTGGACCTCCTCAAGAAATTTCTTGTGGAGCGGCGCTTTATCGCTGATTTCTTTTTGCAGCGCGAAGAAGGCCTCGGGCTCGAGATAGCGGAACGCCAGATCCTCGAGCTCACCACGAACGACGCTCATACCAAGGCGGAGCGCGATGGGCGCATAGATGTCCAGCGTTTCGCGGGAAATGCGCTGCTGCTTTTCGGGCTCGAGGTATTCGAGCGTGCGCATGTTGTGCAGCCGGTCGGCCAGCTTGACCAGAACGACGCGGACGTCGTTCACCATCGCAAGCAGCATCTTGCGAACGTTTTCGGCCTGGCGCGCTTCGGGGGCCATCATCTTGAGGCGGCCGATTTTTGTTACGCCCTCGACGAGATGGGCGACGTCGGCGCCAAAGCGCTCTTCGATGCGGGAGACGGGATACTCGGTGTCTTCGATGGCGTCATGGAGAATCGCGGCGGTCAGCGTGGTGGCGTCGAGGCGCATGTCCGCGAGGATGTGCGCGACTTCGAGGAGGTGGGAGAGATAGGGATCGCCGGAGCTGCGGAACTGGTCGCGGTGACGCTCGGTGGCGATTTCGTAGGCGCGCCGGAGCATCCAGGGATCTTCGGAGGGGCGGTTCTTGCGGAGCTTTTCGAGGAGCTCCTCGAAGCGTCCGTCGAGCTGGCGAACGGCGCGGTCGCGGTTGAAGCTGAGCGGGATTTTGTCAGGAGACGGCATGG
>Ga0137415_10001145_pt1 | contig 26224 bp, 24 predicted proteins | sample CZODoug3_1_1_16f_FD_183082 | JGI IMG/M metagenome (GOLD analysis project Ga0137415, IMG submission 183082) | Vadose zone soil fungal communities from Angelo Coast Range Reserve, California, USA - CZODoug3_1_1_16fungal (Hybrid Assembly) | ecosystem: Environmental > Terrestrial > Soil > Vadose...
CTCCCAAAGTTTAAACCCCCATTCTACCACACCGCCTCATTCTGCATTTTGTGACACAGGCACTCCTGCCTGTGCTCTTTCGTCTCCACAATCCCCCGGCTCTCTCCCCATCGTAATCACCGCCTTCCACTCTCCGCCGCTTCCGAATTCTTAAACATTGACAGTGAGCCCCCGCGTTCCTACACTGCGATTTATGGCCCTCGATTGGTCGCAATGCGAAGCGGTGGAAAGCGTCCCCGGCAAGCTCGGTGGCGCCTGGGTGTTTCGCGGAACGCGCATCCCCGTTTCGGTCGTCTTTGAAAATATGGACGATGGCTTAACCATCTCCGAAATCGTCGCTCTGTACGAGGGCCTCCTGCTCGAAAACGTTCACGCTGTCCTAGATTTCGCTTGTCGAAGCCTCGAAGCTCCCGCTCCCGTCCGCTAATGCGCGTTCTGCTCGATCAGTGCACACCCGCCCCAATTCGCGAGCATCTGACAAAACATCAAGTTAGCAGCGCCCATGAACAAGGCTGGAGCACACTCTTAAATGGCAATCTGATCAAGGCTGCAGAGGATGCCGGCTTTGAGGTATTGCTCACGGCGGATTCTCACATGATCAATCAGCAAAATCTGAGCCAGACTCAATTAGCGATCGTCGTACTCAGTACCAATCACTGGAAGTCCATACTCGCAGCCATATACTCAGTTGTAGCCGCAGTTGACACAGCAAAACCTGGTCTCTTGTTGGTCAATATTCCTTCCCCGCCAAAATGACCGCATCGTTGCTTCATTGCTTCTTTACTTCATTGCTTCTTTACTTCCTCCACGCCATCCCGTCCGGATCCTTCCCCGTCGTAAACGTCGTCGTCACTTCCAGCGTCTTCAAATCCACCACCGCCACCTTGTCATCGCCGCTTACCGCCACAAACGCCCGCGCCCCATCCGGCTGCATCAGAATCCCTTCCGTGCTCTTCCCCAGATTCAACCGCTTCACTTCTTTCCGCGAAGCCGCATCCACCACCACCAAATCCCCGCTCCCCAAATCCGAAATCAGCACCAGCTTCCCGTCCGGCGTAAACTTCAACCGGTTTGAGTGCTTCGTCTTCACGTCCACCGTCTGCGTCACTTTCTTCGACGCCACATCAATAATCGACACCGTCCCATCGCCCGAATTCGCCGCCCACACTTCCTTTTCATCCGGCGAAATATCAATCCCCTCCGGCCCCTTCCCCACCTTCACATTCGTCCCGGTCCAGTCCGTAATCTTTTTCTTCATCTCTTCCACCGACACGGTATTCGACTCAACGTTGCTCACAAACATCGTCCGCCCGTCTTTCGTCAACACCAGCATATGCGGCCGCTTCTGCCCCAGCACCAGGTGCAGATCAATGTTGTTGGCCACAAAATCAAACACGCCCACCGATTTGTCACCTTCCACGGTGAAGTACGCCTTGTCTCCCAGAATCGCGATCCCGTGCGGCCCTACCAGCCCGGGAAACGTCACCTTTCCCACTTCGCTCCGCGACACCAGGTCGATCTCCGACATCGTCGTTCCCGCATGGTCCGACCCGTAATTCGTAACAATCGCAATCTTCCCATCCGCGCTCGTAGCCACTTCATGCGGATGCGCCCCCGTATCCACCTTCCCCACCACCTTCAACGTCGCCGGATCCACAATCGCCAGAAAACTCTCCTCCTTGCTCAACACCAGCAGCGCCGGACTCGGCGTCTTCCCTTGTCCCCAAGCCCCCGCGCACAAACCCACCATCCCCGCCACCGCCAAAATAAATTTCACGCTCACCCTCCCGCCGATTCTCATCAACATCCCGATTCTCCCTTGAACTCATACGCCAAAACCAACCGCGACATTCTACACCGCCTTTGGAGTGCGGAAGCTCTGCTTCCGCTTTTACGCATGCAACCCCATCAACTAATCTCGCCCTACACCCACCAATCTTAAATTTTTCATCCTGAGCACATCCGATAAGGATGTGCGAAGGACCTCAAACCAAAACCCGTTCGCCAAACTTATCGACAAAACGCTCTTACTGATTACCGATTACTCTCCCCACAAAAGAAAAAGCGCGCCAACCTGCAGCGCGCTTCCTCTTCCACAGAGCGTGTTTCCACGCATCAACTTTTGTCCGGATACTCCCGCCCAAACATCGAAAACGGCATCGCACGAGCCTTCGGCGCTGCGCCGGCACCCGCCGCTGCCGCTGTAGCCGTCGCTTCCGCGATCCGCCGGTCGATCATGTCCGCAATCTGCGGCAGCGTCGGCTGGTCCGCTTGGCGCTCCACGGCATCGGCAATTCTGCTCAGGTAAATCATCAACTCATCCGTAAAGAACGACCTCTGTACAGACACCCGCTGCTTTCGCCCGATGCCGATCATTAGTCCCACAAAGAATAACAACACTCCCCCGGCCAAAAGCAGTTGAGTGCTCGTGACCGGCAGACTGGGGAACCAGCTTGGAATGAATATGACTGATAGCAACGTTTCCTCCCGGGCTGGAACCTTCTCTACCTACTCTAATCCTCTTCCCTAGCGCCTCTCAACAATTGATCTCGAGGGAGCCCACCCTATCGCCCGCCACGGCGGGATAGGGTGGGCTCTTACGATTAAACACCGCTTAGTTTCCGTTCCTTCCTCCGTCCATGTTCAGAACCGAATAAACGGCCCAAACGCCATCCGCAAATTGTGGTGCGTCCCATTGGCGAAATACATCTCGTCGCCTGCCTCCAGCCTGAGTCCGAGCGGCCCCAGATGCCCTTCGAATCCGCCGCCCGGATAAAACGCTCCATTCACGTTGCTCGCGCGAAGGTTGGCAATCTGGCTCGACACGCAACTAAACGAAGTCGGGCACGAGTTCACGAAAAACTTGTCGAACCCGCCTTTCACCACCACAAAAGGCCGGATCCTCCCGTGTCCCAATTCAATCTTCGGCCCGAACAATCCATGCAGCACGTGGATGTTCGAGTTTTGAATCACAATCGTACCGCCGGTCCCGGCCGTGCGTTCCCCGAATCCCTGGTCGAAGTCGTACGCCATCTCCCCTTCCAACTTCACATGGGGAAACACGCCCCATCCCACGCGCGCTCCAATCCCCAGATAATTGTTGTCCGTCTGCGACATCCGGAAATAATCCGCAAACACTCCCGCTTCTACATGATCTCCAAATTGCGCCCGGGCGCCCGGCACAAACACAAACAAGACACCCAGACCCATCAGCAGCAACATGCGTTTCATGCGTATCTCCTCCGTCGGATTATCAGCAATCGAAGGCAGCGGCTGGACAGTCCACTTCATTCCCCACTGGGCGAGGTTCTGCCTTCGCTAAATGGATGCTCAATCCCTCCCACAGGTTGCCGCACCTTTTTGAGTGCGGAAGCAGAGCTTCCGCTTTTGCAACCAAAACCGGATCTCCAAACAAAACGAGGAAGCGCTCTTATTAATTACTGATCTCCACCCGCTCCCCGGCTCCTGATCGCTGCTATCTGCTCGCTGTTATCTCTCCTTCCCAATTTGCCCGCCCTCATTTCCCTCTAGTACACTGAATGTTCCGCGCTCCCAAAGGACCTCTCTGATGCTAGTCGTCATGCAATCCCACGCCACGGACGAACAAGTCCGCTCCGTCTGCGACAAAATCGAATCGCTCGGCCTGAAAGCCCATCCCATCCCCGGCGCCGGCCGCACCGCCATCGGCATCACCGGCAACAACGGCGCCGTCGACCTCGGCATCCTCGAATCCCTTCCCGGCGTGGTCGAATGCATTCCCGTCACGAAGCCCTACAAACTCGTCTCGCTCGACGTAAAATCCGATCCCACCATCGTCCGCATCCCCACTCCCTCGGGTGACGTTCTCGTCGGCGGCGAACATCTCGCCATGACTGCCGGCCCCTGCGCCGTCGAAACCGAAGAGCAGTGCCTCGCCATCGCCCAGCAACTTAAGCCCACCGGCGTCCGCCTCTTCCGCGGCGGCGCCTACAAGCCGCGCACCTCGCCCTACAGCTTCCAGGGACTCGGCCTCCCCGGCCTGAAAATTCTCGCGCAGGTCCGCAAACACTACGGCTTCGGCATCGTCACCGAAGCCATCGACAACGAATCTCTCGATTTAGTGGAAGAATGGGCCGATGTCATCCAGATCGGCGCCCGCAACATGCAGAATTTTTCCCTGCTCAAGCGCGCCGGCCGCGCCAAAAAGCCTGTGCTCCTCAAGCGCGGCATGTCCGCCACGCTCGATGAATTCCTGATGGCCGCGGAATATGTGATGAGCGAAGGCAACTACAACGTCATGCTATGCGAACGCGGCGTCCGCACCTTCTCCGATTTTTCCCGCAACACCCTCGACCTCGCCGTCGTGCCCGCCGTAAAAAAACGCAGCCACCTGCCCATCCTCGTCGATCCCAGCCACGGCACCGGCAAGCGCCACAAAGTTCTTCCGCTCTCCCGCGCCGCCGTTGCCGTTGGCTGTGACGGCCTCCTCGTCGAAGTCCATCACCAGCCCGAAAAAGCCCTCTCCGACGGCATGCAATCCATCCTCCCCGCCGAATTCGCCGAACTCCTATCCGAAATCAAACAAATCGCCCAAGTCCTCCACCGCCGCGTCAACTAAATCCATCGATCCCCTCTCCCAGCGTTTTCGAGCCACAATGTCGGAACTCGAACTGTAATGGTGTTATACTGCCGCAACAGCCCGCTTAACTATTTGAGAATCCAAATGAGGTGAAGAATGCCCCCAATGTTAAGGTCGCGGCTCGCCAAACTCCTGCTTACAAGCCTTTGTTTTTTCGGTGTGGCTTGGCAGGCATCGTCGCAGAGTAACAAGGTCATGGGAGAAGTGCGGCTTGAAGGCGCCTCGAAAGTGGAAAGAGATTCGGGTGTTTGGGTCGATGGCGAATATGTAGGCTTTCTAAAAGAATTAAAGGGAAACAAAAAGGTGCTCTTGCTGCCAGGTGAACACCAACTGGAAGTGCGCCAGGCCGGATACGACAGCTTTGCCCGAAAAGTCCTGGTTGAGCCTGGGCAAGTGCAGACCGTGCGCGTTGTTATGCACATGTCGCCCGGAGTACGCACCCCAGACGTTACGGCTACGTTAAAAGTCACTGTCCAGCCCGGACGCGCGGCTGTATTCCTGGATGACCAATACATCGGACATGCCAGCGAGCTGGGAGGCGCGGTTCATTCCTTGTTGGTCAGTCCTGGAAAACATCGAATCAAGGTTGAGCTGCCGGGTTACAGGACCTTTGAAACGGAAGTCGACCTGCTGCGGGGACAAAAGTCGGAAGTGAAGACCGAACTGGTGAAAGGCAGCATCGAACAAGCCGGTCCGGATATGAAATCGCCTCAGTAGCTGCCCTCTTCGAATTATTTTAAGTTCTGCCGCAGCCCACTCCTCGCCAAGAGCACAGCAGCGGAGAGTGGGCCGGCGCCAGAATTTAGCCCTTCCAATCCACTTACAATGAACGAAGGAAGTTCAGGACGTCCTGCTTCTGCGACGCACTCAGCCCATGAAACCTCTGGATTACTTGTTGCGCCTCTGACTGCACGCAGCCACCCAGCAGACCGCCAAGCAGCCCGCAGTCCGTCGAGTGCGCGCCAATCGCATGCAACAGGTCGGAAGTGCGGCCGTCGTGCAGGAAAAACAGACGCTGCCCCATGCCCCAGAGCGGCGCCGTGCGGAACTCGTCTGGACCCGCTGTGCCCTGTGTGACCCCATCGGCAAGGTTCGAACCCATGTGATGCACAGCCAGGTCCGAGAAGAGATTCGCCGGCTGGTGGCTTAGAGCCGCGGTCGACGAAGAGCCGGTCGTCAACGTTGGCGTGTGACACAGGGCGCATCCCGTGAAAACGAACAGGGCGCGACCATTGTTGATGGACGCCATGCTGACGTTGCCATACGAACTTACCGGCGCAGGCTGGTCCAGAAACTTCATGAATCCCATGAAGGCAACAATATCCGCCGCGTCCGTGCTGCCCACGTTGAACCCCGAATGATTTTCCGGTGTGCTATTCGTCGCGCAGCTCGGATTTTCCTCGCGCTCATTCTGGAAGTTTTCATTGGTGACGCCCATCTCCACGTTGTAGGCCTCACCCGAAAAAATCAGCAACGACTTGTTCTGCGCTTTCCAGCCGAATCGCGTGACGGTGCCATCGTTGCCGTTGGTGTTGACGTGGCCTTTGATGCCGTTATTCGCTTTCAGCCGGCCCGGATCGCTCGCAAGATTGTTCCGGATGGTCGTGTCGGTGATCGCTTCCATCAACCCTGCGCCAAAAGTGGGCGTAGGAATCCGGAAGATCACGTTGTGGTTGGCCAGCTGTCCGGCAAAGTCCGGTTGCTGAATAGCACACCCGCTTGGCGCGTCAGCTCGTCCAGCAATAGTGAAAAGATCGTGCACTCCGCCGTCCGGACTGCCGTCCGAGTTCCTGATGAACCGCGCCTCGCGCACAGGCCCATTCGCGGTGATGAAAGAAGGCACCGTATTTCCCGGGGCCATGGTCGCAGCGTCGGCGAGTTGGGGATTGATGGCAGGGCTGCTTCCTCCGAGCGCTGGCTGGATGTGGCAACCGCCGCAAGAACTCAGATTGAACCGCGGCCCGAGTCCATCGGCCACGCCCTCCACCTGAATGAACTGCGGCACTCCGTGGTTATTGAAAAAATCCAGTTCCCCAGGTGTAAGGCCGCCGAGAGGCGAGCCCGCTCCGGGCGCGCCTCCGCGGGGACCCGGATCAGTTTGCGCAAAGCAACACGTTGCCGTTAGCAATGCCGCCAGGCACATCCCATTGCGTGTGACTTTGAAAATTTTTGACCTGTTCATACACACTCCTTCCAATCACTGTCTCGCGTGCTTCAGCGAACAGAAGTTGTCGTCCACGGTATCGATTTCTTTATTGCGGACCGATTCCTGGATTGGTTTCCTGTGGTCGCGCGGAGAAAGTTAGTTGGGCGTTGCCCGTCGAGCTACTGACCTCGGGACCAGAAATGGTACAGCGACCCACCCGGTCTATCAGGGTAAACAGCGGTAGCAAACGACACGCCGAAAATATGCTGGAACCCCGGCTTCGCCTCCTGCTATCTGCTCGCTGCTATCTGTTAACCTCTTCCAAGCCAAAAACTGTAAACTATTCATTCTCCCAATGCCCCATCGCAAAAACTTCCGCGTCTACTTCCTCCTCGCCCTGCTTCTCATTTTCGCCATCGTCATTCTTCTCCGCGAGCATCGTCCCTCCATCCTCCGCCCAGATCTCCACCTCAACGCTTACATCTCCACCTCCGACGGTTCTCTCACCGTCGTCGATCTCGCTTCTCTCCGCGTCATCAACAAAATTCCCGTCGGCCCGGCCATCTCCGACCTTCGCGAACACGCCAAGCGCCCCGAAATCTGGGGAGTCAGCAGCGCCGGCGGCTATGTCTTCGTCCTCAACACGCGCACATCGCAGCTCATCGCAAAAATTCCCGTCGGCCCTTCACCACTCTCGCTCGACTTCTCCGACACCGGCGACCGCGTCTACACCACCTCCGCCGGCTCCGACCAACTCCTCGCCATCGACACCGCCTCGCGTTCCATCCTCGGCCGCGCCCGCACCGGCTACGAGCCCGTGCAAGCCCGCATCACGCCCGACCAGAAAACCATTCTCGTCGTCAATCGCCGCTCCTCCTCGCTCACCATCCACGACGCCGCCACGCTCCAGCCGCGCGCCGTCGTCGAAGTCATCCCTCAGCCCGACGAAGTCGCCATCGTCCCGGACAGCTCCATCGCCTTCGTCATGAGCCGCTCGCAAAATCGCCTCTCGGTCGTCGATCTCCGCCGCGCCGTACTGCTCACCAATCTCCAGCTCGCCGGCCGCCCCACGCAAATGCTGCTCAAACCCGACGGTGGCGAACTTTACGTCATCTCTCCCGAAGCCCACGTCCTTGAAGCCATCAACACCTGGACCCACGAAGTCGGCGACACCATGCTTCTCGGCTCCGCTCCCGCCAGCGCCATCCTCATGGAAGACGCTTCCGAAATGTACGTCGCCGATCGCGCCGCCGGCCGCGTCTTTCCCGTGGACATCTTCAATCGCCGCATCGGCAAGCCCATCAACGTCGGCGCCGCCCCCAACGCCATGCGCTTCGACCTGCCAGAATCTGTCGCCAAACCCTCGATGCTTCTCGTCGTCAACGAATCCTCCGGCGACCTCGCCGTCCTCCGCCTCCGCACCGATTCCCTAATCACCCTGATCCCCGTAGGCAACACCCCCCAGCGCGTAGCCGTAAAACTCTTCTAGTCCCAAATGTAGCGCCGGCATCCTGCCGGCCAGCGTTCTTCTCAGTTCTTCTCTCCGCCCTCCGTGCTCTTCCTCTGCGACCTCTGTGTTAACTCTTTTCCGAACGGCCCCGAGAATCCTGCAACGCGCTCCCCCCGCAATACGTCCCACAAACCAGGAGGTCCCCATGCGAAACCTTCTAACCGTCCTGTCCTTTCTCCTGCTAGTTCCTGTCTCGTCTCCGGCGCAAGACCCCGGAGCACAAGCCGCACAGCAGGCCATGCAGCAAGCGCAACAAGATGCTCAGCAAGCCCAGCAATTCGCCCAGCAGGCCGCGCAACAAGCACAACAGGACGCGCAGCGAGCGCAGCAAGACGTGATGAACGCCGCGAACGCCGCCAACTCCGCGCCCTACGGACCTTATTTCGCCCTCACCGCCACGCCGAAATTTTCCATCAAGCCCGGGGCGTATTCCTCCCCCACTAAAGTAAAAATCACCGACACCACTCGCGGCGCCATCATCTACTACACCACCGACGGCTGGACTCCCACCCCATCTTCGCCGCGCTACATGGGCCCGGTCACAATCTCCTCCGACACCACGCTTCAGGCCATCGCCATCGCCCCCAACTTTCAGCGCAGCTTCGTCGCCACCGGCAAATACACTCTTAACAATTCAAATCTCCCCTCACCCGCTCCCGCAAACCCGCAACCCGCTTCCGTGCCTCCCTCAATCCCGCCCGGCGAAAAACTCCTTCTCCCGCAAGGCACGCCCGTGCTCCTCGCCTTCGCTGCTGACGTGAGCTCGCATAACGCTTCCGTCGGCGATCAAATCCCCATGACCGTCACCCAAGACGTTCAGCAGGACGGCGTCGTTCTCATCAAGACTGGTACCCCTGCCGTTGGCACCGTTATTCAAGTCGACAAGAACACTGCGTTCGGCCTCCCCGGCGTTCTCTCCTTCAAAGTTGATTATCTCGACCTGAACGGTACGCTCATCCGCCTGTGTGGCGAAGCGGCACGCGAGGGCGAGGCCAAGCCTCCAAACGCAGCCATCCTGATTCCCGTGGTCGGCCCGCTCACTGCACTTCGGCGCGGTACAGACGCCGTCATCAAGCAGGGCACACCCTTCACGGCGTTTATCTACGCCGACATATCGCTTGCCCCTGTTCAGTAACGCACGCGATCGCTCGAACTTTCTTCGCACGCTCGGCCGGAACGAAGCCTCCACTTCCTAGTAACTTTCGTGCAACCTCCCGGCACTAATCCTTTGTCAGTCCGGTGCGCCAGAGCAATACTCAAGTACGGAAGTTCCTTCACGCTCGAAACTTTTACAAGTCCAGCACGGAAACGCGCTGCAAACGCGCGGGATCCTCTTGATGGGAGAGTGCGCATGAGCGACCAGTCGAAAACCGGACCCAAGCAGCACACAAAAAGCCGCGCAGCAGCCAGCCGCCGGCGCTTCCTGCAAGATTCCGTGGCAACCGCAGTGGTGGCGGGCGTTGCTCCGCACCTGCTCTTCGGAAAATCCGCCCGCGCCGCAGGCCGCACGCTCAAGATCGGCTTCATCGGCCCGCGCACCGGCGCCCTCGCCCGCTTTGGCGAAAGCAACGATTTCGTCCTCGCCGGAATCCGCAAAGCGATTGCCAGCGGCATCACGATCAATGGCGCAACTTATCCCGTCGAAATCCTGGAAAAAGACAGCCAGTCCGATCAGAAGCACGCGGCCGAGATCGCGGCCGAGCTGATCAAGTCCGACCATGTGGACCTGATGGTCGCCTCCAGCACCGGCGCCACCGTCAATCCCGTCAGCAACCAATGCGAAACGAATGGCGTTCCCTGCATCACCACCGATGCCCCGTGGCAATCCTATTTTTTCGGCCGCGGCGGCACGCCCGAAAAAGGTTTTGACTGGACCTATCATTTTTTCTGGGGACTCGAAGACCTGATCGCCGTCTTCACCGCCATGTGGAGTTCCATTCCCACCAACAAAGTCGTCGGCGCGCTCTGGCCCAGCGATCCCGAAGGCATCGCCTACTCCGACGCCAAGTTCGGCTTTCCCCCGGCGTTGCAAACGAAAGGTTTCAAGCTCGTCGATCCCGGCCGCTTTGAAAATTCCGCTGCCGATTATTCCGCGCACATCGCCGCCTTCAAAAAGGCCAACGTCGAAATTCTCTCCGGCGTGCTCCCCCCACCGGCGTTCGCCACTTTCTGGAAGCAGGCGGGCGAGCAGGGCTTCAAGCCGAAAATCGCCAGCGTCGCCAAAGGGATTCTCTTCCCGACCGCGGTCGAAGCGTTGGGCGATCGCGGCGCCGGCTTGACCACTGAAGTCTGGTGGTCGCCAAGTTTTCCATTCAGCTCCGGCCTCACCGGAAAAAATTCCGCCGAACTCTGCGCCGCCTACGAAGACGAGACCAAAAAGCAGTGGACCCAGCCGCTCGGCTACCTTCACGCGCTCTTCGAAGTCGCGCTCGACGTCCTGAAACGCACAAAAGATATTAATTCCCCCGCCGCTATTCGCGATTCAATTCTCGCCACCAACTACAACTCCATCGTTGGCCCCATCGCCTGGCACGGACAGCCCGTCAAAAACGTCACCAAAACTCCGCTCGTCGGCGGCCAGTGGATTCCCGGCTCCCAATTCAAAGGCAGCGGCGGCCAGCATTTCAAAAACGACCTGGTAATCGTCAACAACGAACACGACCCAACCATCGGCCTACAACGCAAAATGGAGCCACTCTCCTAACGTAGCGGCTACCTTCAGGTGGCCGCGTCTTATGTTCTCCTGCTGTTGTAGGTCCCGCCGTCCGCGGCGGGCCGCTCTTGCCTTTCTTTGCTTTGCTTTTCTCTTCTCTTCTCTGCGTTCTCAGCGTCTCTGCGTTATATTTTTCTTCTCCGATCCGTTGCTCACCAGTCCTATTTACTTCTTCATTCCACTTCGCTAGCCTGTCTTCTTCCGGCGCACTCCTACCCAGCCTGGTGCAACCATCCGGCAAGGAGCCAACCATGTCCACTCGTGCCGCACGCAAGACCAATCACTCGTCTGGAGAATCGCAAACACAATCGCCGATTCGCATCGTTCCTCTTCATCCCCACGTTCGTGATGCCGCCGCACCCGCGCCTCATCTCACCTATCGCAACGGTCCTCTCCTCACCAACGTCGAGGTCTTCACTCTCTTCTGGGGCACAGAATGGCATGACGCCGCCAACACGCAACTCAGCCAGCAGATGAACGCCTTCTTCGATTTCATCCTCACCAGCCCGCTCCTCGACCAGCTCGCCGAATACAGCGTCCCCGGAAAAGCCATCGGCCACGGCAAGCGCATCGGCACAAAAATTCTGACCACCCCCGAGCCCGGCAAAACCGTCCAGGATTCCGCCATTCAATCCCTGATCAAAACTGAACTCACGAACGGAACCCTTCCTCCCTCCAACGCCAACTCGCTCTACTTCGTCTTTCTCCCGCCCGGCACCCAGGTGAAACTTGGTGGCTCCGCAAGCTGCAAGGAGTTCTGCGGCTACCACGACGCCACGCCCGACGGCGTCTTTTATGCCGCAATGCCCTACCCCGGCTGCTCCGGCTGCATGGGCGGATTAACGGTCTTGCCGGCGCTCACGTCTACAAGCTCACACGAACTCTGCGAAGCCATCACCGATCCCATCCCCGGCCAGGGCTGGTACGACGACAGCAACGGCGAAATCGGCGACATCTGCGCCTGGAAAACCAAACAGGTCGGCGCCTACACAGTCCAACTCGAATGGTCCAACACCGCCGGCAACTGCATCTGATTGAAGTTTGGTTTGTCAGCTGACTGGCATTGCCGCAGATTGTTCACTAGGCGTGTGCTCGGAGTAGAGTCGGTTGATCCTGGGCTGCACTAGCCAGATGCCAACCGGGAAAAACCACATCAGAAAAAAAGGACCTGCGTAATCATAAAAAGATACAGGCTTGTTTCCCTCCGCCAACACAATGCTCTTGGATGCGAAATACAGCAGATAGAACATGCAGAACATTGCGAACAAGTGCAGCGGCAAAATAATTTCAAGTGTTCTTCCGCCGAAGCTTCCAAGTCTGGCAACGAAAAATACGGCGTAGAAAGGAGGATATATGGCCGCGACGCCCTGGAATTTGGATCGCAGCCTCAGCGCCTCGTCGACAATTGAATTGCAGAAGGCCCCCACACACCACAACCAGAAAATTAAACCACTGCAACTTAGCCCCATTACAACGCCAAACAGGATTCCATACTTGCCGGAACTATCCCCTCGGCCACTCGACGAAACGAAATAGCTCATCAAGAGAATCTGCCCAAGGAGATAGACACCAAACACGACGAGAAAAATCTGCCAGTGTTTCGCGCGAAGGAAGAAGCTCGCAATGGTATTGATTTTAGCCTCCATTTTTCGGCATCCCGAAAACGAGACATCATACTTTATATCACAGGTAAACTGCGGCCTCGATCCGGCCCGGGAACATTTCGCTTTGTCCGGACAAAAACCCCGGGTGTATGATCTCCCCTGCATCAAAACGCTGCTCTAGCATCCCAACAGGAGACATCATGAAAATTTCGCGAACAATTCTCGCCGCAACGCTGCTCACCGCCTCCGCGGTTTACGCCGCCACGCGGCCCGCTCCTTCCCAGGACGTCGTCAAAGTCGCCGGAGACAGCCACCAGGTCATCTTCGAAAACGAGCACGTTCGCGTCCTCGCCGTACACTTCAAGCCCGGCCAAGTCGCACCAATGCACTCGCATCCTGAAAATGTCTCTTATTTTCTGACCGATGGAAAATTGAAAATCACCCTGCCGGACGGCAAAGTGATCGAACGCAGTCCCAAAGCCGGCACCGCGGGCTGGAGCGATGCCACAACGCACGCCGCCGAAAACGTCGGCACCACCGACTTCCAGCAAGTCCAAGTCGAACTAAAGCCGCCGGTCGCCAGGGTAGTCCCCACAAACTAGCCGCTCATCTCGAGCAATTCGCAAAAAACTTGTCATCCTGAGGCCCGCGCAGTTTGCGGGCCGAAGGACCTCAACGATAAATTGTGCGCACAACCTTTTCGTTGAGATTCTTCGCCCATCCTCATCGGATGGCCTCAGAATGACATCGAACTGGTTCGTGCGCTTGGAAGCTATTGCGATTTAATCAAAAAAGACTGAAGAAACTTTCACACCCTGAGGAATTTGGTTTTGCGCTCCCGGTCGGCGGCATACGCAAGGCAGGCAAGAATGTCCTGTTCGGTCAAGTCCGGAAAATCCTTCAAAATCTCGGCGTGGCTCATCCGGTTGGCCAGCATATCCAACACTTCATATACGGTGATGCGCAGGCCGCGGACACACGGCTTGCCTCCGCGCTTCCCCGTCTCAATCGTGACGAATTCTTGGTATTTCATAGCTAAACTCTTCGCGAACTACACCACTACCTGTACGAACGCCATCCCGTATTTCTCTTAGGGGCACCACTCTCCCGCTTTTGAAACATCACTCGCACAACGTACCAAGCCTTTGCGCCATCTAGGGGGCGTATCGGCAACAGGTTCAAAGCCGCAACAAATAGGCTGTAGTATCCAAAAACTCCCATGGCTACATTTAGAGGAGTGAAGCGCGTGAATCCAAAAACGCTGATGTAGACCACAAGCGGTAGCCCCACCAACGCTTGCATTGCCACTCCGCCCCAGGCAATCACCGCATCGTCGTAGCGCGACCACGGCTCGCTATAACGCACCAATCCATGAATCGGATAAAGTTCGATCGCATATACATGGCAGCCTTTTCGTTGCGCAACAAACATGTGTCCACATTCGTGGATGAGTAAAACCCCATAGTAAGCGGCCCAGCCGGTTAGCGTCTCTGCCGGCCGCTCAAACGCCCCTAGCAAAATCAAGCAGCCGATCAAAATTAATGACCAATGCAAGTACACCCCGACTCCTCGGACCTGCATCACCTCAGTAAATTTTTTCAGTGGAAAAGAAGAGTGTCCCATCGGCACTATCGTCTCACGGATCGAACCAGAACTTGATCGTCACCGTCACCTTGGACGCCACCGGCTTCCCGCCCTGTGTCGCCGGCGCATACTCATACTGCCGCAGCGCGTCCATCGCCACTTGCCGGAACTGCTTCGGCCCCAGCAAAATCTTCATCGCGCCGATCCGCCCTTGCTTGTCCACTTCCGCTTCGATCCGCACATCGCCGGTGATGTAATTCCGCATCGCGTCTGGCGGATAAATCGGCTGCACAGCCTTCAGCAATTTCGCCGGCACGATTGATTGATTGGAAACAGAAACCTCTGGCGCAACCGGCACCGGCGCTGATTCCCCGCTGGTCTGCGCTTTCCCATGATTCTTTCCCGATTTCTCCGCCGCCGCTTTTCCCGCACGCGTTTTCGTTGGAGCGACCACCCGCATCGCGCCCTTTTCCGCCAACGCCGCCCGCTCCGCCGGGGATTCGACTCCCGGCGACACAACTGGTCCAGTCACTGGAGGCGTCGTTGGGCGAGTTGGAGTCGTGCTCACTGCCGCGGGCTGCGCACTGCCACCGTTCGTAGTTGTCGTCCCGCTCGACGCGCCATTCGTTCCGCTGGCCGGGCCTACAGGATTCGCGGTGTCGGTTGTATTCGCCGCAACATTTTCCTTCGGCGCCCGATGCAGAAACGGCAGCAAATTCTTGTACCATGCGCCGACACCGGCAACGAGCACTACCGCCAGCACCACAGCACCAACCACAAGCTCCTGCTTCCCTACGCCCTTCCGCTCCGGCCGGTAAATATTAAACGGATCGTTCGGATCCGCATGTTTCGGCGCACGCGAAAAATCCAGCGCCGGCTTGGGCAGCAAATCTTCCAAGGGATCAATCTCTTCCTTAGCCGTGGGAACAGCCTCTTGTGGCATCCCCGGCGCGGGAGCCTCAGGCGCCGGTTCACCCGCGCCCATGATTGGCAGCTTCATCCCAATCGTCGCCGGTGCGGCGCTGTCCTCTGCCCTCTGCTTTGCCTCAATTTCGGTTGCCGGCGCGCTTCCGCGCTCCGCCTTCTTGCGCGCCTCTTCTTCCGCTTTTTGCCCCGCCTCTGTTTCCGCCGCAGACCGCGCCGCTGCTTCCGCCGCCGCCAACCTCCGCGCCACGGCTTCCTTATCGTCCGGCGCTTGATTTCCCCGCAATTCCTGCAACTGCGCCTTCAGCGCCGCCACTTCATCCTTCAACTGCGCCACGTCCTCGCTCTTCGGCGCAGCCACCGGCTCGCTTCGATCGTCTTCCGTCGTCTCTTCCGCTGCCACCGCTTCCGCCGTGGGAGGAACTTGCGCACCATCCTCCTGCGCGGGAAACGACACGCCCCAAAAATTCTCTTCCGGCTCCGTGAATTCCAACTCCACAAAACACGACGTCGGCCGGTGGCTCCGCTTGTGCACCACCTGGCAAACCACTTCCTTTTTCGATCTTTTTTCCGTGAGAAACAGCAGTTGGCCGACGGCCACCGCGGCGGAAAGCTGAATCACCGCTCCGTCTTTAAAAACCAGCACGGTGGCGGTCTCTTCCGTGAAAAGTTCCCGCTTGTCATTCGAAGACACCGGCCGCGCCCCGGCCACGCTCACCGGCACTTCCAGCGCAACGGGATTCGCCCGCATGGACCTTTGCGGCATCTCCCCGTTGGCCTTCTTCCCGTCCTTCGCGTTTACATCCGTAGCGGATGACACTCTTCTAGTCCTCTGCTCCTGGTTCGCTCAGGCCCTGCTACACCGCGTAAGCACACAATCCATGCACACGTAATTTCTCACCCTCCGCCGAACGAACTTCTCCGCCCGCGCCAGGGTCTACGCCCCCCTAGTTTTTCAAGAGAATCCGTCTTTCACCATAGAACCCGGCCCCCCTCGGTGCCTAATCAGTAGCGTCTCCCTCTCGGCACTTTTCCGCCACGCGCCTGCCGCTTTAGAGGTCTACCGGCCACGCCGAGTGCTCTTCGCCCAATTGCACGTCGAAGAACCCCTCCGCCGGCAGCACGTCAATCGGCAAGCCGCCGTGCCACAGCGCCACTCCCACCGTTAACCTCGCCATTCCCTTCAAATCCAGCAAATCGCGCTTCACTGCCACTTCCAGATGCCTCTGGTACGCCGCCTCCACCACTTCCTGCGGCTTCAGCAGGCACACTTTGCCCTTCTCCACCGAATATTCCTTCACCCGCCCGCGGTTCGTATGGATCACCACCGCCACTTCTTCTTTCGCGCAGATCGCGATGCGGAATTCCGCGTCTTCCAGCTCCACGATGCTTTCCGGGAAAACGTCCACGCGAACCACAAACCGCTCTTCCTCGAATCCGTAACGCAACTCTTTCAGGAAAAATACCCGCCCGTGCATCGAGCCGCCTCTTCGCTCCGGCGAATACACGCCCGCGCCCAGCCACTCGAAATAACTCGAATCCACGCCGTCCACTTTCACCTTCAGGAATGCCGACGGGTATAAGTGGTACGCCCGCTCCGGCATGCGCTTGATCGGCTTCGCCAGCTCTTCCGGTGCCGTCAGGCCCAGCGCCAGATAAACTCCCGTCAGATGCTTCCGGTAGAGCGCGTCGAACTCCGCATCATTCGCGGTGCTGTGCTCCGGCCCATACCACCAGCTCCAGTCGCTGCCCTCCGCGGTAAGCAAAGATTCCAGAGCTGCTTTCAAAGCCTCCGGAGTCGGCGCGTTTTCCCGTCCTTTTTCCCGCGCGTCCGCGGCCTTTCCATACGCTTCGCGCGCATCCCACAATAAATCCCACGCCGCCACATCCTCCTGGTGCCCGATCCACACGTCGAAATTCGCGTTGATCCACGAAGCCGGAAAAATCGTGCTGGTCACGGAAATATCTCCAGCCGCCGCGATTGCCTCGCTCGCCGTCAGCGCGCGGAAATCCGTGTCTCCCGCGATCCGCTGATAAAAATCGCGTAAGAATTCCCGCCCGTTGCCCGGGTAATATTCCCACGCGTTTTCGCCGTCCAGAAAAATGCACACCGTCAGAGGCTTCTGGCTCTTCACCGTATCGCCGATGTAGCGCAGCCTTGCGTGCAGGTCCGCCGCCGCGGCCTTGCTGTCCATACGGCTATAAACGAATCCCACCAGGTCCGAAATGTGGTGGTCGCGAAAGAGCCCCGTGATTCCCCTGTTGGCCATCTGCAAACGCCACGGCTGATATAGCCGGTCGGCGTTCGAGGCAATCCCCGACGAGTCCCGGAAAAATCCCACGTTCAGCGTGCGTCCCAGCACGCCTTCATCGGTTCCGAACCACTGAAACCCTTCTTCCGCCGCGATCGCCATCGCCTGGTCGGACACCGATCCTTCGCTCGGCCACAACCCCACCGGCTTCGCCCCGAACACGCGCTCGTGATATTCCTTCGCCCGCCGCAGTTGCTCCCGCGCATCTTCCGGATGACGATACGCCCGCCTCGGCAGCGGCGTTCCCGGATTCGCCACGCGCGCAATGTCCGAATCGCAAATCAGCGGCAAGATCGGGTGGTAATAAGGCGTAGTGCTCAATTCGATCTGCCCGCGCGCCGCCGCCTCGCGATACGCCGGCAGCACCAGCCCAAGTAATTCCAGTTGCTTGGCCTTCAATTCCGTTTTGTCTTTTTCCGTGAAATCTTTTCCGCGGTTCGCCAGCCGGCACACCACCGGATCCTTCGTGAACCAGGCTTCATCCATCCACGCCAGTTGCGAAAGCACCTGCACGTCGCGCCAATCCCGCGCGCGAAACGTGATCAGCGCCTGCGCGCCGCCCGCCGCACGAGACCAGTCAAACAGTTCCAGGAATCTCGGCCACCGCGTCAGCAACCGCTCGTGATTCACCTGAAACGCCCGCGCCAGAATCTCCGCCTTGTCTTCCCGCGTCAGTTCATCCGCATGCTTGAACGCCAGCTCAAACCACGGCTCCTTGAAATTGCCGCTCGCATACTCTTCCAGTTGCATGCACAGCGACGGCACCATGTTGAATGTCGCGTGAAACCCCGGCGCGTCCTCCATCAGCTTCACCATGCCGTAGTAATCCTTCGTCGCATGCAGCCGCGTCCACGGCAGCACATACTGCCCCGTCTCCGGATCTCGATATTGCGGCTGATGCATGTGCCACAGCACCACCAAATGAATCCGATTCATCTCTGGTCCGTCACCTTGAATTTTCCCAACGCGCAGCCGTTAGCCATTGGCCATGAGCCGCTGGTTACCGATCCTCACTCTTCAAGCTAATTGCTTTGGGCTCACAGCTTATGGCTTACGGCCAATAGCTTCGATCAAATGCCTGCGCCCAAGCCACACGCTCCAGCGTCCGCATCACCGCATCTGCTGGAATCTCTCCCCATGTTACACTGCCCCTTCCCATCATGCGCATCCTCGATCGCTACATTGTTCGTGAAATCGTTCGCCACGCTTTTCTTGGCCTCCTCATCTTCACTTTCGTTCTTTTCGTCCCCAAGCTCGTCCGCCTGATGGAACTTTTCGTCCGCCACTCCGGCTCCGGCTCGCAAATTCTCGTTCTCTTCTTATGCATTGTTCCCAGCATCCTCGTCTTCACCATTCCCATGGCCGTGCTCATCGGCGTCCTTCTTGGCCTCGGCCGCATGTCCATGGACAGCGAAATCATCGCTCTCACCTCCCTCGGCATCAGCCGCAAACGCATCCTCCTCCCCGTTGGCCTTCTCGCCGTTGCCGGTGCTGTGCTCACCCTGCTCATGACCGTCGTCCTCGCCCCGCGGAGCCTCCGTGCCTTTCGCGATATCGAAGCCGGCCTCATCGCCTCGCAAATTTCTTTTCAGGTGCAGCCGCGCGTCTTCGACGAGCGTTTCCCCCACATGGTCCTCTACATCAACGACGTCTCCGCCAGCGGCACCCACTGGCACGGCGTCTTCCTCTTTGAAACTGGCGCCGAAAGCGGCTCGCGCATCACCCTTGCCGAAGGCGCCATCGTCATCGCCGAACCCGCGCAGGGCAAACTCGAACTCCACCTCAACAGCGGCACCACTCACGAATTCCAGCGCGAAAATCCCGATCAATATTCCGTCACCGCTTTTGAACGCAGCGACTGGCCCATCGAATTCACCTCGCTCGACTCTGGAAAAATTCGTGCCCTCAGCAACCCCGAACGCTCGCTCGGTGATTTGTGGCACGATCGCGGCCCACGCTGGCGCGACGCCCGCGTAGAACTCTACCAGCGCTTCGCATTCCCCTTCGCGTGCTTTGCCTTCGCCCTGATCGCCGTGCCCCTCGGCGCGCAGCCCCGCCGCGGCGGACGCGCTGCCGGCACGCTTCTCTCCGTCCTTGTCATTGCCGCCTACTACCTGCTTTTCATCATGGGCGCCGGCATGGCTCGTCAGGGCGTCGTTTCACCCGCGGTCGGCATGTGGGCCGCCAACATCATCCTCGTTCTCACCGGCCTGGCGCTCCTTCCCCGCATGGAACGCTATTGGAGCGAGCCCTCGCCGCTTTCTTTCTTCGCGCGATTCCTGGCCTGGCGTCGCCTGCTCCGCCAACGCCGTTCGCGTGCAAAGGCGCGCACCGCCCCCCGAAAGGAGAATGGTGAAGTCGTTCACGAACAGTTTCTGCTCACTTCGTCCAATTTTCCTTCCATCATTGACATCTACATCCTCCGCCGCTTCTCCTACTATTTCGTCCTCGTCCTCGGCGCCTTCATCCTGCTCTTCGAAACTTTCACTTTCTTCGAACTTCTCGACGACATCGCGCGCCACCGCATCCCCTTCCTCGTCGTCGTGGATTATTTCCGCTTCCTGATTCCCTATCTGGTTTATCAGCTCACACCGCTCGGCGCTCTCGTGGCCACGCTCGTCACTCTCGGCGTCCTCAGTAAAAACAACGAAATCGTCGCCTTCAAAGCCAGCGGCATCAGCCTCTACCGGCTTGCCCTCCCGCTGCTTCTCTCCGGCCTGCTCCTGGCCGCCGCACTCCTCGTTCTCGACGACACCTATCTCCCCTACGCCAATCAGCGCCAGGACGCGCTTCGCAACCAGATCAAAGGCAAGCCGGCACAAACCTACACTCGCCCGCAGCGCTGGATTTTCGGTGAAAATTCCAAGGTCTACAACTACGACGTCTTCGATCCCGCCCAGAAACTCTTCGGCGGCCTCAGCGTCATCGAACTCGATCCCGCCACGTTTCAGATGAAGCGCCGCGTCTTCGCCACCCGCGCGCAATGGCTCGACACGGAAAAAACCTGGGCTCTCGAGTCCGGTTGGGTGCGCGACTTCGCCGGCGGCACCGTCGAAAAATACACGCCGTTCAAACTCAATTACCTCCCCGAACTCGCCGAACCGCCCTCCTATTTCAATCGTGAAGTGATTCAGGCTTTCCAGATGAGCTGGCGCGATCTTCGCCATTACATTTTCGGCCTGCAAAGCGCCGGCTTCGACGTGTCTTCCCTCACCGTCCAGTGGCACAAAAAAATCGCTTACCCGCTTATCGCTCCCATCAGCATGCTGCTCGCGATTCCCTTCGCTATCCTCGTCGGCAGCCGCGGCGCCATCGGTGGCATCGCCCTGGGCATCACCATCGGCATCTGCTACTGGGCGATCGCCGCCCTCCTCGAGGCCATGGGCGGCATCGGCCAACTTCCGCCCATGCTATCCGCCTGGTCCCCCGACCTCGTCTTCTTCTTCCTCGGCACCTACTTCTTCCTGAAAATGCCTACCTGATTCCCGCACTCCCGCCCACATTAAGACCACCTAATTCAATCGGTACCTCGCCAGTACTTGACTTTTCCACAGGCTGGACTATTATTCACACCCCCACCCCAATAAGTTCAAAAACTTCGCGTCGACCTCTCCCTTCGCGCCAGGAGAAGACCATGCAGAAACTTGAAAAGCGTACCAGTCCCCGGCAGTCGCTCCAGATCCCGCTCCGTTTCCGCAATGTCGAAGTTGGCTCGACGGATCCTGAACTTGCTTCGGAAACATCCAACATCTCTCGCTCCGGACTTTTCATGTGCAGTCCTCTACCCTTAAGGGTCGGCGCGCCGCTTTTTATGACTTTGCGCGTGCCCACTTATCTTTCCGGCAGCGCGCTTTCCGTCGTTCAGTGCACCGGCCGCGTCGTCCATGAACGCCGCCTACCTAACGGCGACATCGGCTACGGCATCCACTTCGAGCGAATGCTCAACTTCCAGCAGACCTCCGTCGCCCGACCCACCACTTCTCACGCTTACGCCACAATTGGCTCTTCCACCTGAATCCACTTCACCCCTTCTCACTTTTCCACATAGTCTTTGGGCCACATGGCGGGAGTTTTCAGTTTTCAGCCGTTAGCCATTAGCTGTTAGCCATAAGCAATGAGCCGTTGGCTGGCGGCTCACGGCTGTCGGCTGTCAGCTTCCTACTCCTGTTCCAGCTTCCACAATATTTTCCTCACCATCCCCAGAAGCACTTCCGCGTCTGCCGCTTCCATCGAAAATCGCCGCAGCATCCGCCGCAATTTCTCTTCCGCCTTCGCCTCGCCACGCCCCGCAATGTATCCGCTCTTCCGCAGCGCCTCCAGCAAAGCTTCCCCGATCCGCTCCACCGTCTCCATCTCCGCAAACTCTTCCTTCTCCGCATTCTTCAATGTAGCGCTGGCTTTCAAGCCAGCCCTCTTGGATTTCTCCCCTCTTCTCAGCGTGTTCTGCGTCTTCTCAGCGCCCTCTGCGTTAGTCCGATCTTTTCGCCCCAACTCATACATCACCACCGCCGCCGCTTGCCCCAAATTCATCGACCGATGCTCCACCCGCGTCGGTATCCGCATCAACCAGTGGCAATAGCTCAAATCCTCATTCGACAATCCCCACTTCTCCGATCCAAAAAGCACCGCCACGCGCCCAGTCTCCATGCGCTTCTCGATCAATCGCGCGGCCTCTTCCAATGGCCGCAACGGATGCTTTATCTCTCGATTTCCCACCGCCGTGGTTCCCACCACGAGCGAACAATCCGCCACCGCCTCCGCCAGCGACGCAAATTCCTTCGCCCGCGCCAGCAACTCTCCCGCGCCCACCGCCGACTTCGCCTCTCGCCAAGCCTTCTCGTAGGGCCGCACCGCGCGCAACTCCATCGCCCCAAAATTGCTCATCGCCCGCGCCACCGCCCCCACGTTCAGCGGATTCCGCGTCCCCACCAGCACCACGCACAGATTTTTCATTTCCCCGCTCACGGCTCCGCAGTCTAAGCCATCCACGCGGCCAACGCCACACACCACCGCCCCTCGAAAGTTTGTCATCCTGCCTGCCCGCCGCAGGAGGGAGCGCATCCGACGAGGATGCGCGAAGGACCTCAACTTTGCCATCACCGCGGCAAATCTTTTCGAGAGTGGCTTAACCAACCGCGAGCACGGAGCACACCCGTCCGCAGAAGGCACTCTTAATATCCTTCTCGAACTCCCTTTCCAAATTGTCAGTGGATTAAAACTACCCGGCCTGCACCGCAAACCACAAATTCGCCCACCACGCGTTTCCCGTTATCTGATCGCTGCTATCCGCTCGCTCTCTTACCTCACCACGCTCTTCGCCACAAATACCCTCTTCATCGGTCTCGCTCCCGCCTTCGGAAACGACATGCTCCAGAAATTTCCCTCCGGGCAGTGCAGCTCAAACGCCCCGTGCAGCTTGCCATCTTTGTGCATCCGTACCGACACTATCCGGCACGTCGCCTTTCGGTTGTTGAACTCGTTCAACAGCTCAAATCTGTGCCCCACGGGCAGCAGCGCTTCCAGCAGGATTACCCCGCCATGCTGGCTCACCGAAATCGTGCGCGTCGAAAATTTGAATGGCGCGTTGCTTTCGCTCACGCCGGTGACTTCCATCTGCATGCTGACCACGGCGCGCGCCGTCCTCCGTCGTTCAATACTCCGGCAGTGCATGATTGCCATCCGTAATTCCTCCGGCCGTCGTTCGGATTCGCGCCCTCAACTTCCCGCCGTCACGCAGGACCCGGAGTCGACACCACGGCACGAACCGCTTTCCGTCTCCCTGAATCTTACCGCTTCGCCCCTCCAACGCGAATAGCAGGGCGGTACCAATTCCACAGGGCGTTTCTAGTACCTTTCTACCATACCATTAGGCCCCTTCCGCTGCCCGACCTTAGTAACTTATTAGTTCTATTTAGCTACAGTTACTAGAGTAAGCTGCGGCCATTTCTGAAGATTGACACTCCCTCGCCGTTGTCCTACCTTTCCCGCGTCGCCTCTTATGCCTCCCCCGCAGCATTACGACGCTATCGTTATCGGCTCCGGCCAGGGCGGCACGCCCCTTTGCCAGGCCCTCGCCAACGCCGGCCTGCGCACAGCTCTCGTCGAAAAAATTCACGTCGGCGGCACCTGCATCAATGAAGGCTGCACGCCCACCAAGACCATGGTCGCCAGCGGACGCGTTGCCTATCTCGCCCGCCGCGGCCCGGATTATGGCGTCCACACCGGCGCCGTGCGAATCGCCATGGAGCGCGTTCGCAAACGCAAGCGCGACATCGTCACTTCCTTCCGCTCCGGCAGCGAGCGCCGCATCGCCAAAACCAAAAATCTCGACCTCATCTATGGCGTGGCTTCCTTCACCGGCCCCAAATCCATCGTCGTCCGCACAGCCAAGCGCGGCGAGCTCCATTTCACCGCCGACCGTTTCTTTATCAACGCCGGATGCCGCCCGGCTGTCCCCGACATTCCGGGCCTTGCTGACGTGCCCTACCTCAACAGCACCTCCATCATGGAACTCGCCAAGGTTCCGCCGCATCTTCTCGTTATTGGCGGCGGTTACGTAGGCCTGGAATTCGCGCAGCTCTTCCGCCGCCTTGGCAGCCGCGTCACTATTCTGCAAAGCGCGGCGCAGCTCCTCAACGGCGAAGACAAAGACATCGCCGATACCGTCGCAAGCATCCTTCAAGAAGACGACATCCAGATTCATCTCAACGCCAAGGTCGAAAAAGTCTCCCGCTCCCGAAATCGCATCACAGTGACGTTTCGTGCCGCCGGAAAATCGCGCAAAATCGAAGGCACGCACCTGCTCGTCGCCACCGGACGGGTCCCCAACTCCGACACGCTGAATCTCCCCGCAGCCGCCATCTCCGCCGACGCCCGCGGTTTCATCCGCGTCAACGAAAAGCTCGAAACCTCCGCGAAAGACATCTACGCCCTCGGCGACATCAAGGGCGGCCCCGCTTTCACGCATATTTCCTACGACGATTTCCGCATCCTTCGCGCCAACCTGCTCGAAAATGGCACCGCGTCCACCACGAATCGCCTCGTTCCCTACACCGTCTTCATCGACCCGCAACTCGGCCGCATCGGCCTCTCCGAAGCGGAAGCTCGCAGGCAAAACCGCGCCATCCGCGTCGCCAAAATGCCCATGAATTACGTCGCTCGCGCCCTCGAAGTCGACGAATCCCGCGGCTTCCTGAAAGCCATTGTCGACGCCTCCACCAACCAGATCCTCGGCGCCGCCGTCCTCGGCCTCGAAGGCGGCGAAATCATGGCCCAACTCCAAATCGCCATGATGGGCCAGCTCCCCTATACCACGCTCCGCGATGCCGTCTTCGCACACCCCACCCTCGCCGAATCCCTCAACAACCTCTTCACCAAGTTCCAGGATTAACCCGCCGCCATGTGGCACAGGCACTCCTGCCTGTGTTCCCCTTCTTCTCCGTGAACTCTGTGCTCTTCCTCAGTGGCCTCTGTGTTAAGTCTTCGCTCTCCGGTGTGCTGGTATTCACAGCTGTTTCGCGATTTTTCTTTGCTGCGTTGTTTCTCAAAAAGGTAGGATAGGCAAGGAGGCAGAGACTATGGCACTTGATTGGGCCCAATGCCCCGCCGTGGAAAGCGTGCCCGGAAAGCTTAGTGGCGCCTGGGTGTTCCGCGGAACACGCATGCCGGTGGCAACCGTATTCGAGAACCTCGAAGATGGCTTGACCATTGACGAGATCATCGAACAATTTGACGTTACTCGCGAGCAGGTAGCGGCGGTTCTCGAGTTCGCGGCCCGGAGTCTCGAAGCACCAGTTAACCGCTGATGCTGATTCTATTTGATCAGGGCACCCCAAGAGGCATTGCCAGGGCACTTGTTGGCCACACGGTAAAAGAGGCGCGACTCCAGGGTTGGGACACACTCGCGAACGGCGAGTTGCTGACAGCTGCTGAAGCCGCTGGATTTCACCTGTTCCTTACCACTGACAAGAACATCCGATACCAACAAAATTTGAGTAACCGCCAAATTGCAATTGTTGTTCTAGGCAAAGCGCGCTGGCGACTTATTCGTCCAAAACTTGCCGATATTCTCACTGCTGTGAACGCCGCTACACCCGGCAGCTTCACATTCGTTGAAATCCACGACGCCCGCTAGTTTCCGTTCATCGCCATGACGTCATTTGGCACACGCAGTCCTGTTTACCCTGAACTATGCCGAAGGGTCTGTCTTCCTGCTCTTCTCTGCGCTCTCTGCGTCTCTTCCTCAGCGCCCTCTGCGTTAAATCTTGATTCTTCCATGTACTCGTCAGCTTCCGCCACTCCTACCAGATCCTCACCCGCTCCGCCGGAGGCAAATACAGCTTCTCGCCTTCCTTCACCTGGAACGCCGGATACCACGCATCAATATTGCGCACCGTGTCCGTCCGATATTCCGAAGGCGCGTGAGGATCCGTCATCACCTGCTGCCGCAGCGAGCCTTCTCGCGGCTTGTTCGCGCGCGTCTGCCCGTACGCCAGGAAAAATTGCTGGTCGCCGTTGAAGCCTGCCTGCTCCTGCGGCGTCTTTCCCGCCAGCGCCGCGTGGTACGCGTCATAAGACGCCGCGATTCCCGCCACGTCCGCGAGATTTTCCGCCAGCGTCTGCTTGCCATTCACCGCCAGATCCGGAAACGGTTTGTACGTGTCGTACTGCTCCGCCAGCTTCAGCGTCGAGGCCTCAAAATGCGCCAGGTCCGCCGGCGTCCACCAGTTGCGCACGCGGCCCTTCGAGTCGAACGCCGCGCCCTCCGTGTCAAACGTGTGGCTCACTTCATGCCCGATCACCGCGCCGATCGC
>Ga0137415_10001146_pt1 | contig 26215 bp, 22 predicted proteins | sample CZODoug3_1_1_16f_FD_183082 | JGI IMG/M metagenome (GOLD analysis project Ga0137415, IMG submission 183082) | Vadose zone soil fungal communities from Angelo Coast Range Reserve, California, USA - CZODoug3_1_1_16fungal (Hybrid Assembly) | ecosystem: Environmental > Terrestrial > Soil > Vadose...
CACTTCGATACCGCGTCCACCAAGTCGTGTCAACCGTCAGTTGCCTCAGATTCGTGAGCCGTCCAGTCTGCGGCACTCCAGTCACCCTACTAGGCGGGAGAATCGCAAACTGCTGACTTAGATCGATCGGTTTGGCGCCCTTTGATTGCAGGTAGTTGTTCAGGAATCGATGATGGCTGATCTCGTCATCTGTATTGTCCGCGATGTACTGAGGCATATCGCCATCGAGGACCTGGAGAGCAGTAACGTACCCTGCGGCGAGTCCCGTGCTGATGGCCTTGCCATTGAGTTGCAGATCGATCCCAGATAGACCTACAGAGCTGGGCACGTTCGGAGTCGGTCCGCCGAGTTCCGCATATTGAATCCACAAATCGGCTTCGACCTGCTCCAGCGCGCTCAGGAACGTCAAAATCGCGATGTCGCCCTTAGTGATCGGGGCATGGTCTTCAGCTTCGGCGAAGGCAGCCGGACCGGAAACCAGTCCCACGCCTGCGGTCACTGCACCTGCCGCCACCATGCCATTTTTCAAAAACGACCGCCGATTATTGCGGCCGCTGAATACAGTTCCGTCTTTCTTCATTTTCTTTCTCCTTTTCAAATCAAGTCGAGTGTTGCAAGCGGGCGTTAGCACACGTGTACTCAGGCTGGAAAACCGGCGAGGCCGGCAAATTGTGGTCGAGAGTTATAAGGTTCAGGATCACAGCTCGCCGTGCTCCTGCTGTGGTTGCCTAAGTTGCTGCAACTCCGCCGGGTTCGGAATTGCCGCGGGGTCTTACGTCGATATTCAGAGCATTCCAGAGTGAACTTCACCTTCGAGAGCGACGCTGAGCCACTAATCAGCCCGTCGCCAGCAGTCACTTTAGGATTTCACAGAATGCGTAATGTCACAGCGAAGTAAAGTTGCTGTCAGCCCAGCGCACTTTTTATGTCTGTGGAAAAAGTCGGATTCAGCGCTCTTCGGCGCTTTGCGGCGCAACGTTGTAGCCGTCCACTTCAAGGACCGCGCCTTTGCCACTCAGGTTCGAAGCACGATAGCCGGCGATAACTTGCTTCTGCTCGCCAGGCAAGAGCGAAAAGTAGTTGTCCGACCAGAAAATCGGCGTCAGATCCTCTCCGCCTTTTCCCTTGGTGACGCGCAGATGCACCATGAAGGCAAGGCTGCCGGTGGGATTGCGGACGCTCACGCGGACCCCCGCTTCGCTGCCCTGCTCTTCCTTAGAGGACCTAACGTCCAACGTTACTCGCGACAACGTGTTCAAGCCGGTCAGATCGGCGAACTGCGCCTGCGGCGTGTACACTGTGTCCTGTTTGTGCTTCCAGTCGAGGACATCCGGCTTCGTCGATAGCCAATAAAAATTGTCGCTGAGCTGCTTGCCCGCGGCGTCGTGCAGTTCCAATCGCAAGAAGTAGGTCGTGGTTAGCCCTTCGATCTTCGGGAGATCGAAGGCTTTGGTGCTGCTGTCCGGCGCGACATTCATCGTCCCCTCTTGCGAGCCTTTTTCCTTCGAGTCCAGGTTGTAGAGTTTCGCGCTGACTTTCACGCCCTTGACCGCTTCATACGTGCTGTTCACCACCGCGACCGAATTGTCGTCCCACGAATACTGGACGTGGATCGGCTCCATGGCCTTTTTAGTGCCGAAGTAGCCGCCAGCGGGGATCAGATAATAGTCATACAGGTGCCAGATCAACGAGGGCCAGGAATTGTTCAGCATCCACTGAATCACTCCCGTCGAAGTGTACTTGTTGCGTCCGTAAGCCTCGAACATGGCGCGCTGCCCGTCGTAGGTCATGGCTTGCGCTTTGCGCAGGTAATCGTCGAGCGAAGTCGCCGTGCCATAGCGGCGGTTCAATCCGTCCGTGAACACGTTAATGGTGGTGAATCGTTCGCCGCCGGAGTGGAAATTCCAGACTTCATCGATGGGCCACAAATGGTCCTTGGGAATAAAACGCTCGAGCGATTCGCGCGGCGGAACCGCCGGACCCGGGCTAGTTTCGGTGTTGTAGCCGTAGGCACCGCCAGCCTCAGTGTCCGCAATCCAATACACCGGTGGAACATATTCGTAGGGCCCGGTCATCTTCACGCCAGACTGCCCGGTGACAGTTGTGGCCGTGGCGCTTGCAGACGACAGTGACGGATTAGGCCAGTTCAAGTCCTTGAGAATGCTCAAATACGTCTTCTCCACGTTCGCCGGCGGTGGCCCGTCGCTGCCATACAGCCACACAAAAACGCTGGCGTGATTACGGAGAATTCGTATTTGGCTCCGCAAAGATTCGGCGGCGATTTTGTACTGCTCTTCCTTCCAGTTGCTCCATTGTTCCCAGGCGTCGCAACAAGTCCATCCGGGCATCACCAAAATTCCCAGCTGATCAGTCTTTTCGTAAAACTCCTCGCGATCAATGCGGCCTTCCAGTCGAATCGTGTTCAGTCCCATGTCGCGCACGTAGTCGAGGTCCGCATCGAGCCGGCGCGAAGACCAGCGCAGCAAAATGTCTGGCGCCCACGCCGCTCCGCGAATCAGAATCTTACGGCCGTTGATCTTGAAGAGCCGATAGCCTTTGTCGGTCAACTCGGAAGTCACTTCGCGAATCCCGAAGGTCACGCTGCCGGCGTCGGAAATCTTATTGCCAATCTCGAAGGAGAGCTTCGCCGTGTAGAGATTTGGCTCGCCCATCTGGTACGGCCACCAGAGCTTCGCGTTCGCCAGCTTCAACTCCGAATACTGTTCCGGCGCAAAGCTGACAGTCCTGGACTCGCCGGCGCCCAGCGATACCTGCTGGCTCACTTGTCTTCCGTCGACCTCAGCGCGAAGCACTCCGTTCACCGCACGATCGGAAGCGTTCCGCAAATCAGCGCTGACGGTCAGCGCCGCCGACTTATAGCCGTTCTCGAGCTTAGAGCTGACAAATGAATTGCGCAGCGACACGTCCCCGCTGGCGGTAAGAAACACTTCCTTCCAGATGCCCATGTCTTTGTCCGGAGGCGTGGGATTCCAGTCCACCGAGCTGATGCCTAGATCGTTTTTACTCGGAGCAAACACTTCGACCGCCAAGGCATTGGCCGTGCCGGCATGCAGGGCCTTGCTCACGTTGAACTCAAAGGTCGCAAACGTTCCCGCCACGTCGCTGGCATCGGCGATCTTTTGTCCGTTGAGCCAAACGTTAGCGCGGTAATTGATGCCCAGCAAATGCAGCCACTTCGTTGCTCCCTCGTAGTCAGAAGGCAGCGAGAACTCCGTGCGGAACCACCAGGAGCAGCGAAAGGGGCTGCCCTTGGGCAAGTCCTGGTTCGCGAAAAATGTTTTCGACGAATAGTCCATGCCCGGAAACGATTTCAGGTTGGTGCCATAATTCGGATCTGGGTAAGTCTTATCGGCGACCAGAGCTCCCACAACCGTGCTGGGAACATCGGTGTGGTGCCAGCCCTTCGCGTCGAAGGTCCGTGCCGAAATCTCTGCTCCGCCAGCCTTCACTTCGCAAGACGACTGAATTTGCCAGTCCTTATGAAGGAAGATTTTCGATGGCTCATCCGCACTAAAAGCAGCGCGGCCGCTCAGCAACAATCCGGCAGCCAGCGTGAGAACAAAGCAACCACGACGCGACATAGCCTCTCCCAAAGAGCGTCTCAATTAGATGGAATCCGGCAAATGGTGAATGACTCCGCCAATGTTAAACCGATTCAATTCACCGGGAGCCCCTTTTTTCAAAACTCAGGCAAGCCGCGAAGTGTAACACACGCGTGTCGCTGCCAACCGACAGCCATCTGACGGTTGCATATTTAATTAGGCCGGTGATAAAATCCGTGAACTCTTCAGGCCCCCAGAGCAGTTTCCGAGCTTATATCCTCTGTTATGTTGTCGACGTTTCAGGGGGAATTTCTAAAGGCAACTACTATTATCCATGATGTATCACTAAGAATACGACGGCAGTAGTGCCATGTATGCATGGGTGGCGTGGACTCGAGCAAGGCTGATACGCGCCGCCAATTAAGGCCGACATAGGCGTGGCGCGAGTGTCGAACCGGTCGGTCTACGGAGGACGCTAAATGAGGGGCCGAGTCGAATGGTTCAATAGTTCGAAGGGATTCGGCTTCATCGCGCGCGATGACGGTCAAGATGTATTTGTCGACTAAACCGGAATCGTAGGCGAGGGATACAAAACCCTGGAGGAAGGGGACACCGTTGAATTCGAAATTGTCCAAGGTCCCAAAGGGCCGCAAGCTGCAAATGTGACTCGGCGTACTCTCGATTCTCCGCCGCATAATCAAGTCGTCATGGACAAGCAGGAGCCTTCTGTGAAACCCCGTTTGACCACCTACGATCCGAGGAATGTTCCAGAATGGCTGAACCTAATGGGTCAGGATGTGCTCAAGGGAGCGCGCGTTCCACCCACCTACACAACGGTAGTAGATCAAGATCGCAAATTTGTTGACGTTTCTAAAAGTTTCTCCGAGCTTGTCGGCTACAAGATCGAGGAGCTGATCGGAACGCGCTACGACCACTTAACCGCACTCAACACCGCCGACATTCCAACGACATTCAATCTGTTCTCCAGACTCGGATACATGCACGGCCTGTGGATGTTGGTTCATCACACCGGATACCGCATCTTGATTCGATATGAGGCTTGGCTCCGACCGGATACGAACATTCAATCCAATATAGACCTCGTAAGGACCCTCGATGAGGGCTTCAGTGCGACCTAGCTGCGGCCGTGCGATATGAGAGTGCACCCGTTGTGGTAATCCGCTAAGGATTCGGCGTTTGTAGACGGTCTACGGAACCGTTGGCATGAAGTGGAATTTGAAAATTGGTCCCGGAGGAGGGAGTCGAACCCACACAGAGCAAAGCTCCGGCAGATTTTGAGTCTGCTGCGTCTGCCAGTTCCGCCACTCCGGGCCTATTAGAAAAATAGCACGAGGCTCGCTCGTCCGCCACTTGAGTTTTCCACAGCCCCTCTGGACTCGGCCAATACACAGGGATAGGCTAATGTGTTCCGTTCGGTCGGGGCCGCAATCCCACTTGCGGTGCCGAACGGTTCAAGGGTTCTACGAGGCAAACATGGCTACTGCTGCTCCCGTTCCCGGGACGCCCCCGGCGCATCGGGGTTTGACGCATTGGATGCAGCGGGTTCCGAAGGAACTCGACGCTCTGCAAAGTGCGCCCGACAAAGACGCCGTGCACGATTTACGCGTGGCCATCCGGCGCTGCCGTTCCGTCGCTGCGGTAATGAGAGAAGTCGATCCCGATCCCGCATGGCACGAAATGCGGCGATTGCCGAAGAAGCTCTTCCGCAAGCTCGGCGAGCTGCGCGACACGCAAATCATGGACGAGTGGGTAGCGGAACACGGCGCGGAAAACGACAAGCTTCGCGTCGCCCTTCACAATTTCTTCCAGGAAAGAGAGCCTGAACTACTGCGGGAAGCGCTGCGCCTGGCCTCCAAATTTGACGGGAAAAGCTGGCAGCGCTTGGAGCGCAAGCTGCGCAAGCGGATGCGCCTGGTTCCCTCCGGAAGCCTCGCCGCGCAGTGCTTGGCCGTCGAGCGGCTGAATGAAGCAAAGGAATTGCACAGCAAGGCCATGCGCGCGGACAAACCCGCCGCTTGGCACCGGGTTCGCATTGGCCTGAAAAAATTTCGCTACACAGTCGAAAGTTTGCTGCCACAGCAATACGAGCTATGGAGCCCGAAGCTGAAGCAGCTCCAGGACGTTTTGGGCGAGGTGCACGACCTGGATGTGCTGCGCGTAATCATCAAGCAACAGGCTACCGGCGAAGCCGCAGAGTTGCAGCCGGAGTGGGAACGCACGATCGAGCGCCAGCGTAGCGCGCGGCTGCAGGAGTATCGCGAGCTGGCCATTGGGAAAGAGAGCGTCTGGCACGAGTGGCAGCAAGCCCTGCCGCATGGGAAGCGCCTGCAAACGGCCGCGATTGCCCGGCTCCGTGCCACGGCGCGCGCCGCGGACGCTCATCCGCGCCGCGCTGCGCAGATTTCTCGCTTGTCCGTGGCGCTGTTCGATGCGCTGGGCCGCGCACACAGCGCTCCGGTCTTTGACGACCCAGACATGCGTCGCGTACTGCGCGCAGCGGCGCGGCTCTGTGGACTGAGCCTAGACGGCACGAGCAAGCCGCCTCAAAAAGCGGCGCGCCGGTTCTTGCTCGAGCGGCCTGTCCCGCCGTCCTGGACGCACAAAGAATGGGAGCTCCTGGCTTGGACGATTCGCTATCACCGTGGCGGCGAACCAAAAACCACAAACAGCGCCTTCGCCGCGTTGCATTCGGACCAGCAATCCAACGTGCGAGCGCTGGCAGGGGTGCTCCGGCTGGCGCGTGGGCTGCGCAAGTCCGGAATCGAACATTGCGGCGGGTTTCGCGTCGAGAAAACCGCGGCTGCGGTGCTGCTGCATGTTCCTGGGCTCGTCGATTCGGCGGAGAACGCCGCGCTACTCGCCGCTGCAAAACATCTCCTGGACACCTACCTCGGCAAGCCGCTGATTCTTAAGCCTGCCGCACCGCACCAATTAGTCGCGCTTCCTTCCCCCACTTCCAACGAAGTCCCCTTCGCCGCCGCTTCCGACTAAACCTTCGACCAATTCCGCTCCTGGCTGTTGCTGGGAGGACGGCGACAATGCGCGCGGTTGCGCGGGCCCGGTGGCTCCTCTAAACTCACAATTCGTACGTACTAAGGGGTCGGTTTGCGAAAGATTTTGCGGATTGCAGTATGGTTCTTCGGGATAGTTGTGGTTGTCGGAGGCGCCATCATTTGGTGGCTGGTGTACCGGCCCCTGCCGCAGTTGGATGGCAGCGCGCTGCTGCCCGGTCTACAAAAGGAAGCAACCGTGGTGCGCGATCGCTGGGGCGTGCCGCACATTCGCGCGGATTCCGTGGAAGACTTGGCCGAGGCGCAAGGCTACGTAATGGCCCAGGACCGCCTGTGGCAGATGGATTTGCTGCGGCGCGTCGCGCGCGGACAGCTTTCCGAGATCCTCGGCAAAGAAACGTTGGCGATCGACAAAGATTTCCGCACCATGGAATTTGGGCGCGCAGCGGAACGTGACTTGGAACTGACGGATAAAGACTCGCGCAGCATCCTGGAAGCGTACGCTCGCGGTGTAAATCGGTTCATCGAGCAGCATGGCAAACACTTGCCGCTGGAGTTCTCGCTACTGGGATACAAACCCCAACCCTGGCAGGCAAGCGACAGCTTGACCATAACCGCCTACATGTACCGGACGCTGACGAATACCTGGGAACACGAATTGGACCGCGCCACCGTCGAAGGGCGCGTGGGACCCGAACGCGCCAAGCAGCTGTTTTCGCCCGACGTCGCGATGGACCACGTCGTGATCGGCGATCCCAATGTCCCGAATGATGGCTCGCAGCGCACGCATGTGCAGACCGACCAGGACGATGATGATGACGATGACACCGAGCCGGACACAGTGCTCAAGGCTAGCGCCGATGGTAGAGATGACGCGGCTCGATACCCAGACCTGACTTCGGCTCTGGCCGCCAGTGTTCGCGATTCTTTGCTCGATATGCAGCAGGAAATTCGCGGAAGCTTGGGGAGCAACAACTGGGTCGTCAACGGCGGCCACACGGCTACCGGTAAGCCGCTGCTGGCCAACGACACGCACCTGGAGCTAAACCTGCCGCCGATCTGGTACGAAGTCCACCTGACCGCGCCCGGATGGAACGTGAAGGGATTCGCTTTGCCCGGCTTACCGCTGGTCGTGATCGGTCACAACGATCGGATCGCGTGGGGCTTCACAAATAATGGCGCGGATGTGCAGGACCTATACATCGAGACTTTCAATCCCGCCGCCCCGGATGAATACCGCGCGCACGACGTGTGGACCAAGGCCCAGGTCTACGACGAGGTGATTCACGTGAAGGGCGACGCGGATGAACACTTGAAAGTGATGGCGACCCGCCATGGTCCAGTCGTGCGGCGCGACGGCGACAGAGGGTACGCGCTGCGCTGGACGGCCACCGAGCCGGGCGGACTGGGCGGACTGACGAACACCTATGGCTGGCTGGGCAAGGCGCGGAATTGGGAAGAATTTCGCAATGTGATGAAGCGCGTATGGGGGCCGGCACAAAACGCGGTCTACGCGGACGTCGACGGGAATATCGGATACGTGATGTGGGCCCGGGTGCCGGTTCGCAAGAAAGGTCACGGAGAAATTCCGGTCCCTGGCGATACGGACGACTATGAGTGGACGGGCTACATCCCGTTCGAGCAACTCCCGCAGGCGCTGAATCCGGACAGCGGCTTGATTGTGACCGCGAACGCCAAGGTGGTCGGCCCCAGCTACAAACCATATCTCACCGATCGCTGGGATGAGCCTTACCGCACCGCGCGCATCTACGAACTATTGCGCGATAAAGGCGGCCTGCGCCCAGAGGACATGCTCAAAGTGCAGACCGACACGTACAGCTATCCCCATGCCTTCCTGGCCGATCAATTGTCCGCAGCCGCGAAAACCAGTCAGCCGAAAGACGAGCGCACCAAGAAACTAATCGAGGGTCTAAAGGATTGGAATGGAATCGCTGACGCTGACTCGCCTGAAGTTTCGTTTTTGGAGGAAACGCGTCGCGCCGCGATTACGCTCCTCCTGGAACCGTATCTGGGCAAAGAAACAAGTTTGTATTCGTGGAGGCGCACCGCATTCTTGCAGAGGATTTTGACGGAGCGCCCCGCGAAGTGGCTGCCGATCGGCTACAAGACCTACGATGAGTTGCTGACTGCGGCAGCAGAACGCGCCGTGGCGCGCCTCGCGGAAATGAGCAAGAAATCTCGGGTCGAAGACTGGGCCTGGAAGCGATTTGATGCGCTGGACATGGTGCATCCGCTGGGGCGCACTGGTTTCCTGAAGATTTTTCTGAGCATCACGGACAAGCCCCAATCCGGCACTGCGTATAGTCCCCGTGCCGCGACCAATCATCACGGTCCGGCCATGCGTTTTGTGGCCAACCTCGCAAACTGGGACGAGTCCATCATGCTCATCCCCGGCGGCCAGTCCGGTCAGCCTGGCAGCGGCCACTACACCGATCAGTTTCCCTATTGGTACGAGGGCCGCCCGATCTACCAAGCCTTCAGCGATGCAGCCGAAGCGCATTCGCGGAAGCATACTTTGACGCTGAAGCCCGCGCCGTGATTCCATAGCGTTTGATAATGGATTGTCTGCAATCTCAAAGGTGCTTTAGAATGCTGTTTGCTGACTGCAGCAAGAAAGTTTGCTCGCGTGAACTCAACAACACCTGCAAAGAAGCCAGAGCCGCCGAAAAAGCCTGACTTTGAAAAGTCGCTCGCACGCCTCGAGGAAGTGGTGCGGCGGCTCGAAAGCCCGCAGCTTGCCTTGGACGAGGCCATGAAGCTATTCGAGGAAGGCGTGGAGCTTTCGCGTGAATGCCAGAAGCAGCTCGAAGAAGCGGAAGGCCGCGTCGAGATTTTGCTGAAGAAGGCCGACGGAAAACTCGTAGCCGAGCCGTTCGAGCCCGAACCCGGAAAAGAGAACGAAACTTGAGCTCGGCCCGACTCGAATGCCTCATCCCACTTCCGCCGCGATGAAACCTCCCCCATTCTTTGAAGAAGACCGCCTGGCCGTCGACGCCGCGCTGGAGCGCCTCCTGCCTCCGGAATCCGCGCTCCCAGCCTCGATTCATCAAGCCATGCGCTACAGCGTCTTTGCCGGTGGCAAGCGCATTCGTCCGATTCTCTGCCTCGAAACCGCGCGAATTTTCGCACCGGAAATCGCCGCCGCGCTGCATCCCGCTTGCGCCATCGAAATGATTCACACCTATTCGCTGATCCACGACGACCTCCCCGCGCTCGACAACGACGATCTCCGCCGCGGCAAACCGACCTGCCACAAAAAATTTGGCGAGGCCACCGCGATTTTGGCTGGCGACGCCCTGCTGACCCTGGCGTTCGAAACCATCGGCGCAACACCAATCGAGCCCGCCCGCTGCGTGGCAATCGTGAAGGAAGTGGCCGGCGCCGCGGGCACCGTAAACGGCATGGTTGGCGGCCAAGTTGCTGATTTGGAGGCCGAGGGCCGCCGAGTCGCGCCGGAAATGTTGGAATACATTCACAAATCAAAGACGGCTGCGCTGATTCGCGCTTCCGTCACCGCCGGAGCCCTGTGCGCTGGCGCCAGTGCAGAAGCCGTGGCGCGCCTGCGGCGGTTTGGTGAAGCGATTGGCTGGGCATTTCAGGTTACCGACGACATTTTGGACGTCGAGGAATCTTCCGCGGCACTGGGCAAAACGGCCGGCAAAGATATCGCGCAGCAAAAAGCCACCTACCCCGCGATTCACGGCTTGCAGCGGTCCCACGAAATTGCGCATCAACTGGCGAACAAGGCGGTCGCTGAACTTGCGCCGTACGGCGAACGCGCCGGCCGCTTGCGTCAAGTGGCCGAATTCCTGGTAATCCGCCGCGCTTGAGGTTCGTAACATGACCGCCAAGCCGAGCAGAAAACGCCTCGACGCCCTCCTTGTCGATCGTGCGCTGGCCGACTCCCCGCAAAAAGCGGAAGCGATGATCCTCGCCGGTGAAGTGCGCGTGGACGGCCTGCGTGTGGACAAGGCCGGCACGCGATTCCCGGAACATGCGCGGATTGAAGTAAACAGTCGCACAGAAAAATACGCGAGCCGCGGTGGAATCAAGCTCGAAGGCGCGCTGGCGGATTTCAGCATCGACCCCCATGGCTCCGTTTGCCTCGACGTCGGCTCATCCACCGGCGGATTCACGGATTGCCTCCTGCAACACGGAGCCGCACGCGTCTACGCGCTCGACGTTAACGTCGATCAGCTGGCGTGGAAGCTGCGGCAGGACAAACGAGTGGTTCCCATTGAGCGTAACGCCCGAGAACTCCGCCGCGAAAACATTCCCGAGCGCGTGGACCTCACCGTCATCGACGTCTCTTTCATTTCCGCAAGTAAAGTCGTCGCCCCGGCGGCCGCAATCGCAACGGAGGGCGCCCAATTCCTGATCCTGGTGAAGCCGCAGTTCGAGCTGCCGCGTGAAGACGTCGGGCAAGGTGGCATCGTCAGCGACACCGCCTTGCACCAGAAAGCGATCGCGACAGTTCGCGAAGCAGCCATCGCCGCGGGACTCGACATCCTCGGCGTTCGCGCCAGCCGCCTGCCCGGCGCCGAAGGCAATCAGGAGTATTTTCTGCACGCGCGCAAGACCGTGCGGTAGAATCGCAACTGCATGCGCGCATCCGCGGCGTTTCACACCATCGGCATTATTTCCCGGCCCCGGCGTTCGAATCTGGAGGCCGTCGTTCCGCCCCTTCTCGAGTGGCTTGCCGCGCATGGCATTCGCACCCTCTACGACACCGAAACCGCCGGCGCGCTGCACGATTCCTCGCAAGGTTTGAGCCGCGTAGAAGTCGCCGAGCAATCCCAACTCCTGCTGGTCCTCGGCGGCGACGGAACGCTCCTCGCCGCCGCCCGCCTCGCCGCCCCGCTCGGCATTCCCATTCTCCCCATCAACATGGGCAGCCTCGGCTTCCTCACCAGCTTCAAGATCGAGGAAATGTATCCGGCATTGGAACAGGTCCTTGCGGGCCGCTTCTCCTGCAGCGAGCGCATCATGCTTGACGTCGAATTGCACCGCGACGGAAACGTGATCGAGCGGCAAAGCGTCGTGAATGAAGCAGTCGTTAACAAAGGCGCCCTGGCACGCATGATTGACCTCCATCTCACCATCGATGCCGATTTTGTCTGTCGCTACCGCGCCGACGGCTTAATCGTCGCCACGCCGACGGGCTCGACCGCCTACTCTCTTTCCGCGGGCGGTCCCATTGTCCATCCCGGCGTCGAGTCCTGGATCATCACGCCCATCTGCCCGCACACGTTGTCGGACCGGCCCGTCGTCGTACGCGACTCCAGCTCGGTCGAAGTGCATTTGTCCGGCGACACGGAATCCGTCTTTCTGACTCTCGACGGACAGACGGGAATCCCCATGCAAGCCGCCGACGTGGTGCGCATGCGCCGCGCGGCGGAACGCCTGCGCCTGATTCAGCCCGCGCAAAAATCCTATTTCGAAATTCTGCGCAACAAGCTGAAGTGGGGAGAGGCCTAGAACAGTCGTGGGAATTGAGATTTAGAAATAGCTAGAAAACCTGCATGCGAAGTAGGTCCTGCCGCGTTTCCCGCCGGCGAATAATCCGAAATCGCTTTCCAGCCACCAGCACTTCCACAGGCCGGCATCGCGCATTGTAATTTGAAGTTTGCGACATCCCATACGCGCCGGCGCTCCAAATCGCCAACACATCGCCAGTCTTGACTTCCCCAAGCGGCCAATCACGCAAAAAACAATCACCCGTCTCGCACACCGGGCCGACGACATCAACCCGCCTCGCCGCTCCCGAAGCAGTTCCCCGCGCAACGCGCGTAATTGGATGAATCGCATCATAAAGCGCCGGCCGCATCAGGTCGTTCATCGCCGAATCCACCACCACAAAAGTCTTGCCCCGATTTTCCTTCACATACAGGACGCGCGTCAGCAACACTCCCGCTGGTCCGACGATCGTTCGCCCGGGCTCCAGCAAAAGATGCAAGCGCAAAGGCCGAACTGCTTGCGCCACCATGCGCGCGTAGGCTTTTCGCCCGGGAACTTTTTCGTTTGTGTAGCGAACCCCCAGCCCGCCGCCGACGTCGATGTATTCGAGCGGAATTCCCGCGCGGCGCAACTCACCCACATAACCGGTCAAACGTCGCAGCGCCCGCTGGAACGGACCCAGCGCGACGATTTGCGACCCGATGTGCACGCTAATTCCCCGCCATTGAATATCCCGCGAATCGCGATGCGCCACATACAGCCGTCGCGCCTGCTCCCAATCCAGCCCAAATTTATGTTCGTGGCGTCCGGTCGAGATGTGCGGGTGGCCGCCGGCTTGCACATCCGGATTCACGCGAATCGAAACCGCCGGCACCGCCGCGCCGCGCCTCCGCTCTCGCGCAGACTCTTCCAGCAAAGCCGCAAGCTCCGCCTCGGACTCAATATTGAAAAGCAAAATGCCGCGCGACCCGCGACTCCCAACGGGACGATAGCGAAGCGCCTCGCGCATCTCCTCGCGCTTCTTGCCCACGCCCGAAAACACAATGCGCCTGCCAGGCACGCCGATGCGCTGCAAGTGCTCCAGCTCGCCGCCCGATACAATGTCGAAGCCGCTGCCCAAGCCGGCAAGGTACTTGAGGATCGCCAGGTTGCCGTTGGATTTCACCGCGAAGCAGAGCGTGTGCGACAAACTGCCGAAACCGGCGACAAGTTCCTTGTAAGCGTCGCCAATCGCCGCCTGGCTGTAAACGTACGTGGGCGTACCGGCCTTTTCCGCGATCTCGCTCAGCGACACACTCTCGCAGCGAACCGATTCGCCCGCATCGGAACCGCTGCCGGATTTTTCCCAGGAAAAGTGTGGCGTGAACGTTGCCGGATCAACAAAAGTTAGCTTCTTGCGCTGCCGCGCGGCCGCCCCGCTCATCGCGCCTTCAGCACGACCAGGGTCCGGTCATCCGCGAGCGGCGCGCTGTCCGCGAAGTAGTCCACCTCGCGCAGAACAATGTCCGCCATCTCGGTGGCCGTAACTTCGTGCTTAGCCTCAATTAACTTGCGCAACCGCTCCGTGCCAAAAAACTGGCCTTCGCTGTTGGTCGTTTCCGCGATCCCATCGGAGTGAAACACCAGAATGTCGCCGGGCGCCAGCGTGACGCCCCATTCGTCGTAGCTGACATCCTCATAAATACCGAGCGGAAAGCCAGTAAGCTCGATCTTCCCGCAGCGGCCATCCTTATAGAGCAGCGGCTGCGACTGCCCCGCGTTGGCCACGCGCAACTTGCTCCGCCCCTTCTGCCAGGTCGCGAAGCATGCGGTCATAAATCGCCCTTCAATGCGTCGTTCCCCCACAAGCTGGTTCATCTGCCGCAGCATTTCCGCGGGTTGCAGCTTCTGCGGCGCAAGGCTGCGCATGATCCCAATGGAAACCGCGCCGTACAATGCCGCGGCTGTCCCTTTGCCGCTCACGTCGCCGAGCGCAATGCCAAGCTGTTGCGGCCCGTACCTCAAAAATTCGTACAAGTCGCCGCACACTTCGCGCGCCGACAAATACCGCGCAGCCAACTCTACTCCGTAATCCTCCGTGGGAACCGGACGCAGCAGCGCGCCCTGAATACGCTTGGCGGCTTGCAAGTCGCGCTCGAGACGGGCCTCGTCGCGCGCCACCTGCTCGTACAAACGCGCATTCTCCAGCGACACCGCGAGGTTCCCGGCAAGAATCGAAAGCGTCTGTACGTGATCCTCCGTGAAGTAATTCAGTTGCGGGCTCTCAAGGTCCAACACGCCGATCACCTTGCCCTTGTGAATCATGGGAATGGCCAGCTCGGAACGCGTCTCCGGATTGACCATCAGATAGCGCGGATCAACCGTCACGTCCGGAACAATAACCGGTTCCTTGAGGGTAGCGGCCGCGCCCACGATGCCTTCGGTAGCGGCGGCCCGCAGCTTGCCCTGCACCCGCTGGCCGTGTTTCACATCCACGCGATGACGGAACACTTTCTGCTCTTCGTCGTAGAGCATGATGCTCAAAATTTGATAATCGATCACGCGCTTGGTCTGCTCAGCGGCGCGCCGGAGTAGCTCTTCCACGTCGAGGATCGACCCCGTTTCGCGGCTAACCTCATTCAGCAGCAGCAGCGTGTCCGCCTGCGCGCGAACCTTCTCAAACAACCGCGCGTTCTCCACTGCTATGGCCAGCCGGCTGGCCAGCAGCGTCAAAATCTTCTGCTGCTCGCGCGTGAAATAATCCGGATGTCGGCTTTGAATGTCCAGCACGCCAACACAGCGGTTCCGCAGCATCAGCGGCACCGCAAGTTCCGAACGGACACTCTCGATAGCATTGATATAACGGGCATCAGTGAGCGTGTCTCCCACGCGAACAGAATGGCCCGTCGCGGCCGCGGTGCCCGTTATTCCCTGCCCCACCGGAACGCGCAAGTTTTCCGCCAGCTCGCGCGGATAGCCGATCGAAAAGCGATGCCTCAGGTAGGATCCATCGCCCTCGAACATTAGCACGCCGAAAATTTCGTAATCGATATGCCGCTTGATCAGCGCGGCGCTCCGCGCCAGCACTTCGTCAAGATCCAGCGAAGCGTTCACCTCTTCGCCGATTTCCGTGAGCGTGGCCAGGACTTCGGCGGAGACCTCGGGAGCCGGCGCTGGGGCCAGGGTTGTATGTTCGTCAGTGGGAGTCATGCGCCACTCGCATTATAACAGGAGCGCGAGCGCTGGCCGCGCTTGGCGTAACTCATTGTGTTTTTTTACGATTTTTTTCCTTCGCGCCCAACGTCAGTACGCCCACGTCCAGGAGATTGCGGTAGCGTTCCGCGTAGTCCAGGCCGTAGCCCACGACGAACTCATTGGGAATGGTGAAGCCGACGTAATCCGCGCGGACTTTGGCGATGCGGCGCTCGGGCTTGTCGAGCAATACCGCCACACGAATGCGCCTCGGCTTGCGCTGCTCGAATACACGCAGCAAATATTGCAGCGTCATGCCGGTGTCCAAAATGTCTTCGACCACGATCACCGTCTTCCCCTCGATGCTGGAGTCCAGGTCGCGCGTCAGCTTTACTTGGCCGGATGTATGCGTCTCGCTTCCATAACTCGAGACCGCGATGAAATCGAGAGAAATGTCTCCCCCGATTTGCCTCGCCAGATCGGTAAGAAAAAATACCGAACCTTTCAGCACACCGACAAGATGGAGGGGTTCCACTGGAAAATCCCGCCTGATTTCCTGCGCCATTTCCGCAATCCGGCGCTGGATTTGCGAGTGCGTAATCAGCGTGCGAACGCTTTCGAGCGCCTTGCGTCTGGACTTAGGTGTGTAGCGCGCGGATTTCGCCATATCGTTTCGAAGGAACCGGAACTCTAGCGTACAGCGCCCCTTTCGGCAAGGTAGTTGAACCCCTTTTTGGAGTGCGGCGGTCTGGTTTACGCTGTTGACCACGAGCTTCGAGGGGAGCCTCGAAGGGCTGCCGCTTTCACGGAGTAGGCCCAGCCCAGGCCGTCACCAATAGGTAGTAATCCATGAATTCAGCCCCCTGAATCGTCGGAATTTAAGTTGCACTAAGGATGTAGCCGGTAAAGAGCCGCCCAAGCGCAAGGAAGCGGAAAATCACAAGTGTGAGTCTAATTCAGAGACTCTTTCTGAAAGGTGCCCGCAATGAACAGGAATCGATGGGTGACAGCAGCCCTGGTTTGCACCGCCTTAGCCGGCGCCGGTCTGCTGCGTCGGGCCAACGCCGATGCCAGCGACGAAATCAAACGCCTAGCGGCCCTGATGGACTGGAAACCGGAAACCATCGTGGCCGACATCGGCGCGGGCGACGGCAGCTACGCTTTTGTCGCAGCGCAACTGGTAAGCGGCTCCGGAAAAGTCTTCGCCACCGAAATTGACCAAGAGAAACTTGCTAGCCTCAGATCTGATGTGGCGAAGCGGCACCTCGCCAATGTAATCATTGTCGAGAGCAAAGAAGCAGACACGAATCTCCCCGCGGAATGCTGCGATGCGATCTTTTTGCGCCGCGTCTACCACCATTTGACCAAGCCATCCGAGTTCAACGCCGCCCTGGTACGCTCTCTGAAGTCCGGCGGCAAGCTGGCCATCATCGACTTCCCACCCCGCTCCGGACTCGACCCGGTCGAAGGAGTCCCGGCGAACCGTGGCGGCCATGGGATACCCCAGAAAGTAGTCATCGAAGAACTCACCTCGACCGGACTGCAGTTGGTCAAGACCATGAACGATTGGCCCTCCAACGATTACTGCGTGCTCTTCGTGAAAAAATGACTGCCCTCGCGGACCGCAGCCGACGACTTTTCTGCATGTGCCACCAAATGCTCTAGCGTTTTCTCACGTCTCATGTGTTGCGCTTCGGCCAACGAAAACCATTTTATCGCTACATCAAAACGTCTTTTCGAATGCTCGCGGCCCTCTCGCCGTTAGAAATCGCTGCAGGGCACGGGCGATCCCCTCGCGTGCCGATCAAAAACACGCAGCTTTATAAAAATCTCGCAACAAGACCAAACCTTTTCGTGCGTTCTCTCGTTTAACACAGTAGCAATCCAGTTTAGCCGAGTGGTTCTGAGAGTTCGTCACGCGTTCGGCGTGCCGGGCGTGCGAGTGCCGCGGCAGCTTTTTTCCGGCACCGCACCGCTGGCCCGTTCGCGCCATCGCGGTGGTGTGCTCGCGGTGCTTGCTGGCTCTACAGCCGTCTTTTTTAACCGGCCAGAAGAGTCTTCGCGCGCCGAAAGAAACTTCCGCGTCACCAAGGGGGGACCACGATGAACTTGCACTTGCGCCACTCATACTCGGCCTTTACACGATTGTTGCTTCTCGCCGCCCTGTTTGCAGCGGTTCTGCCCAGTTACGCTGCGGCACAGTCTCAACAGACCGCCAGCGCGTCTTTTCCCACGCTGCAATCGCGGGCGGAACAGGGTGACGCCGTTGCTCAATACAACCTCGCGCAATCCTATTTGCGCCACGATCCCACCCACGATCCCACAAATGAAGACTACCAATCTGCCCTCAAGTGGCTCCGTGCGTCCTCGGCCCAGGGTAATGCTGACGCGGAATTCCTCCTTGGCTACTTGTACGAACATGGCCAAGGCGTTCCCCGCGATTATGCCCAGGCCGAGGAGAACTACCGTACCGCGGCGCTCCGGGGCCACTCGTCCGCCGAAAACAATCTCGCCTCTCTGCATCAGCACGGCCAGGGTGTCCCGAAGAACCTGGGCAAGGCCTTCGAATGGTATCTCGCTTCCGCCCAACACGGGAATCTCGTCGGCCAGTGCAATCTGGCTACGCTTTACTACCTGGGCGCCGGGACCCACCGCGATTACAAAGAAGCGGCCAGGTGGTTTCGCGCGGCAGCCGTTTCAGGATCCGCCGAGGCTCAAAACAGTCTGGGAGTTTCTTACTACAAAGGTCTGGGCGTCCCGCTCGATTACACGGAAGCCGCCCGGTGGCTGCGGCTTGCCGCGCTAAACGGTCTGCCCGGCGCGGAAACCAACCTGGCTTACCTGTACGAGCAGGGGAGAGGCCTCCCACTCGATTACGTCGCTGCCTACACCTGGTATTCCCGCGCGCTCGCCGCAGGCGACGCCTCAGGTGCCGGCCTCCGCAACGAGATCTTGCACCTGATGACGCGCAAGCAAATTGACGAGGCCGCTTCCCTCCTCGCCACCTTTTCCTCCCAATCTCAACAGCAACCCACGCCGGTTGGTGCCAGCCTGTTTTCGCTCCTGCAGAGCCACTAACCTACGGGGTATTTCTCCAACTCGTTCATCAGCCACCAAGTAACCGGAATGGCCTTTGCCCGAGCCTCAGGTCGTCTAACAATTACGGTCAACTCGGTGCGAAGGAACATTCTTCGTTGTTCTATGCGCTTGGCAGGTATAGAATCCGGTACTTTCCCGGAAAGTCACCAACCAGGAGCTAGATCATGGAAGCCGAACTGCGTCGCTCGCCCCGCGTCCCTTTCATCGCCGAAGCCGAAATCATGGAAATCGAAACCGAAGTACGGCTCAGCGCGCGAACCGGAGATCTAAGCAAGCACGGCTGCTACATGGATATGGTTAATCCGCTGCCCCAAGGCACATCCGTGAAGGTAGCCATCGAGCATGGCCAGCGCACCTTTAGCGCGACTGCGGCTGTGGTGTATTCCCAGACACACCTCGGAATGGGGCTCGAATTTTTCAATATGGATCCATCCGAGCAGGACAAGCTGGACCAGTGGCTCGCCGTGTAACCCCAGCGACGGCCGTATCGATTGCTTCCACCTACCGAAACCAACTTCCCCAAAGAAGCGCATACAGCGTTTACTGTATTCTTGCCAATGCTCCGCAACGGATACCATTAGCCCGTTTCGCAAGCGATGAATTTGACGCCGCGTCCCCGGCCGGAGCGTTGGCGTGCTCCTGAACGAAGAAACAACAAGTGAAAGCCAGAGGAGATTTTCTCTGATACGCGTCCTTCTTGTGGATGACCACGAAGTCGTGCGCCGTGGCGTGCGCTCGCTCCTCGCCGCACGCACCGATTTTGAGGTGTGCGGAGAGGCGGTGGACGGCCAAGACGGCGTCGATAAAGCCAAGCTGCTTAAGCCCGACGTCGTAGTGATGGACGTCAGCATGCCCAGGCTAAACGGCTTCGATGCCACGCGTTCGATCCTCAACGTTCTTCCGGACATCGGTGTCTTGATCTTGAGCCAGCACGAATCGCCGGAAATCATCAAGCAAGCCTTTCTTGTCGGCGCGCGCGGCTACGTCGTGAAGTCAAGCATCGCGGACCAACTGGAAAGCGCGGTGGAAGCCGTGAGCCGCGGCAACGAGTTCGTAGCGTCTGCGTCGAATTTCGCAAGCGATGTAGATCCGCGGGAAGTGCTGCAACACAGCGCAGCCCTGGAGCACAACCTCACCGAAAAAGAGCTGTGGCAAAATCAAGAGCTTCTTCGCGCGGCTTTCGCGCAAACGCATTCGTTTTTGGCGATGCTGTCCATTGACGGAACGATTCTCGAAGCCAACCGCTCAGCGCTGGAAGGCACCGGATTCAGCCGCGGCGAAGTTGTCGGCCGCAAGCTGTGGGAAGTATGGTGGCACTCCCTGCCGGAAGAGCAGGCCATAGCTAAAACCAGCGTGGAGAGCGCAGCGAGAGGCTTGGCGGTTCGCGAGGAGTGCCAGTATACGCTCCGCGACGGCACCATTCGGTTTGCGGACAGGACCCTCAACCCGGTGCAAACCGAGCGCGGCGAAGTGGTGATGATTGTCGCCTCCGGGCTGGATATCACCGAGCATCGCCAGCTTCGCAGCATGCTCGAAGACCGTGTCCGCGTGCGCACCGGTGAGCTCGAAGTCAAGAACCAGGAACTCGTGCGGCAAGCCGATGTTGTGCGCGAGCTCTCCGCAAGGCTATTGCAGATTCAAGACGAAGAGCGCCGGCGCATCGCCCGCGAGCTGCACGACAGCGTTGGCCAGATGCTGGCGGCGGTGAACATGAACCTTGCACTCGCGAATGAGGAGGCCCAGGCGCTCAGTCCCACCGCGGCCAAGGCGCTCACGGAAACCGGCAACCTGTTGGACCAAATCTCCAGCGAGATTCGAACGATTTCGCATCTCTTGCATCCGCCTCTCCTGGACGAAGTGGGCCTGCAATCGGCGCTCGAATGGTATATCGAAGGCTTCAGCGACCGCAGCAAGATCGACGTGGCTCTGGAGCTGCCCGATGACTTTGGACGTCTGCCCCGCAACCTCGAGATTACGTTGTTTCGCGTTGTACAGGAATGCCTGACCAACATTCACCGCCATTCCGGAAGCAGCACCGCGGCGATTCGCGTAGCGCGCTCGCAAAACGAAGTGCGCCTCGAAGTCCGCGACGCGGGCAAAGGTATTCCCGCGGAAATGCAAACCACTGTGGCCTCGGGACAGCTCAGCGGCGTAGGCTTGCGCGGAATGCGCGAGCGGCTGCACCAGATGGGTGGGCAGCTAGAAGTGCAATCCAACGGGAGCGGCACGCAGGTCGTGGCAACGCTGCCGATTGAAATTATTTCCGCAAAGCAACCCGCCGCGTCCGCCCAAGGCACCGCGTAATCACAGCCAATTCATACCGTTCTCCATGCACACCCGTTTCCCTGCAGAGCGACTTGTCGGCCCGCTGCGTCTAAGAGTATGCTTCGAGCGCTTTGCAGAAAGGGAGGACAGCAATGAAACGCACAGGATGGCTGGTTTTGGTGATGCTAGTTGCGGTGGCGGCAATATCGGCGCGCGCGCAGGAAAGCTCGGCGCCAATAGCGAATCCGGTGAGCACTACGGTGAAATCGCAATTGACGCGCTTCAGCAAGAACATGGTGGCGGCCGCGGAGTCCATGCCCGCGGAGAAATATGGATTCAAGCCCACTCCGGAGATGAACACCTTCGGACATCTCGTGATGCACATCGTCCAGTCGAATAATCTGCTGTGCTCGAAAATTTCCGGCGCGGCGGCTCCGGACGCGAAACTGGCCGACAGCGACGGCAAGGAAAAGTTAGTGGCTGGCCTGAAGGCGTCCTTCGAATTTTGCAGCACCGCGCTGGCCAATGTGGACGATTCGAAACTAAGCGAATCGATGATGCTGTTTGGAAATCGTCCGGCGTCGCGCGCCGCCGCCCTAATCGCGCTGAGCGACGGCTGGAACGATCACTACGGCACCCAGGCAATTTACCTGCGCCTCAACGGAATTTTGCCGCCCACCGCGCAACCCGCGCCGAAGTAACAATCTTTTTATCTCTGTGACCTCTGTGCTCTCCGTGAGCCCTGTAGCGCGGGGCGGAGTCCGCGGAGCCCTGCGGCTTTTTCTTGCCCTTGTAGCGCCGAGTTTACCTCGCCATTCTGTTTCGTCTAATCTCGCCCCACGTCGCCGCTACGGTTTCGCGGCGAGGCGCTGCCGCGCGTAATCGCACCACGGACTGCCGGGATCCAGCTCGACATAGAGTTGCCAATGCTGGCGAGCCTCCGCGCGCGCGGACAGTTTTTCGCAGACGAACGCCAGGTTGTAGTGCGCGTCCGCATACCTTGCGTCCAGGCGCACAGCGAGACGCAAATGCTGGCGCGCGGATTCCATCTGGCCCAACTCGTCGAGTACGCTGCCAAGATTAAAGTGCGCGACGGCGTTGCCCTCTTCCAGCGCGACCGCGCTGCGGAAACAGTCGACCGCTTTCTCCAGATCGCCGCCGTCGTAGGAAAGCATCCCTAAATTGATCAGCGCGTCCACGTGGCGCGGGTTCGCGGACAGCACGCGATGGTAGGCGTCGATCGCTTCCGCGCGCGAGGCTGGGTCAGCTTCGTATTGCAGCGCGAGAGCGAACCAGTCTTCCGCGGTGCGCTCCGGCATGACGCGGACTTTGTCGCGCAGCTCGCGCGTGTCGAAGTTGAGCACGAACTGGCCGCTGATGGGCTCGAGGCGCGCGCCATCGTGTTCCACGATCACGTCGCGGCCGTTGGCGAGAATACGCAGCTCGGTGAGCGGCGCTTGCACTTGCGACAGCTTTTCGTTCAGCGCGACCAGCGAGCGGCGCAGGCGGTTGGCGGAGACGCCTTTTTCGATGAGCTGCTTCGCGGCGCGCAGCGCGATGAGGTCGCGAAAATCGTAAAATTTTTCGTCGCCGCCTTTGCGCGGCGAAACCAATTGCAGGCGCTCCCAGTAGTTGAGTTGCTTGTCGGTGACGTCCAGGATGCGCTGGAACTCTCTCCGGGTGAATCGATCAGTTGCTCCCATGGAATAGCCGCGAGTATAGCACCAGCAAAACTTTTGTTTTCCACAGCCCTGCAGCGCAAGGCGAAGTAATGTAGCGCAGGGCGGAGTCCGCGGAGCCCTGCGGCCTTTTCTTCGACTTTACCCCGCCGAGCGTTTTCTCTTTGGCGTCCGCGTCTCTTGTTCTTGCTGGCGCGCCGAGGCCGCAGGAACCGCGCGGACCGGCGGCTTCTTGGCCGAGGGCTGCGATTTTTCCGCGATGCTCTTTTTCAGGGCTTCCATCAGATCGATGACCGGGGCCATCTTGGCATGCGGCACCGCCGCGACTTCCTGGCCGGCTTGTTTCGCTTCGATTAGCGCCTTCATGCTTTCCTGATATTGGTCTTTGTATTTTTCCGGCTCGAACTTGGCGGCCAGGCTTTCGATGAGTTGCGTGGCGAGCTTCTTTTCCGCTTCTTTCGGCTCCGCGGCAGGGGTGCGCTTGCCGTACTCGGCGACCTCGCGAATTTCGTTGGTGTAGAACATCGTGTGCAGCGTCATGCCATTGGAGCGCGGCCGGATGACGACGATGTGTTCGCGCTGGTGCATGGTGATTTTGGCGATAGCCGCGTAGCCGGATTCTTCCATGGCGTCGAGCAGCAGCTGATATGCTTTGCGGCCCTCGTCTTCCGGCGTGACGTAATAGGAAGATTCATAGTAGAGCGGATCGATTTCCTCCAGCCGCACGAACTCGAGAATTTCCATCGAGCGCGCGGATTCCGGCTCGATCTTGTCCAGCTCCTTTTCGTCGAAGAGCACGTACTGATCTTTTTCGTATTCGTAGCCCTTCACGATTTCGTTGCGCTCCACCTTGCGGTCGCAGACCGGACAAAACAGCGGCATCTTGATGCGCGAGTGGCAAACACTGTGAAGCTGGTTCAAGCTGATGCGCTCGCCGCGCGCAGCCGAAAAAAGTCGAATGGGAATAGAGATCAGGCCAAAGGTGAGATAGCCCTTCCAAACCGAGGTGGCCATGTACGCGTCTCCTTACCTGTAGATGCGGTCCTTTAGGGCCGCAAGCGGAAACTTGTCATCCCGAGCGCAGCCGAGGGACCTGCTTTTGCCCCTCGTCAGGGCACGGTTTCAACCGTGCCGTTTCGGGCCTCACAAAAATTTGTCATCCCGACCGGCGCGACCCGGCTTTTTCCTGCGCACGCTTTTTGTGCGCCGGGTCGCGGAGCGGAGGGATCTGCTTTTTCCTTCGTCAGTCTCATAAAGATTTGTCATCCCCAACCGCAACAGGCCGTTTTTCCCTGCGCACGTCTTCTATGCGCGGCCTGCGCAGGGAGGGATCCGTTTTTGCCTTCTGCCCCGTCGTCCCTGGCCCCTTAAGGCATACAGACCACTAAGGTTAAGTCGAGATTTGCCGCCAATGCAAGGCGAATCCGCGGCGAAGCCACGTAAAAGTAGTGGGTAGCGGATGCTGGGTAGTGGGTAGTGCGGAACAGGCGCGCCATCGCTCGCAATCGAGATTTAACCGTTTCATAGCGCGTATGGTCGTCCATAATTTTGCACACCAACACAGCGCCGGATAAAATGGAGGTTCGCCATTTTTTGCACGAATCTCAACCCCACCAAAGGAGACGCCAACATGCAGCCTCGTATTGACTATCGAAAGTACGCGCAAGAGCCGCTCAAATCCATGCTCGCGCTCGAAAAATACATTGCCGAAAGCGGTCTGGAGCCGAAGCTCATCCATCTAGTCAAAATGCGAGCCTCGCAAATCAACGGCTGTGCGTACTGTTTGGATATGCACTCGCTCGATGCGCGGGCGGCGGGAGAAACCGAGCAGCGCCTGTACACGCTGGAGGCTTGGCGCGAGACTCCATTCTTCACAGGGCGCGAACGCGCCGCTCTTGACTGGACCGAAGCTCTCACGCTGATTTCACAGACACATGCTCCCGACGAAATCTACGAAGCCCTAAAGCCACATTTCAGTGAAAAGGAAATCGTGGACCTCACGTTCGTGGTCGGGGCCATCAATCTGTGGAATCGCTTGGCTATTTCCCTGCGGGCAGTCCCCGGCCACTACAAACCCGCAAGAGCCGCCGCCTCATAGCCAATCAGTTGTTTTTCGCCGGGCGCCCCATACATCGGTTTTTGAAGTGTGGGGATTTTGAATTTTTCTGAATGTCGGTGCCGCGGAAAAACGGTCACCAGCGATTGTATCGCTCATCTAGTGGTAAGCCGGGTGCCAGTAGCGTGCTGAGACCACTTAAGTCGACATTTGCCGCCAATGCAAGGCGACTCCGCGGCGAAGCCACGTAAAAGTAGTGGGTGGCGGATGGTGGGTAGTGGATAGTGCGGGCTAAAGCGACACACCCCCCCAAAGGGTTTGGTGGATGAACGTAAGATCGACGTCCGGGGCCCCCGGCTTGTAGCGAACGATGGTTGCACGCCCGGGTACTTAGAGCCTTTCCTCCAAATGAAGTCCGTATTACCTTTAAGTTGATGCCCAAGCCCAAATCTCAGAAACGCAAGACTCAAACAAAAACGGCCCAGCCTAGGACCGCAGGGGATTGCGTCATTCCGCCTCGGGTGCCTGACGCTGCCCTCAATCAGTTTGCATTCAAGCGGAATGACGAAGAAGCCCGGCAAATAGCCGAATATGTCGAATGGCAAAGCCGCAAGGATAAGGAACACGTTACTTTTCTTGAAAAGCTTCAGACAGAATATGCTTTCGGCCAGGCCCATGACTGTTGGAATGTTCACACAAACAAATCGCAATGGTGGGTCATCACAGGTCCCACGAACCTCTATTCACAGGCGCTGTTTCCAAGTCTGGACTACACACTTTCTCTTCATATTGGCCTGATGGCTCGCGTCAATGCCACACACAAGGGAACGCAGACGTTCGCTTAGCAGACCGTTTGGCTGCGGCCTTTCGAGGATGGGAGCAGGCTGCGGAGGCATTAGACCAAAGCAGGGAGTCGGAAGAGGTGCAGGCTGTTGGTATGCGCTGCCGTGAAGCTCTATTGGCTTTTGTGCGATCAGTCAGCAATCCAGACATGGTTCCCGCTGGAGAAGATAAACCTCAAGTATCCAACTTCGTGCGCTGGTCGGAATTACTCGCCGAAAAGATAGCTCAGGGTCCTAAGAATGAACGTATTCGCGGTTACCTGAAGGCTTTGGCCAAAGAGTCGTGGCAGCTCGTAAGCTGGCTAACGCATGCGACGAATGCGACTCGGCATGACGGAATGATAGCACTCGACGCGACACATACGATTCTTGAAGCTTTCGGTGCAGCCTTGATTCGTTATGAACGTCAACCCCCCGAGCGCTGTGAACGGTGTGGGTCTTTGCAGGTAACTCCGCTCTACAGACCAGAACTGCAATCTGACGGCGCAATTTGTCAGAGTTGCGGATGGGAGAAGCTGCCTAACGAAGAGCCAGATGCTCCTGCCGCGAATTCTGATCCGTAGCGTTTTACTCCAATGCTGTTCCTATTCAGGAGTGTCCGAATTTGGCACACCCTTGCGTTTTCTCAAGGGTGCGGGGTCGGCGGTTCGTCTGGAGGTGCTGAAAAGCTGGCCAGGGCGACTGCTTCTGTCGTCGACACGTGGAACACCGTCGGCGGGTGGGCCACCTTCAGCGCCACGGCGTGTGGCTGCAGGTGATCGTAGATCCACCCGGTGAAAACTGTGGCTTCCATCGTCACAGTGCACGGCTGCGGCAGTGTTTTCATCCAACGGTCCAGGTCAAAGCGCGTGGCAGGGATCGTGCCTTCGGCGTGAATCGTGCCACTGCCATCCTTCACGCAGTAGCTTATCGTCCTCTTGTGAACATCCAGCCCGATGTAAATACATAGTCTGCATGGGGGAGCCTCCTTGGTGTCTCTGAATCAGCGTCCGCTGAGTTCAGCTTTTGTACACCAAGCGCTCCTCCTTCG
>Ga0137415_10001147_pt1 | contig 26198 bp, 27 predicted proteins | sample CZODoug3_1_1_16f_FD_183082 | JGI IMG/M metagenome (GOLD analysis project Ga0137415, IMG submission 183082) | Vadose zone soil fungal communities from Angelo Coast Range Reserve, California, USA - CZODoug3_1_1_16fungal (Hybrid Assembly) | ecosystem: Environmental > Terrestrial > Soil > Vadose...
ATGGGCTCGAGCCCGAGCTGGTCGGCCATCGCGAAGCCGCCGTCGATGGTGTTGATCGGCCCGCTGGGCACCCCGGCGGCCACCAGCGCGTCGAACCACTCCCCCGCGCCCCGGGTGGCCAGCCGCTCGATCATCAACTGGCGCAGCTCCACCCGGTTCGCGGTGCGGTCGGAGTTGTTGCGGAACCGGGGGTCGACGGCCAGTTCGGGGATGCCGAGCACCTCGCACAGCGTGCGGAACTGTCCGTTGTTGGCCACCGCGATGATCATGTCGCGGTCGGCGGTGGGGAACGGCTCGTACGGGTACACGCTGGGGTGCGCGTTGCCCATGCGGTACGGCACCACCCCGCCGGCGGCGTACGCCGAGCTCTGGTTCACCATCCCGGTCAACGCCGAGGACAGCAGGTTCACCTCCACGTGCTGCCCCTCGCCGGTGGCGTCCCGGTGCCGTAGCGCGGCCAGGATGCCGATGGCGGCGTGGTTGCCGGCGAACACGTCGACCACCGAGATACCGGCCCGGTACGGCGGCCCCTCCGGCTCCCCGGTCAGGCTCATCAGCCCGGAGATGGCTTGCACCATCAGGTCGTAGCCGGGTAGGTGTGCGCCCCCCGCCGCGCCGAAGCCGCTGATCGAGGCGTACACCACGCCCGGGTTGGCCGTCCGCACGCTCGGGTAGTCCAGTCCGAAGCGCTCCAGCCCGCCCGGTTTGAAGTTCTGGATCACCACATCGGCCCGGCGAGCCAGCTCACGACCCAGCTCGGCGTCCGCCTCGTCGCGCAGGTCCAGCACGATCGAGCGCTTGCCCCGGTTGATGCTCAGGTAGTAGGTGGAGGTCTCGCCCCGGGCCGGTGGCGTCCAGGTGCGCGTCTCGTCGCCCTGCGGGCTCTCGACCTTGATCACCTCGGCGCCCAGATCAGCGAGCAGCATGGTGGCGTACGGCCCGGCCAGGACCCGGGAGAAGTCGGCCACCAGCAGGCCGGCCAGCGGCCCACCCTCCCGCCGCGCCTGCCCCGCCACGCTGTCCACCATCCGTGACCGCCTCTCCCTAGGAGCGCCCGCCGGCCACCGAGGAGGGGGCGCGCCGGGCCAACCTCCTACACATACACGCCCGCTGGGCGAGGAGGCGAAGGTGACCTACTCTCGTTAGGGCGGAGGTGAGGGCGGGCGATGCATCAGCAGGTTCGTGCGTCGGATGCCGAACGGGACGCGGTGGTGGAACGGCTGCAGCGTGCACTGGCTCAGGGGCGGCTGACGCTGGAGGAGTACGACGTGCGAGTGGCCGACGCCTATGCCGCGAAAACCCGGGGCGAGCTCGCCGCGCTCACCCAGGATCTGCCGGGGAATCTGTGGTAGTCGGGCGCTGCCCGTCGGCGCCGTTGACCTCGCCCCGCTCGGTGGCGGTGACCTCGCCGCGCTCGGTAGCGGTGAATCCGGCACGGTCCGTAGCGGTGACCTCGGCGCGGGCTGTACCGGTGTCGACGACACGTTCGGTACCGGGGTCGGCGAGGCGCTGGGCATCGCCGCTGGTGGCCCGGTCGAAGAAGCGCAGCAGTTCCACCGGGAACGGCATCACCAATGTGCTGTTCTTCTCCGCCGCGACATCCACCACGGTCTGTAGCATCCGCAGCTGAAGCGCACCCGGAGTGGCCGCCATCGCGCTGGCCGCCTGGGACAGCTTGCTGGAGGCCTGTAGCTCGGCGTCCGCCACGATGATCCTGGCCCGCCGCTCCCGCTCCGCCTCGGCCTGCCGGGACATCGACCGGCGCATGCCCTCGGGCAGCGAGATGTCCTTCACCTCGACCCGGTCGATGACGATGCCCCAGTCGTCGGTGGGCGAATCCAGCACCGCCTTGAGCTCGCCGTTGATCTGCTCCCGGTCGGACAGCAGCGTGTCCAGCTCGGCCCGGCCGATCACCGAGCGCAGCGAGGTGCGAGCCACCTGCGAGGTGGCCTGCAGGTAGTTCTCCACGTTGATCACGGCCTTGACCGGGTCCTCGACCCGGAAGTACACCACGGCGTCCACCCCGATGCTGACGTTGTCCCGGGTGATCGCGCTCTGCGCGGGGATGTCCAGCACCACCGTCTGCAGGGACACCTTGGTCATCTTGTCGGCGAACGGGACGATGGCCCGCAGCCCCGGCTCCCGGGTGATCGGCGTCAGCTTCCCGAAGCGCAGCACCACCCCCCGCTGGTACTGCTGGACCTGACGCAGGCTGGAGGCGCTCAGCACCAGCAGCGCGAAGATAATGACGACGAGGATGCCCAGTACAGCGCCCATCTCGATGGCCCCTTTGCCGACGACGGAACTGAGGTGTCCGCACTGTCGAGCATAGGACTTCCGCGGACCGTGCGCCGCCATCGTTCGGGGTCCCCAAGGCGCCGTTTCCCGCCGCCGAGGGCGGCGCGGCGGGTATCAGCGAGCGGCGCGGCGGGGGTCAGCGGGCGCGGCGTGCGGCCGGCGCCCCGTTGGACGTCCTGGATTCGGCCCGCCTCGGGGTCGGGGCGGGGTTGGCGCGGACCGGTTCCGGGCGCAGCCGGTTGAGGTGATCGAGCAGCTCGGCGGAGGTACGGGCCAGCTCATCGAGGCGGACGCTCCGGCGGGACTCGTCCTGGCCGTACGGGCCGTCGGCGTCCAGCAGTCCCACGGCGACCCCGCGCAGCACTCCGACCAGGTACAGGTCGACCAACTCCTCACTGAGGTAGTACCCGTCGCGCAGCCGGATGCTGGACCGGATCGTGGCGACCAGCCCGGCGACCGACTCGGACGTGTGTTCCATGGCGGCCTCCCGGGGCAGCGGCTGTGCGGTGGGCGGTGCGGTGGGCGGCCTCACGCGCGGGCCAGGGCGTGCTCGACCAGCGCGATCAGCGCAGCCCGGCTTGACTTCGCGTCGCGCGCGTCCATGTGCAGCAGTGGACAGTCCGGAGGCAGCACCAGAGCGTCACGCACCGTCGCGTCGGTGAAGCCGGGAGTGTGCGGGAAATCGTTGAGCGCGAGCACAAACGGCAGCTCACGGTTCTCGAAGTAGTCGATCGCGGCGAAGGCGTCGTCCACGCGGCGCAGATCGACCAGCACGATCGCGCCGACCGCGCCGCGCGCCAGCTCGTCCCACATGAACCAGAACCGGTTCTGGCCCGGGGTGCCGAACAGGTAGAGGATCAACGAGCCGTCCACGGTGATGCGGCCGAAGTCCATCGCCACCGTGGTGGTCTGTTTGTCCGGTACCGCATCCGCGTCGTCAACACCGATCGACGCGGTGGTCATCTGCTCCTCGGTGCTCAACGGCGGGATCTCCGAAAGCGACCCGACGAAGGTCGTCTTGCCGACGCCGAACCCGCCGGCGACGAGCACCTTGAGGGCGATCAGCTCGGACTCGACCGGCGCCGGCGAGCGAGTCCGAGCGTCAGAGCGAGCGAAGTCCATCCAGCAGCCTTTCTAGCAGCTCGGTGTTGGGCCGGCCGCCGGGTTCCGTGGGCGGCGGCAGGTGCATGGTGAGGTAGCCGGCATTGGCCAGGTCGCTCACCAGAACCCGGGTTACCCCGGCGGGCACGTGCAGCGCCGCGCTGATCTCGATCACCGACACCGGCCCGGATACCAGGTCCAGGATCTGCCGGTACTCGACCTGCAGGGCGGCGTTGTGCCGGTCGGCAAGTTCGTTGGCGGTCACCATCGCCTCGATCGGCATCTCTTCACCCGCCGACCGGGTGCGCCCTCGGGTCAGCGCGTAGACCGGGACCACCCGCCATCTGGTGTCGCGGTCCTCGGCTTCATGGAAACTCACCTCGGCGCCGCCCGGGCGCCGTGTGCTCGACTCGATGATCCGCACCACATGCCCTAACCTCGGGGCAGCGACATGAGCAGGTGACCGACCCGGTTGGCGAGCATGGTCATCTCGTAGCCCAGCAGCCCGATGTCGCACTCCCGCTCCGCGTAGACGCTCAGCGTGGAGCCCTGACTGAGCGAACTGACGAACAGATATCCGCCGGACATCTCCACGATGGTCTGGCTCACCGGCTCCGCGCCGAGCACCTTCGCCGTCCCCCGCGACAAGCTGACCAGGCCGGATGCGGCCGCGGCCAGCCGGTCCGCGAACGACGGATCGAGCGGCTCGGACGCGGCGACCCGCAGCCCGTCACCGGACACCACCAGCGCGTGCCGCACGCCGGGCATGGCCTTGGCGAAGTCGGCCAGCAGCCAGTCGAGCTGGCCCCCGGCCGGCGCTCCCGGCCTCACGCCCCGTCTCCCGACTCCGCGACCCTGGGGTCGCCGGGCCGTGCGTCGGCCCCCTGGTCGTCGGCGGTCCGGCCGTTCGCCGCCCAGCCGTTGCCGGGGCGGTCGTTCGCGGTCCGGCCGTTCGCGGCCCAGCCGTTGCCGGGGCGATCGCCGCGGGCCTGGGCGGATGCCGCGTTCCGGCTGGCCTGATACCGGGTCAGCGCGTGGGCCGGGTTCAGTGGCCGCTCCGGGGGTTGCGGCTGCTCGGTCGGCAACCGCAGCTCCGGCGCGAGATGGGTCTGCGGGACCCGACGGGTGAGCCGAGGTTCTCCGGGGGGCCCGGCCCGCCGCTGCTCGCCGCGGTGCGGGGGGCCCTCGCCGGGCGAGGGCGCGCTGGGCGTGTACCCCGCGCGGTTCTCACCCGGCGAGTACCCCGCGCGGTTCTCACCCGGGGGGGCCTTCGCCCCGGCGTCGGACCAGGGCGCACCCGGCATCTGGTCCGGCGACTCGCTCGGCGCCCACCAGCCGGTCCACGCGGAGGCCGGGTCGCTCCACGACGGAGTCGGGTGCTCCGGGCGCAGGGTGGACTCGATCGCCGGAGCGGCCCCCTGCCTGGGCACCGTGACCACCCAGTCGGCCGGGGCCGCCTCGAGCACCGTGCCAATCCCACCCAGTGCGTGGCGGGACCGAACCGGAGCATGCCGCCAGCGATTGGTGCCTGGTCGGGGTTCGATCTGGTACTCCCAGACCGGCTGCGCCGCCGGTTGCGGCGCCGGGTGCGCCGAGGTGCGCCCCACGATCAGGCTGGCCGGGAGCAGCGCGGCCGCGGTCAGCCCGCCGCCGGGGGTCGGGGTGAGCGTGACCTCGATGCCGTGCCGCAGCGCCAACCGGGCCACCACGTGGAAGCCGAGCTGCTGAGGCACCGCCAGGTCGACCTCCGGAGGGTCGGCCAGCAGCCGGTTGACGGCGGCCAGCACATCCGGCGGCATTCCGACACCCCAGTCCTCGATGGTGACCAGGTGCGCCCCCTCGCCGCCCAACTGGGCGCGGCTGCGGATCGTCACCCCGGCCCTGGGCGGGGAGAACCGGACCGCGTTCTCGGTGAGCTCGGCCAACAGGTGAGTCAGGTCGGTCACGCTGCGACCCGTGACCCCGACCCCCTCGTCCACCGCGATGTCGACCCGGTCCAGATCCTCGGTCTCCGCGATGGCCGCGCGGATGACCTCGTGCAGCGCCACCGGAGCGCTCCAGACCCGGGTCGGCTGCTCCCCGGCCAGCACCAGCAGGCTCTCCGCGTTGCGCCGGACCCGGGTGGCCAGATGGTCGAGCTGGAACAGTTCCGCCAGCGCATCCGGGTCCCGTTCCTTCTCCTCGAGCTGGTTGATGATGTCCAGTTGCCGGTAGAGCATGCTCTGGTTCCGGCGCGCGAGGTTCACGAGTAGTTGCGAAGTGAATCGGCGGCGGTCGGCGGTCGCCAGTTGCTTGGTCAACACAGTGCGTTCCGCCTGCTCATCCTCACTTACTCGCCAGAAGAACACCATGCCGATACAGGCGGCCAGCACAGCAAGACCATGAATGCCCGACCACACCCAGGGATTTTGTTGCGCCGCGGCGTAATCGAAAATCAAGTCGCTCTTGTAGGCCGAGCCGAGACCGTGGCTGAGCACGGTAAACGCGACGTTCCACAGGAAAGGCACCCAGTCCTGGTACAGCGCGATAAATCCAATGATGATGAAGAAATGGAAGTGCGCCTCGATCGACCCGCGGGCCAGCACCACCAGCGCCGCCGAGCAGTAGGTCAGACCAGCCGTGATGCACACCGAAGCCGGTCGCCGCCGGGTGATGTGCCGGCCCAGCAGCAGCAGGATCACGGGCGGGAGCAGCAGCTCAGCCGTGTAGAGAACCTCGTGGTGCAAGGCTAGGCCGAAGACGAACAGAGCTGGCACGTGCAGGCCCAACACCCATTGCAACAACCGGTGGCGACGCATCCACTCCGCGTCATCGAGCAGATTCCCCCTAGGCAAGTAGCCAATCACTGTCCGCAGCGGTGACCTCACCGAACCTCCAGTAATCCAGGCGTCACTCAGTACCGCCAGGTGGATCATTCCGGGGGAGCTCCTGGGCGGCCGACACGATGTTTCCTGCTCGCGCTCGGCGCACGCTACACACGTTCGACCGGTTGGTCACTATGTGGTCCCCACAATGTCAGCGGTGTGGCCGAGCAATTGCGTCATTTGGCGTAACCATATTATGGCGTTCGGTGGTTTCCGATATTTCCGCGATCGGCCAGCCTGATTCGCGATGACCCCAGCCTCGTTCACGACCCGGGACCCCCGACCCCGGTTCGGCACCCGGCTCCCCCGTCCGCTCGCGCCTGTACTGGCGGGTCTGGTGGCGGCGGTGCTGGCCACCCTTGCCGGCGCCTGGCTGACCGAGCCGGCGCCGGTGCCCGGCGTGGTACTCCCACCCAGCGTCGTCGACTACGGAGTGCCGCTGGCCCGCACGCTGCTCGATCTGGCGCTGACCTCGGTGCTCGGGCTGGGTCTGCTGCCCCTGCTGTTCGGTCCAAGCCCGGACCGGGAACCGCGGCGGGTACTGGCCGCCGCGCACCGAGGCGCCTTGGTCGCCGCGGTCGTCTGGCTGGTCGCGGCGCTGCTCTCGGTGGTGCTGCAGACCGCCGAGCTCGCCCCGGTACCCGGTGTCACGGCGGCAACCCTGACGACCTACGTCCGTGACTTCGGCGGCGCGCAGGCGCTGCTGGCCAGTGCTGCCGTCGCCGCGCTCGCCGCCGCGGTGGCCGCCTTCGGCATCCGCGGGCCCGGCCAGACGTCGGCTCGGTTACTCGTGCTGACCGTCGGACTGGGGCTGCTGCCGCTCCTGGCGACCGGCCATTCCGGCGAGCTCGCCGCCCGCTGGCACGACCTGACGATGGTGTCCCTGGAGCTGCATGTGTACGCCGCCACGGCGTGGGCCGGCGGGCTCGCCGCGATCGCCGCGCTGCTGCTGGCGCACCCTCGGCTGTTGTCTCGCGCGCTCCCCAGGTTCTCCCAGCTGGCCGGGCTCTGCCTGGCCGTGGTGGCGGTCAGCGGTGTGCTCAATGCGCTCGTCGAGCTGGCCACCACGCCCGGTGTCCGGCTGCCCTCAGCGCTGCTGACCAGCCCTTACGGCCAGCTGGTTGTGGCCAAGGCCGGCTGCCTCGCGATGCTCGCGCCGCTGGGCGGGTACATCCGGTTCCGGCTGCTGCCCGCGATCGCCCGAGGTGAGCGGACCTCGCTGGCCTGGTGGCTCGGCGGGGAGCTGGCGGTGCTGGGGGTGGCCTTCGGCGTCGCGGTGGTGCTGAGCCGGTCCGGCGTCGCACCGCCGGGGCGTTGAACCGGATACTCCCGGCGGGCCGGAACTCCGAACGCCCGGAACGCGAACCGGCCGGGAAGCGGCGGTCGCTCCCCGGCCGGTATGACCGCTACCCCTGGCGTCAGCCGATCAGCCGCGCGGGGTCCACGAACGGCAGGTCGTGTGCCTGGGCCACGGCCGCCGAGGTGAGCGTGCCGTCGTGTGTGCTCAGGCCCTGCGCCAGGCTCGGGTTGGCGTGCAGCGCGTCCCGCCAGCCCTTGTCGGCCAGCTGCAGCGCGTAGGGCAGCGTGGCGTTGGTCAGCGCGTGGGTGGAGGTGTGCGGAACCGCGCCGGGCATGTTCGCCACGCAGTAGAACACGGTGTCGTGCACCGGGTAGGTCGGGTCGGCGTGCGTGGTCGGCCGCGAGTCCTCGAAGCAGCCGCCCTGGTCGATGGCGATGTCCACCAGCACGGCGCCCTTCTTCATCCGGGCGACCAGCTCGTTGGACACCAGCCGGGGTGCCCGCGCCCCTGGCACCAGCACAGCGCCGATCACCAGGTCGGCATCCAGCACGGCCTGCTCCAGCGCGTACACCGTGGAGTACACGGTCTGGACCCGGCCGTGGTAGCGGAAGTCCAGGTCACGCAGCTTGTCCGCGTCCTTGTCCAGCACGGTGACCCGGGCGCCCATGCCCACCGCGATGGCGGTGGCGTTCTGCCCGGACACACCGGCGCCGATGACCACGACGTGCGCGCCCGGGGCACCGGGGACACCGCCCATCAGCACGCCACGGCCACCCGCGCTGCGCATCAGGTGGTAGGCACCGACCTGCGGGGCCAGCCGGCCGGCGACCTCGCTCATCGGGGCCAGCAGCGGCAGCTTGCCGTCCGGGGTGCGCACGGTCTCGTAGGCGATCGAGGTGGTGCCGCCGGACAGCAGCGCCTCGGTGCACGGCGCGGACGCGGCCAGGTGCAGGTAGGTGAACAGGGTCAGGTCGCGCCGCAGGAAGCCGTACTCCTGTGCGATCGGCTCCTTGACCTTGAGCAACAGGTCGGCGCCGCCCCACACCGAGGCCGCGTCGCTGAGGATCTGCGCGCCGGCCGACTTGAAGTCCTCGTCCGGGATCGCCGAACCCATGCCGGCATCCTGCTCGATGACCACCTCGTGGCCACGGGAGACCAGCTCGTGGACCCCGGCCGGGGTGATCGCCACCCGGAACTCGTTGTCCTTGACCTCACGCGGAACGGCGATCCTCATGTCATCTCCCTGGCGGTTGACGGGGTGCGCGGTGGTTGTGCTGATGGTGAAGATATCGCGCGCAAAATGGAATGATTCTGCAGGTAATTCTCTACGATGCCGTCATGCCAGTAGATAAGTCGGATCAACGACCTCGGACGGGTGACTCACCGCAGGATCTGCGAACCCCGCTGGACCGGGTCGACCGGGAACTGCTGCGCCACCTGGAGCGGGACGCCCGGATCACCAACAACGCGCTGGCCGAACTGGTCGGCATCGCGCCGTCCACCTGCCTCGGCCGGGTCCGCTCGCTGCGCGCGCGGGGGGTCATCCGCGGCTACCACGCGGACGTCGACCCGGCCTCCACCGGCCACCCTCTGCAGGCCATGATCGCGGTCCGGCTACAGAGCGACGCGCGCAACCGGCTGGCCGAGTTCGTCAACCGGGTCGGCGCGCTGCCCGAGGTGCGGGACGTCTACTTCCTCGCCGGGGTGGACGACTACCTGGTGCACGTGGCGACCTCGGACACGGCGGCCCTGCGGGACCTCGTGGTGCAGCTCAACAGCCACCCCGACGTGGCCGGCACCCAGACCAGCCTGATCTTCGACCACTTCCGGGTCCCACAGACCTACTGAGCCCCGGATGATCCGACCAGACCTCCAGCCCCGCTGGCGTAGCGCTCGTGCGGCGGCCGGCGGCGCCGCGGGTGTAACGGCACACCGCGGGCACCCGATGTGACCGTCGACACACCCACTGGACCAGACGGTCTCACGGGCTCAGCCGCATCGGGGAACCATGGACGAGACGAGCAAGCAGCCCACCGAGGACCCGCATCTGCCCGTCGAGGGTGCCACTCCGGCAATTCAGTCGACCGGGACCGCCGGGACCAGACAGTGGCACGGCAACCCCCGCGTCCTGTGGGCCGCGGTCGCCGTGCTGGTCGTGCTGGTCGGGGTACTCGGCGCGGCGCTGGTGGTGCTGGGGAGCAAGCCGGGGACGTTCACCCTGCGGGGCACCTTCTCCTTGCCGAGAATCCACGTGGCTTCGTTCGGCACGAACGGGTGCCGAGGGTTCCGCGACGAAAGCGACATCTCCTCAGGCGCGACGGTGACGGTGTACGACTCGACAGGTCAGGTCGTGGCGCTCGGGGCGCTGGGACAAGGCACCCTGTCCGGCCTGGCGTGCGAGTTCCCCTTCGAGGTGGACGCGCCGTCGGGCAGCAACAGCTACACCGTCGAGGTCGCCCGCCGGGGCAAGTTGACCTTTGGGGCCGCGGAGGTCGAGAACGGCCCGGTCGCGCTCACCCTGCGCTGACGAGGGCGCGCGAAAGACCAGCGGCCGTTCCGCACCCGAGCGGCGGGTGCGGAACGGCCGTGGTGTGCCGGAGCCGCCAGCCGGGTGGGGCCGGCTGGCCGAGCGGACGGCCGGGTGATGCCGACCGGGGCCGTCAGGCGTGGTGCACGTCGACGTCGTGGCTGTCGCTGTAGTCGCCGCTGTTGTGCGAGCCGTAGTCGTCGTGGCTGTTGCTGGTCGAGCTGTCCTCGTAGTTGCTGTGCGTGCTGTCGTCGTGCTCGCTCTGGTTGGCGTACTGGCTGGCGTCGCCGTGGCTGCCGGCCGCGTTCACCGAGGTGTCGCCCGAGCCCGAGTTGTGCACCGAGGTGTTGGTGTCGTTCTGGGTGTTGCTGCCGTAGGCGTCGCCGCCGAGGGACAGCGAACCCCCGTCACCGATGCTGGTGTGGCCCAGGTTCGCGTTGGTGGCGTCGCCGGAGCCGAACGCGGTGGTGTTGTGGTCACCGGTGACGGCCTGGTTGTCGTTGCCGACCACGTTGCCGCTGCCGGTGGTGACCGTGCTGTCCTTGATGTCGCCACCGGCGGCCACCGCACCGTCTCCCGAGGCGATCACCGGGTCGTTGTCGATCACCTGGTGGAAGTCGCCGCCGCCGGTGTCGATGTTCTGGTGCACCGAGTCGTCGACGTAGGTGTTGTGTTGCTCGATCGTGGTGTAGTTGTTCGTGATGTAGTCGCGCAGGTAGTGCGAACCGTCGTCGTGGCTGCCGTGGTCGTAGTCGCGCGGCGCCGGGTAGTGCGTGCCGTGGTTGGAGTAGGACGAGCTGTCGTCGGAGGCCAGGCACAGCGCGTCGTACACGTCGGCCGACGACAGGTGGTCGAAACCGTGGTCCGACGCGTACGCGTTCGGGTCGTTCAGGAAGTCGGCCCGCGCTTCGGGGTCGCGCAGCAGGCTCAGGATCCAGTCGAGCAGGTTCTCGCTCATGTCGGGCAGCTCCTTCGGTATGGGGATTGCGCTCAGCCAGGTCTTCGGTGTCGACACAGAACGTAGGGCCGGACCGGCTGGCGGCAATCGGGGATCCCGCCGGGTTTCGAAGGAACCGTAGCCAGGTGGTTGGGGGTCCCCCACATTGGGGGCTTGGGGGATCCGCCCTGGCCCCCACCGGGCCCCGTCCACCACTCGGGTGACAGCGGGGCGCGCGGGACCTAGTCGTCCATCCTTCGGAGGGTGAGCAACTGCTCGAAGAAGCCGCCGAACGCCCGCTCCCGGTCCACCAGATGCACCTCGAGGATCCAGTGGCAGGCCCGGCCGACCTTGTCGGCGCGTCGCATCGGTCCGTCACTGCCCGGGGCGATGTAGCTCTCGATGCGCTCGCCGTCCACCAGCTCGTGCGGGAATTCCCCCACCAGGTGCCCGGAGTGCGGCCCACCGAACTCCCAGCCTGACGACTCGGCAAGCCGGCACACGTGCGCGTAGAGCTGAGCTCCGGTGATGTCCGGGTGGGCCTCGAAGTGGTCCCGCCCGGCGGCCCAGATCGTTGGCAGGTCGTCGCGCAGCCGCAGCTTCACCGGGTCCTCGCCGAGCACGTAGGTCCGCCCGAAGTCAGCCTCCCACTCGGCGAAGATCGGCCCGAAGTCCAGGAAGACGATGTCGTCCTCGCCGATGAAGCGGTCCGGCGGGTTCTCCCGGTACGGCTGCAGGGTGTTCACCCCGGAGCGCACGATCCGCTTGTGCCAGTGCCGCCGGGTGCCGAACAGGTCGGCGGCCAGGTCCCGGACCCGGTCGCTGACCTCCGACTCGAGCAGCCCGGGCCGGACCACCCCGAGCCGGTCCACCTCGTCGAACAGCACGGCGGCCTTCCGTTCGGCCGCGACGAGCTGACGCGCGCGGGCCGACTCGTCGATCGTCGACTGGCTCACCAGATCACCTCGGCAGCGGTTGGCGGCCCCGGACAGGCCTCGACCTGGAGGCTAGGGCTTGACGCCAGAATCCTGACGCTCAATAAAATAAAGCCTCGGAGGCTAGCTGTCCGGGTCGATGCCCTGCAGCCGCAGTGAGTCGTCGGAGTAGAACTCACACCCGTTCTTCAGGATGCCTTGCTGGCAGAAGTCCCGTTGCTGCCGCTCTGCCGTGGACATCGGGCGCAGCCCGGCGATGGGCCCGGGCGCGGCCGGCGGCGCGGCCGGCGCGGCGGGCCGCACGGCCGGCGGCGCGGGCGGCGGGGCGACCGAGCTGGCGGCGGGCGGCGCCGGCGGCGGTGCGTCCTGGTCCCCCGACGATGCACTGCCGCAGCCGGCCAGCAGGACGAGCAGGCCGGCCGCCACGACCGGCGACAGCTTCCAGTACGACCTCATGCCGTGCACCATATGGCGTGCCCGGAGGGCGGCCTGCGCTGGACGGCATTTCGGATTATGACGCCACCGGTCGGGGCGGGGTGTACACCGACCGGTGGCGTCGTGGGGCGACGGCAGAAGCCGATCCTTCGGGTCCGGGGGGGTTGACCCGTGCACTGCCGTCCCCAACATCATGTCTGATATTCGCTCGGACCCCACTCCACTAAATGGCGTAACTCTCACCGGAGAAATACACAAAAATAGAGATGCGAACAGCGCATATCTTGGGCATCTAGTTGTTCAGCCGCGCGCCCTATTCGTCGGACCCATCCGGCGGCTGAGTCCGGGGGCCGAGGGCGAGCCGCTCCGCGAGATCCCTGGCGATGCCGGAGCGGTCCGAGGCCCGGCTCAGCAACCCGTCCGCAATGCCGCCGAGCAGCCGGCTGAGCTCCTCCACGTGACCTGGCGCCGCGGTCGCCACCGCCGCCGCGATGTCATCGGTGAACAGCTCGAACGCGGCTGACAGCAGGTTATGCCCCGGGTCGGTGAGCCGGACCAGCACGCTGCGCCGGTCCGCCGGGTGGCGCTGCCGTACCACCAGCCCGGCCACCTCGAGGCGGTCGAGCAGGGAGGTCACGCTCGGCGAGGTGAGCCCCAGCCTCCGGGTCAGCTCGGACGGCGTGAGTGGGCCGTCCAGACGCAACTCCTCCAGCGCGGTCACCTCGGTCACACTCACCCCGACAGCGGTCGCCAATGCGCGTCGATAGCTGTCCGAGGCAACAATGACAGCCCTTACTTGAATAGCCAGCCGCCGCATGCACGCCCTCGCCAGGATCTGGTTGCAAGGTTCGCTAGGCTAGCATGAATCAAGTCTATCTAATTATCCCACTATTTGTACCTCCGACTATTCGGCACGGCCGACCGCGGAACCGTCCGGAAATGAAGATCCGGCGCAACCGGATGGTGTAGTCGGGAGCGGCGGACGGCGTAGTACCGGTGACCTCGACGCTCCCGGCGCGCCCCTCGCCGATCGCGCCCGGCGGGTTCCTCAGATTCCGGGGCGGTACCCGGCGACCGGCCTACCGTCGGGACGCTCCCCGCACGGCCCGCCCGCCCGCTCACCCTGCCGGCCGGCCGGCCACCCGAGACAAGGAACCCCGAATGACCGCACACCCCCGGTGGCGGGCGCTCGCCCGTACCGCGCTCGCAATGGCCGGTGCCGTCGCGCTCAGCACGCTCGGTGCGGGCGTGGCCGAGGCACACGTGACCGCGCAACCCGGCCAGGCAGCCAAGGGCGGCTACGCCGTGGTAGCCCTGCGAATACCCACCGAGTCGGACACCGCCGGCACGGTGAAGGTCCAGCTCACCCTGCCGGCCCAGCACCCGATCGCCGCCGTGCTGACCGCGCCGATGCCCGGCTGGACCGAACACCTGACCACGGCCCCGGTGAACCCACCGCTGCGCACCGACGACGGCACGGTGTCCGAGGTGGTGCGCACCATCACCTGGACCGCCCAGCCCGGCACCCGGGTCGGCCCCGGGCAGTACGCCGACTTCAACGTGTCCATGGGCCCGCTGCCCGAGGACGTCGACCAGCTCGTGCTCCCGATCGCGCAGACCTACGACAACGGCACCGTGGTGCGCTGGGACCAGCCCAGGGCGGCCGGCGGGGCCGAGCCGGAACACCCGGCACCTACCCTGGCCCTGGTGGCCGGCACGTCCGCCGGCGCCGGCGGACAGGGCGGGCATGGGGCGGCGACCGCCGGCCCTACCACCGCGGACGGCTCGGTGGGCGGAAGCGACACGGCGGCCCGCTGGCTGGGCGGCGCCGGCCTGCTCGTCGGGGTGATCGGGCTGGTGGTGGCACTGGGCGCGGCCGGCCGGGCGCGCCGCCGGCCGCCGTCACGGCACATGCCGGGGCCGCGCGGCACCGACCGCCGGGTCACTACATCATCCGGGGGTCGGCGTAGTACGTGAACCCACTCGACCGACGTACGTGGCCGCCGGGCCGCGCAGAGATCGCCACAGCGAGCCCGAGCGCACGCCAGCGGGTCGAGTGGGTACCGCTAAAGGCACCAGAGTGATCGCTCGGCGACGTTGGAGGACCCGCCCGGCGCGGCGCCGGCTCGTTGCGCCAGGATGACCTCCGTTCCCCAATCGGTGACAACGTCACCCGAGACTCCCCGCTTGGATCCTGAATGCCCCGAACGCACCAACCTCACACCCTTGAGGTGGCTGGCCAGGGTGAACCAACCCTGATAGACGTTGCTGGTGGGGCCCGTGGGGCCATAGTTTCTGTTGTGGTGGGGGACACGCGCACATACCCGACATTGGACGCCGCTTCTGGAGGAGCTGACTGAGCATGGCCACATCGCTGCTGGACTGGATCTCGAACCTGCTGAACGACCCGGATGCCCGTGACGCGTTCGACCGGGACCCGGGCGGCTACGCCGAACACAATGGGTTTCACAACCTGTCGGGTGGAGACGTGCACGACGCCCTCTCCCTGCTGGCGGACAGCGACTACTCGTACGGAGACCACGGCTCGTACCACTACCCGGCGCCGAGCGAGTGGAACCACGGCGACCACGACAGCGGAGCGCACTACCTGCGCAGCTACATCAGCGATAACCACGATTCGTGGGATCGCGGCGAGACCGACATCGACAACTCGGTCCACCAGCGCATCGACACCGGCGGCGACCGGGACTGGGACCGCGGCCGGGACTGGGATGACAACGACCGCCACGGCCACCACGGTGGCAACGACGGCGGCGACTTCCACCAGACCATCGACAACGACCCGGTGGTGGCGTCCGGACGCGGCTCGGTAGCCGCCGGCGGCGACATCCGGGACAGCACGATCACCTCGGGTGACGGCAACGTGATCGGCGACCACAACCAGGCGGTCACCGGCGACCACAACACCACCGCGTTCGGCTCCGGGGACGCCACCAATGCGCACCTGGGACACACCAGCGTGGGCGACGGCGGGGCCATTTCCATCGGCGGCGACGCGCACGGCAGCAACACCGACAACGACACCAACACCTCGGTGCACAACTCGGGCTCGGGCAGCACCTCGGTGAACGTGGCCGGCGACCACGGCGACGCCCACCAGTACGCCGACCAGCACGAGTCAGACGACAGCACGCACAGCAACTACGAGGACAGCTCGCACACCGACAGCCACGACGACTACAACTCGCACAACAGCAGCGACTACAGCGACAGCCACGACGTGGACGTGCACCACTGACCTGAAGTCCGGTCAGCGCTCCCGGCCGGTCCCGCCCCGTTCGCTCGGGGTGGGGCCGGCCGGGATTCTGTCTGGACCTGGGACGCTGCCTGGACTCAACCCTCGAGGGTCATCTGCAGCTCGTACCGGTCTCCCCGGTACCAGGACCGCGCGTGCTCGATCACCAGTTCGCCGCTGTAGGTGACCCGGTCGAAGACCAGCACCGGGCGGGACGGGGGTAGCCCGAGCAGCGCGGCGATCTCCCGGCTGGCGCCGATCGCACCCACCGTCTGCTCCGCGCGGTCCAGGCTCCGGCCGAACTGCTCGGCCAGCGCCCGGTAGATCGACCTGGTCAGGTCCAACTCGTCCAGGCCGGGCGCCAGCGCCGCGTTGTACCAGGCGTCGTCCACCGCGATCGGGATGCCGTCGGCCACCCGCAGCCGCCGCACGTGGTAGCCGTCCGTGCCGCCGCCGGGCGCGAAGAGCTCGGCGGTGCGGGCCGGTGGCTCGCCGCGTTCGACCGAGAGCAGCACCGTGGTGGGCTCGCGGCCCAGCCGGCGCATGTCCTCCTGGAACGACGCCAGGTGCAGCCGGGAGCGAACCGTGCGCTCCGCGACGAAGGTGCCCTTGCCACGCGCCCGCACCAGCAGCCCTTCGCTGACCAGCTGCCCGATCGCCTCCCGTACGGTGATCCGGCTCACGCCGTGGTCCAGGCAGAGTTGCCGCTCGCTGGGCAGCATGTCGCCGGGCGCAAGCTCGCGAGTGGCCAGCTCTGTCAGGATGGAGCGCAGCTGCTCGTGCTTGGGCACCACGCCGTTGAGGATGCGCACCGGCTGCACTGTTCCCGACCTCCGCGGATCCCGCCTGTTATGTCCCGTCCGGAACAGTGTCCCATCTGGTCATGACCAGCGGTGCGCGGAGGGGTAGCGACGCGTGGAAGGGGCGGTACGTGGAGGGGTGGCGCGCGGAGGGGTGGCGGCGCGGAGGGGCGCTCAGACCACCAGCAGGTCTCGCCCGCCGACCAGCCAGCGGCCGCCGCGCATCACGTCCAGTGGGGTGAGCTCGGCATCGGTGAGCACGACGTCCGCGCGCAGACCGACCGCCAGGTCACCGACCTCCCGGTCGATGCCGAGCAGCCGGGCCGGGGTGGTACTGGCGGCGGTCACGGCGGCGGTCAGCGGCACCCCGGCGTGCCGCACCACCCGTCGCACCACGTCGATCAACCGCGCCGTGCCCCCGGCGATCGCCCCGGGCATACCGTCGCGCTGCTCGGCGAGCCGGGCCACCCCACGCACCACCTCGACCTGCAGGGGCCCGAGTGGGTAGCGCCCGTCCGGCATGCCGGCGGCGGCCATCGCGTCGGTGATCAGCGCGATCTGATCGGGGCCGACCAGGTCGAACACCATGCCCACCGTCTCGTCGGCCAGGTGCACACCGTCGGCGACCAGCTCCAGCACCATCTCCCCCCTGGCCGCCGCGCTCAGGCAGGCCGCCACCGGCCCGGGCGCCCGGTGGCGCAGCGCGGGCATGGCGTTGAACAGGTGGGTGGCGCTGAGCCGGCCGCCCCCCACCGCGTGGATGCCCGCGCCGGCGACCGCCGCGGTGGCGTCGGTGTGCCCGAGGCTGGGCAGCACGCCGTGTCGCGCCATCACCCGCAGCAGCTCGCGGTAGCGCGGTGTCTCAGGCGCCAGCGTCATCGAGCTGACCTGCCCCTGGGCCGCGTCGACCAGCCGATCCAGCAGCGCCGGGTCGCCCGGGATGATCGCACTGGGGTCCTGCGCGCCGCACTGGGGGACCGACAGGAACGGCCCCTCCAGGTGGATGCCGGCCAGCTCGCCGGACGCCACCAGCGAGGCCAGCACCCGCACCCGCCGCGCCAGCACGTCGGGCGCCGCCGAGACCAGGCTGCCCAGCAGCGTCGTGGTGCCGTGGCGGTGGTGGTGGCCGATGGTCGCCAGCAGCCCGTCCACATCCGCCTCGTTGAACCCGTGGCCGGCACCGCCGTGGCAGTGCACGTCCACCAGGCCGGGCAGTAGGTACCGGGTGGGAGTGGCAGGCGGCAGTGGCGGCAGCGTGTCCGGCCAGGCGCTGGCCGGGCCGACCCAGCTGATCCGGTCGCCGGCCACCGCCACCACGCCGTCCTCGAGCCGCGCGCCGGCATGCACCACGACCCCGCGCAGCACGTGGTCGACCGTCACGGCCGCACGCTCCACCGCTCGTCGCGGACGGTGCGGGCCCGGTCCCGGGCCTGGTCGGCGCCGACCCCCGAGCGGGCCGCCTCGGCGATCGCGGCGCAGTCCTCGGTCGCCAGCCCGCGCAGCTCGGCGAACACCGCCGGGCGGGCCACCGGTGCCATGGACAGGCTGGTCACCCCGAGCCCCACCAGCACGGCGGCCAGCAGCGGGTCGCTGGCCGCCTCGCCGCACACCCCGACCGGTTTGCCCCGCGCCCGACCGGCCGCGCCGACCAGGGCGACCAGGTCAAGCAGCGCCGGCTGCCAGGGGTCGAGGAGGTGGCCGAGCGCGCCGGCCGCCCGGTCCGCGGCCATGGTGTACTGGCCGAGGTCGTTGGTGCCGATGCTGACGAAGTCGACCACATCCAGCAACTCGCCGGCGCGCAACGCGGCGGCCGGTACCTCGATCATCACCCCGACATCATCCAGGCCATGCTCCCGGGCGATTACCACAAAATGCTCCGCCTCCGCCGAAGTGGCCACCATCGGCGCCATCACCTTCACCGGCCGGCCGACGGAGTGGGCCGCCTTGGTCACCGCGGTGAGCTGGTCGGCCAGCGTCTCGGGGTAGCGGATCGCGGTGCGCAGCCCACGCACCCCCAGCGCCGGATTCTCCTCCGCACCCAGCCGCAGGAACGGCAGCGGCTTGTCCGAGCCGGCATCCAGCGTCCGCACCACCACCGGCCGGTTACCGAACGCCCGCAGCACCTCGGCATAAGCCTCGGTCTGCTCGTCCACCCCGGGCTGGGTGCGCCGGCCGAGGAAGAGGAACTCGGTGCGGAACAGCCCCACGCCCTCCGCCTCGGAGCCGGCGGCCGCGCGTGCGTCGGCGGCGGTGCCCACGTTGCTCAGCAGCGCCACCGGCCGCCCGTCACGGGTGCGCCCCGGACCGGTCGCCGCCGGCCCGGTCCCCGATTTGACCAGGCCGGTTGCCGCCGGCTCGGCCGCCGAGGTGACCGGGCCGGTTGCCGAGGTGACCGGGCCGGTCCCCACCGGGCCGTTCCCCACCGAGCCGGTCCGAACGCCCCCCATGGCGTCCGGACCGACCCGCACCTCCCCGGTCGAACCGTCGACCAGGACGAACTCCCCGTCCGGCAGCTCGGCGGAGGCCGGGCAGCCGACCACCGCGGGCAGCCCCAACGACTTCGCCAGGATCGCGGTGTGGCTGGTCGGCCCGCCCTCCTCGGTGAGCAGCGCGACCACGTCGCTGCCGGCCAGGGTCGCGGTGTCCGCCGGGGACAGGTCCCGGGCGGCGAGTACGACGGGGTGGCCGGGCGCCGGGACCCCGGGCATCGGCACCCCGGCGAGCAGCGCGACCGCGCGGGCCCCGATGTCCCGCAGGTCGGTGACCCGCTCGGCCAGGTAACCGCCGTGCGCCTCCAGCTGGGCGCAGAACCCCTCCACCGCCAAGGTCACCGCGTGCCCGGTCGGCTGACCGGCCCGCAGTTGCTCGGCGGCGGCGCTGACCAGCGACGGGTCAGCCGCCATGGCGGATGTGGTGATCAGGATCTCCGCCGCCACCCCGCCGACCCGGTCGGCCCGCTCCGCCATCTGGGCGGCGACCGCTCCCAGCGCCCACTCGACCCGGGCCAGCGCGCCCTCGGGCGACTCGGTAACGGGGTCGGCGGGCGAGGTCCGGACCGGCGGGGCCAGCCGGGCCAGCGGCGCGCCGACCACCCCCGGGCTGACCCCGAGACCGCGGATCGTGCCGCCTGTCACTGGCCGTCCTGCTCACTCGCCAGCAGGGCGGCCAACGTGTCCAAGGCCTGTTCGGCGCCCTCCCCCTCGGCGGTCAGCGTGACCGACTGGCCGTGGCCGACGCCGAGTGACATCACCGCGAGGATGCTCGAGGCGTTTACCGGCTGCTTGTCCGCGACGCTCAGCGTGACCGGCAGCCCGGTGGCCGCGGCGGCCCGGCTGAGGGTGGCGGCGGGTCGGGCGTGCAACCCGACCCTGGACGCGATGGTGACGGTGCGAGAAGGCACTGTGGGTTCAACTCCCGGGTACGCCGAACAGTGTCGGACTTGGCTGGACAGGGTGGGTGGCACGGTCATGTGGCCGACTCGGCGGAGTCGGAGCTCTCGACGCCGTTCTCAGGGCTCTCGTCCTCCCGGCCCGGGGTCCGCAGGTTCCACCGACGGATCACGAAGCGGAAGACCACGTAGTAGATCACCGCGTAGGCCAGGCCGATCGGGATGAGCAGGAGCGGCTTGGTGGCGTGGCCGAAGTTCAGCACGTAGTCGATGAACCCGGCGGAGAAGCTGAACCCGTCGTGGATGCCCAGCGCGTTGACCAGCGCATGCGACGTGCCGGTGAGCACCGCGTGGATGAGGTACAGCGGCCATGCCACGTACACGAAGGAGAACTCGATCGGCTCGGTGATGCCGGTGAGGAACGATGTCAGCGCGACCGAGACCATGATGCCGCCGACCACCTTGCGCTGGCCGGGCCGGGCCTCGTGCCAGATCGCCAGCGCGGCGGCCGGTAGCGCGAACATCATGATCGGGAAGAAACCGGTCATGAAGACCCCCGCGCTCGGATCGCCGGCGAAGAACCGGTTGAGGTCGCCGTGCGTGCCGTGGTAGTCGCCGAGGATGAACCAGACCACCGAGTTCAGGATGTGGTGCAGGCCGACCGGGATGAGCAGCCGGTTGGCCATCCCGTAGACGCCACCGCCGACCACCGGGTTGGCGTTCACCGCGTTGCCCAGCCAGGTCAGCCCATCGTTGAACAGCGGGTACACCAGGCTCATCAGCACGCCGATCACCAGCATGGCCACCGAGACAACGATCGGCACGAATCGCCGGCCGTTGAAGAAGCCCAGGTAGGTGGGCAGTTTGGTGCGGTAGAGCCGCTTCCAGAGGATCGCTGAGACCAGGCCGACCACAATGCCGCCCAGCACCCCGTAGTTGACCACCGCCGCCTTGCCTGCGGAGTCGGTCTGGCCGGGCAGCACCAGCGGGCTCATCGCGGTGAACACCCCGTCGAGCACCAGCCAGCCGACCACGGCGGCCAGCGCGGTGGACCCGTCCGCCTTGCGCGCCCAGCCGATCGCGATACCCACCGCGAAGATCAGCGGCAGATGGTCGAACAGCGCCCCGCCGGCGGCGCCGATCACCGACGCGACGCTCTTCAGGTTGGCGAAACGACCGAGCAGGTCGTCCTGCCCCAGGCGCAACAGCAACCCGGCGGCGGGCAGCGCGGCGATGGGCAGCATCAGGCTGCGGCCCAGCCGCTGCAACCCGGCCAGGCCAGGGCGGTTCTTCGGTGGCGCGGTCGGTGGTTCGGCGGCGGCGACGCTCGTGCTCATGTGCAACCTCGGGCTCGTTCGGTGGACAGGGCGGCCGGACCGCGGTGATCGTTCAGGTCTGACGCATGGGGTCGACCATTGCGAACACCTGGAGTCACCGGTACGGTCCGGTCATTACCAGTGGCACAGAGAATGAGCTGAGCCACCCCGCGATGTCAACCATCGGGTGACATCGGATCTGGAACGCCGCTGGTGTGACACCAGCACGAGACGCCGGCACGGTGCTGCCGGCGAGGAGCGGACATGGCGAAAGCGGACGACATAGTGGCCGGCCTTGGCGGCGCGGCGAACATCATCGAGGTGGAGGGGTGTATCACCCGGCTGCGCACCGAGTTGAAGGACCCTTCGCTGGTGGACGAGGGCGCGCTCAAGCGCACCGGTGCCCACGGCGTGGTCCGGATGGGCCAGGGCGTACAGGTCGTGGTGGGCCCGGAGGCGGACAGCCTGGCCGACGACATCCAGGACCTGCTGTGACAGTGCCAGCCGGGAGGCCGGCGGAGAAGCCCACCGGGACGCGGGTGACCGCGCCGCTGGAGGGCACGCTCACCGCGCTCACCGAGGTGCCCGATCTGGTGTTCGCCGGCCAGCTGGTAGGCGCCGGAGTGGCCGTGGAACCGCCGGCCGGGGCCCGGGTGATCGATGTGGTGGCGCCGGCCGCCGGGACGCTGGCCAAGCTGCACCCGCACGCGTTCGTGCTGCTCACCGAGGACGGCACCGGGATACTGGTGCACCTGGGCATCGACACCGTGAAGCTGGAGGGCGCCGGGTTCACCCTGCACGCCGTCGAGGGTGACCGGGTCGCCGCCGGCACACTCGTCGTCACCTTCAACCCCGCCGCGGTGCGCGCTCAGGGGCTGTCCGCGAGCTGCCCGGTGGTGGTGCTGGACTCGATACCGGACAGCGTGCCCGCGCCGACCACGGGCACCGAGGTGCTCCCCGGAGACCTGCTGTTCACCTGGCCGCCGCTGGAGTGAGCGCCGCCGCTTGACCGCCGCTGGTGTGAGCGCGGCCGCTTGACGGCACACAGCTTCATGCCGCCGCTGGTGTGAGCGCAGCCGCTTGACGGCACACAGCTTCATGCCGCCGCACACAGGTTGGAGCATGTGTGCCGAGGCACGGGGATGTGTGCGGTGGTCGGGGGCCGGGTTTCAGTCGGGGATGAGGACGGCGGCGCCGGTGATCTGGTCGGCGGCCAGGTCGGCCAGGGTCCGGTCGGCGGCTCCGAACGGGCGCGGGTCCACGGTTGGGCGTACCCCGAGCGCGGCGGCCAGCCGGAGGAACTCCTCGCCGTCCGCCCGGGTGTTGGCGGTGACGCTGCGCAGTTGTTTCTCCCGGAACAGGTGCTCGGCGTAGTTCAGCTTCGGCACGTCGGTCAGGTAGATGCCGGCGACGGCCAGGGTGCCGCCGGCGTCCAGCGCCCGCAGCGCGACCGGCACCAACCCGCCGGCCGGCGCGAACAACACCGCCGCGTCCAACGGCTCGGGCGGGCCATCCTCGGCCGGACCGGCGGACGCGGCGCCCAGCTCCAGGGCCAGCGCCCGAGCCGGCGCCGACCGGGTCAGCACGTGCACCGCCGCGCCCTGGGCGATCGCCACCTGCGCCACCACGTGCGCGGACGCGCCGAAGCCGTAGATGCCCAGCCGGCCGCCTTGGGGCAGCTCCGCCCGCTTCAGCGCCCGGTAACCGACGATGCCGGCGCACAGCAGCGGCGCCGCCGTCACGTCGTCCAGCGCGTCCGGCAACCGGTAGGCGTACGCCTCGGGCACCACGGCGCGCTCGGCGTACCCACCGTCGGCGTCCCATCCGGTGAACTCGGCGGCCTCGCACAGGTTCTCCCGCCCGCCGCGGCAGAACCGGCAGCGCCCACAGGTGCCGCGCAGCCAGGCCACCCCGACCCGGTCTCCCTCGGCGAACCTGTCGGTGCCCGGTCCGGCGGCCTCGACCACCCCGACAACCTCGTGCCCGGGCACCGTCCGGCGCCGGCGCGGCGGCAGTTCGCCCAACGCCAGGTGCAGGTCGGTGCGGCAGACCCCGCAGGCGCGCACCCGGATGCGCACCTCGCCCGGCCCCGGTTCCGGGACCGGCAGCTCCACCGGCACCAGCGGCCGGGTCTCCATCGGGCCCGGCCGATCCACCACCCACGCACGCATGCCGCCACCCTGCCAGCCCCGGCAACGCCGCGCGCCCGCTCGCGAACGGCTGACCGGTCGGACGGCGGTCAGTTAGACGGCGGTCAGTTGGACGAGTTGTTCGCCCACAGCGACCTGTCGTCCGCCGTCACGCTGCTCACCGGACCGAAGGTGGCACCGTCGGCGGTGACCAGCGGCGCGGGCAGCTGATCCTCCAGTACACCGGGACGAACCTGGATGATGGTGCTGTTGTGATCGGTCGGGCCCGGCCGGTAGGTCTTCCCGGCGACGGCGTCCTTGAGGTACCCCAGGGCGATCTTGGCGTACAGGTCGGCCGGCTGGGACACGGTGGCGTCGATCACGCCGGCCTTGATGTTCTTGAGCTCCTCGTGCACGCCGTCGTTGGACACCGCGAACACGTGCCTCGGGTCCGTCGGCGGCACCATCAGCCCACGCCGCTGGAGGACCTGCGTCGTCGGGGCAAGGCCGAAACTGGCCTGCATGTAGACGCCCTTGATGTCCGGGTGCGCACTGAACTGCGTCTCCAGGGTGCGCAACGCGATGGCGGAGTCCCACTTGGTGGGCTCGCCGAAGACCTGGATGTTCGGGAAGCTGCTGGACATGCACTGGTTGAACGCCTCGGTGCGGTCCCGCCCATTGATGGAGGCCAGGTCGCCTTCCAGCATGAGAACCTTCCCGGTGCCGTGCAGCTTCGCGCCGAGGAACTGGCAGGCCTTCTCCCCGTAGGCCCGGTTGTCCGCGCGCACCACCATGTACACATCACCCGCGTCCGGCCGGGTGTCCACGCTGACCACCGGGATCTTGCTGGCGGCCAGGGTGTTCAGCGTGGGCACGACCGCGGCGGTGTCCTGCGGAGCCATCAGGACACCCTTGGCGCCGTGGTTGACCAGCGTCTGCACGTTCGCGGCCAGGCTGGCCGCCTCGTTCTGTGAGTTCGTCGTCTTCAGCTGCATGCCGAGCTGGACGGCGTACAGCGGCACGTACAGGATGTAGGACTTCCAGAAGTCGGAGTCCGAGCGCGGATAGTCCACCCCGAAGGCCGCGCTGGAGCTGGCCGGCGAACCACCGCAGCCGACCAACAGGATCGACGACAGCGCGGCGGCCAGGGCGACGCTCAGGAACCTTTGCATCATCGCGACTCCTCGTTGATCAGCGGGTACTGGTCGGCCTCGGTCGCACCCGCAGCCCGAACATCCCGCCATCCACCGCGAGGTCGGTGCCTGTGGTCGCGCCGGACAGAGGGCTGGCCAGGTAGCCGATGGCCGAGGCCACCTCCTCGGCGGAGACCAGCCGCCCCATCGGCTGGCGGGCTTCCAGGGCGGCCAGCTCGGCGTCCGGGTCCTCGGTGGCGGCGAGCAGCCGGCCGATCCACGGGGTGTGCGCAGTGCCGGGGTTCACGCAGGTCACCCGGATCCCCTCGGCGACCAGGTCGGCGGCCATCGCCCTGGTCAGCGAGAGCACCGCGCCCTTGGACGCCGAGTAGACCGCCCGCTGCGGCAGGCCGGCGGTGGCGGCGATCGAGCAGGTGTTCACGATCGCGCCGTGCGCCGACCGCCGCAGGTGCGGCAGCGCGGCCCGGCTGACCCGCACCATGCCGAACACGTTGATCTCGAACACCCGCCGCCACTCGTCGTCGGCGTTGTCCTCCACGGTGCCCTGCGCGCCGATGCCGGCATTGTTCACCACGATGTCGATGCCGCCCAGCAGCTCGGCCGCCTCGGCCACCCCGGCGCGCACCGAGGCGTCGTCGGAGACGTCGGCCCGGATGCCGATCAGCGGCTCGGGGACCTTCGGTTCCAGGTCAAGGGTGGCCACCCGAGCGCCCCGGCCGGCCAGCAGCGTGGCAGTGGCGAGGCCGATACCGGATGCACCACCGGTCACCACCGCGCACAACCCCCCGAACTCCGGTCCCTCGCTCATGCCCGTCCCCCCGCTCCCGGCGCCACCGGCTCGCCGTGCCATACCGGCCCGTCCGGGAACCGGTACCTGGCCAGCGTGTCGTCCTTCAGTCGGGCACCCAGGCCCGGCTCGGTCGGCGCCAGGTAGCGCCCACCGCGCAGCCGCACCGGGTCCACGAAGTGCTCGTGCAGGTGGTCCACATATTCGATCACTCGATCGCGCTGAGTGCCAGTCACAGCGACAAAATCGAACATCGAAAGGTGCTGGACCATCTCGCAGAGCCCCACCCCGCCCGCGTGCGGGCATACCGGTATCCCGTATTTGGCGGCCAGCAGCAGGATGGCCACGTTCTCGGTGACCCCGGCGACCCGGGCGGCGTCCAGCTGCAGGATGTCGACGGCGCCGGCCTGCAGCAACTGCTTGAACATGACCCGGTTGTGGGTGTGCTCGCCGGTGGCCACCTTCATCGGCGCCACCGCCCGCCGGATCGCGGCATGGCCGAGGATGTCGTCCGGCGAGGTGGGTTCCTCGATCCAGTAAGGGTCGTACGGGGCCAGCGGGCGCAGCCACTCGATCGCCTGCGGCACGCTCCATGTCTGGTTGGCGTCGATGGCGATCCGGATGTCCGGGCCGACCGCCTCCCGGGCCAGCCGCATCCGCCGAACGTCCTGTTCGCGGTCGGCGCCCACCTTCAGCTTGATCTGGGTGAAGCCCTCGGCGACCGCCTCCTGGGAGAGCCGGGCCAGCTTCTCGTCGGTGTATCCCAGCCAGCCGGGGGTGGTGGTGTAGGCGGGATAGCCTCTCGCCAACAGCTCGGCCTGCCGCCGCGCCCGGCCCGGCTCGGCGGCGCGCAGGATGTCCAGCGCCTCGTCCCGACTCAACGCGTCCTCGAGGTAACGGAAGTCGACCAGATCGACCAGCTCGGCCGGCGACATCTCGGCCAGCAGCCGCCAGACCGGCTTGCCGTCGCG
>Ga0137415_10001149_pt1 | contig 26167 bp, 22 predicted proteins | sample CZODoug3_1_1_16f_FD_183082 | JGI IMG/M metagenome (GOLD analysis project Ga0137415, IMG submission 183082) | Vadose zone soil fungal communities from Angelo Coast Range Reserve, California, USA - CZODoug3_1_1_16fungal (Hybrid Assembly) | ecosystem: Environmental > Terrestrial > Soil > Vadose...
CCGGTGGTCACGCTGTACTCGGCGCCGTGCCACGGGCAGACGATGTGCAGGTCGTCCTCGTCGAACGCGGCGCCGACCGTGCGCCGCGCCTCGTCCAGCAGCTCGCGGACCCTCGGCACCAGCCGGCCCTGGCAGACCGGCCCACCGGAGTGCGCACACACGTTCTCGTAGGCGTACAGCGCGGACTTGAACCGGAACACCCCCACGGTGGTCGCGCCGATGTCGACCACGAACCGGCCGCCCTCAGGAACCTGCTCGCTGCGGCCGATCGGTTGGCGCACCGCGGCCCTCGGCGGCACAGTGGACATCGAGCCTCCCTGCTCGGCGGGGGTGCACAAGGCACGGTTGCCACTGGTCAGGCTGGCCCGGCTGGCACCGAGGCGAATCTGTCAACTGACTGGCCGGCGGGGAGGGACATGGAGTCGACCTTGGCGGCCCTGGGCCCGGCGGAGGTCAGCCCGCTCGGGGCCGTTCTCGCGGCCGTGCTCGACGCCGTCCGGGACGGCACCGGTCACGCCACCGTGCTGCGCGCCGACCCCGGCCGGGGCCGCTCCACCGCGCTGTGGCGGCTGCGCGCCGAGTGCCGCCGGGCCGACCCGAAGGCGACCGTGCTGTGGTCCAGCGGCGCGGACCGGTGCGAGGTCACCCGGCGACGGGTCGAGGAGCTGCTGCGCCGGGGTCCGGTCCTGGTACTGCTGGACGACGCGCAGTGGCTCGACGCCGACTCGGCCGCCGAGCTGGGCCACCTCGCCGCCCGCGCCAGCGGGAGCCGGCTCGGCGTCGTGCTGACCGCGCCGAGCGACGCGCCGCTGCACCCCGAACTGGCACGGCTGCCGGAGACGGCCCTGCCCGATCCCGGCGAGCCGGAAGTCCGCGCGCTGCTCGCCGAGGCGGGTGCCGACCGGGGTGCCGAGACGCCGGCCGCGGTGGTCGCCGAGCTGTTGGCGCTGTGCGCGGCGCACCCACTGGTGCTGCGCGAGCTGCTGCCCACGCTGCCGGACGGGCAGCTGCGTGGCACGGCGCCACTGCCCCGCTCGGCCACCCTTGGGCCGAGGTCGATGCGGCTGTTCGGTGGGCCGTGCGCAGGGCTGCCCGAGCGCACCCGGCGCTGGCTGCTGCTGCTCGCCCTCGGCAACGACAAGCTGGTCACCTGTCTGCGTGCCGCCACGCGGCTCGGGCTCACGGCGGCGGACCTGGCACCCGCCGAGCTGGCCGGGATCCTGCGCACCGACGGGTCGGCGGGGGTGAGCTGGGGTTCGCCGCTGTTCCCGGTCGCGGTCGCTCAGGCGGCCACCCTCGTCGAGACCACCCGCACCTACCGTGCGCTGGCCGAGGTGAGCACCGCGCGTACCGAGCCCGTGGAGCACCCCCGCTGGCTGGCCGGCGCCGCGGTGCACCCGACGGCCGACCGGCCCGCCCTGACCGAGGCGATCGTCGCGCTCGCCACGGACGGCCGGCTGCTGGACGGCTACGAGCTGGCCCGCCGCGCCGAGCTGGTCACCACCGACGCCCCGGAGCGGCAGCGCTACCGGGTGCTCGCCGCCGGGCTCAGCTGGCTCGCCGGCTACGGCGAGCACTCGCTGGAGCTGCTGGACCAGCTGCCGTCCCCGCTGCCCAGCGCGGAGGTGCAGGCCGCCGCGGTCGTGCTGCGCTGGGTGATCCAGGGACTGCGGGACTCCTGGCCGGCCGGCGCCGAGCTGGGTGAGCTGCGGGTGGCGGCCGCGCCGGGTGACGCCGGCCAGGCCACCCGCTCACTGGGCACCGCGCTGCTGGTGGGCTGGGAGACGTTGCCGGCCGAGTCGATGGCCGGCACCCTGGCCGCGCTGCGCGAGCTGTTCACCCGACACCCGGAACCGCGGCCGGGCATGGCCGCCGCGCTGGCGAAGGTGGTGGCCTGCGACACCGACCTGGACGCCGTCGAGCGGGCCGCGCTGCTGGCCACGTCCTGGTGGGTGCACCACGACGACGTGCTGTACCCGAAGGCGTGGCCGCCGCCGTTGCTGCCGGTGTACCTCGGTGAGGAGTCCGGCTACGCCCGCCACTACGCCGAGCTGCTGCACACCCGGCACGTGCGGGCCGCCCGCTCCACCCGGGCGCTGCTGCTGCTCAAGCTGGCCACGGTGCAGGCGGCCCTCGGGCACTGGCCGCACGCCCTGCGCAACGCCGCGAGCAGCCGGGAGCTCGCCGCCGAGATGGGGCTGTGGGCGCTGCACACAGAGACGTTGACCGTGGCCGCGTGGGTCTGCGCCGCTCGAGGTGACGAGGACGGCTGCCTGGCCCTGATCGGACGGTCGCACCGGCAGGAGGGCCGGCGAGCGGCGGGCGCCGAGCCGAGGTCCGTGCAGTGGACGCACGGGCTGCTCGAGCTGTCCGTGGGCCGCCCGGCCGAGGCGCACGAACGGCTCCGGCCGCTGCACCGGGACCCCGTCGAGTCCCCGCTGCACCTGGCCGTGCGGCGGCTGTCCACCGCCGACTTCGTCGAGGCCGCGGTGGCCGCCCGGCAGTTCGGGGACGCCGCCGACGCAGTCGCCGAGCTCGCCGCCTGGGTCGAGGTCGGCGCGGCCGGCTGGGCGCGGCTGGACCTGGCCCGCTGCCGCGCGCTGCTCGGTGCGGCGGGCGCCGAGCAGTGGCACCTGCTGGCGCTGGAGCAGGCCGGCGCGGTCGGCCGGCTGGCCACGTCGGCCCGCACCGAGCTGAGCTTCGGGTCCTGGCTGCGCCGCCGCAAGCGGTACCAGGAGGCCCGGCCCCACCTGCGGCTTGCCCAGCACTACTTCGACCGGCTGGGCGCCGCGCCGTGGCGCGACCGGGCGCACGCCGAGCTGCGCGCCGCCGGTGAGGCCGGCCCCAGCGCGCCGGGTCGGGGCGCCGCGCTCACCGCGCAGGAGTGGCGGATCGCCCGGCTGGCCGCCGAGGGCCGCAGCAACCGGGAGATCGGCGACCGGCTCGCACTGAGCCCACGCACCGTCGGCTACCACCTGTACAAGATCTTCCCGAAGTTGGACATCACGTCCCGCACCCAGCTGCCGCTCGCGCTGCGCGAGCTCGACGGCCCGCCGTAGACCGACCGGCGGGAAAGCGTTGGCGCTCGCTGCGGTACCGGCGACGTGGGCGGCCTGTTGTTACCGAGCTGCACACCAGGCAGGATTTTCCCGCCGAAAACCTGCCCCTTGTGCAGCTCGGTAACACGGTGCCGGCACCGCGTTCGGCCGCCCGCCACCTCGCACACCGTCCCGTCACTTCGCACGCCGTGCCTGGACTTCGCATACTCCGCGCCGCTTGTGCGAGGTGTACGGCCGGCGTGCGAAGTGAGCTGGAGCGCGCGCGGGCCGCCCGCGTCGGCACTTGTCACGTCAACTAGACGCGACAAGTGCCGCCCGCCGCGTCCAGTTCCCCCGACAGGTCGAACGGCCGCCACAGGCACGCGGCAGCAGATCTTGTCCGGTTCGGAGTAATCCCGGCCACCGTGGCGTTGGACACAGGCGGGGGTGCGGATTGTCTGTGGTTGCGGGTCAGAAGACGCAGGAGCAGGGGTGGCTGCTGCCGCTGTCGGTCCTGATCGTGGGTGCTTTCATGTCGGTGCTGGACACCAGCATCGTCAACGTCGCGGTTCCGAAGATCCAGATCGAGCTGAACGCGGCGCCGGAGAACGTGGAGTGGATCGTCACCGGGTTCACCCTGGTGCTGGGCATCGTGGTGCCGCTGAGTGGTTGGCTCGGGCTGCGCATGGGGATGAGCCGGCTCTACATCTATTCGATGATCGGCTTCGGGCTGGCTTCCGCGCTCTGTGGCCTGGCCTGGGACCTGAACAGCATGATCGCCTTCCGGGTGCTGCAGGCCATCCCGGGCGGCATCTTGCCGGTGGTCAGCCTGACCATGCTCTACCAGGTGGTGCCGCCGGCCCGGATCGGCTCGGCGATGGGCATCTACGGCCTCGGCGTCGTGGTCGCCCCGGCCGTCGGCCCGGTGCTGGGTGGCTACCTGGTCGAGTACATCGACTGGCGGCTGATCTTCTTCATCAACGTGCCGATCGGCCTGCTCGGCACGGCCGCCGCGATCGCGGTGTTCCCCCGGGACCGGCCGACCAGCTGGCCCAAGTTCGACTTCTGGGGCTTCGTGACCATCGCCTACGGGCTGTTCGCCCTGCTCCTGTCGGCCTCGAAGGGGCAGAAGTGGCACTGGGGCTCATACCCGATCCTGATCCTGCTCGTCTCCGGGGTGCTCAGCCTCGCGCTGTTCGTGGTGATCGAGCTCGAGGTGGCGAACCCGCTGATCGACCTGCGGATCTTCAAGGTCTGGGCATACACGAACTCGATCCTGCTGCTCGGCATCGCGGTCACCGGCCTGTTCGCGGTGCTGTACTTCCTGCCCCAGTTCCTGCAGGTGGTGCAGGGCATGCAGGCGTTGGACGCCGGGCTGGTGCTGGTGCCCTCCGCGCTGGTCCTCGTGGTGCTGATGCCGGTGGCCGGGCGGATCTACGACATGTTCGGGCCGCGCTGGCCGGTGTTGATCGGGCTGGCGATCATGGCGTACGGCTCGTTCCTGATGGCCGGCATGACGCCGTCCACGCCCCGGTTCGACCTGGAGGTGTGGACGTTCATCCGCAACGTCGGTGTCGGGCTGGCCATGATGCCGATCTTCGCCTCCGGGGTCTCCGCCCTGCACACCTCGCTGACCAGCTCCGGTAGCGGGATGAACAACGTGATGCAGCGGGTGGCGTCCAGCGTCGCGGTCGCGGTGTTCTCCAGCCTCGGGGCGTCGGACGCGGCCCAGCTGATGCACGACCGGGGGCTGCTGTTCGACGGCGGCGCCCAGGCGCTGCCGCAGGTCAGCGCGGCGGCCGCGCAGGGCTCGTCCGGGCTGATCGGGCTCTACCAGGCCACCAACCTGAGCGTGCTGACCACGACCTACAACAACGGGTTCTACGTGGTGGGCATCCTGTGCGTGTTGGGCATGGGGCTGGCGTTGACGCTGCGCTCGGGCAAGGTCAGGGCCGGCGGCCCGGTGCACGTCGAGCTGTAGCGGGGCCGGCGGCCAGGTTCTGGGTGTGCGCCTCCCAGGCGGCCGCGAGGCGCTGCACGGCCAGCTCGAGCGTCTCGAACTGCTCGGTAAACGACAGCCGGACGAACTGGTGGTGCCGACCGTCCAGGCAGGCCGTGCTGCCTGGCGCGAGCGCGACGCCGTGCCGGGCGGCGACGTGCGCGAAGGCGTCGGCGTTCTCCACCGGCAGCTCGATCCACATCGACAGCCCGGCGGCCGGCCGGTGCACCCGCCAGGCCGGCAGGTGCGCGGTGACCAGCTCGACGAGGTGGTCCCGCCGGCCGGCCAGCGCGCCCCGGTGTGCGGCGAGCCAGTCGGGGCCGATCGCGGCCAGCAGCTGGGCGGTGATCAGCTGGTCCAGGGCGGACGTGGCCAGGCTGGCGGCGGCCTTCGCCGCGGTCACCGCCGCCCGGATCGCCTCGTCGGCCCGGATCCAGCCGATCCGCAGGCCGCCCCAGAGCAGCTTCGACGCCGAGCCGACCGCGACGACCCGGGTGCTCAGCGCGGCCAGTGGCGGCGGCGCCGGTTCACCGTCCAGCACCAGGTCGGCCAGGCTGAGGTCCTCGATGATCGTGGCGCGGCCGGCGTCCGCGATCGCCGCGACGGCCTGGCGGCGGAGGGTGGTGAGCACCGTGCCGGTCGGGTTGTGGCCGGTGGGCATCAGGTACACCACGCTGCCCTCGGCGCGGCCGGCCCGCTCGATGCCACTGGGGTCGGTGCCGCCGGCGTCGGTGGGCACGGTCGCGATCCGGCGCCCGGTACCGGCGAACGCGCTGCTCAGCCCCGGGTAGGTGGGGCAGGTCGTGACCAGTGCGCCGGAGTGCGGGCCGAGCGCCCGGCCGAGCAGCCAGAGCGCCTCCTGGCCGCCGGCGGTGATCACCAGCTGGTCGGGTTCGGTGGGCAGCCGCTGGTGCTCGGTGAGGTAGCGGGCGACCTCGGTGCGCAGCCGGGGCAGCCCGGCCGGGTCGAGCCCGTGGCCGTCCAGCTCGGCCCAGGCCCGCTGCGCGTCGACCGGCGGTAGGTGGCGCAGGTCGCCCGGCCCGGAGATGGCCAGGTTGATCGTCTCCCGGTCGTCGGCCCTGCGGCGCAGCAACAGGGCGGCGACACCGGTGGCGGCGGGCCGGTCCGCCCAGGAGGGCCGGCCGACCACGTAGGTGCCGGCGCCCTGCTGGCGGCGCAGCACACCGGCGGCGACGAGGTGGTCGAAGCAGGCCACGACCGTGCCCCGGGACACCCCGACGGCGGCCGCCAGTGCCCGCTCGGCCGGTACCCGGGTGTCCGTGCCGACCAGGCGCCGGTCGACCGCGTCCAGCAGTGCCGAGGCCAGGCGCTGGTAGCGGGGCCCCCGGCGGCGGCGCCAGCCGTCGAACACGACCTCCGACCACCACGCCAAATCCTGGTCCATTTGCCAATATTGGCACTTTCCCGGTCGGCTCCGGGTGCGGCAGGGTGTGGCCCCATGGCACCAACCCCCACCCTGGCCAGGCGGTTCTGGGAAGCGATCGAGCCGATTCACGCCGTCGTGTACTTCGCCCCCGAGCCCGCCGAGGCGGCCCGTCGCATCGGGCTGCGCGGCTTCTGGATGGGCTACTTCGCCGGTCGGGTGGCGGCCATGGGGCCGGTCCCGCCGGAGTCGGTCGCGGCCATGGCCTACGGGTTCGCGCCGGCCATGGTGGCCAGGGCCATCCCGGACGCCTGGGACTTCGCCGACCCGGCCGCGGTGCTGGAGGCCAGACTGGCCGGCGCCGCCGCCGCGCTGCGGCACAACCTGTCACCCGCCGCGGTCGACGACCTCACCGAGCTCTCGGAGCTGCTCTGGGCGGCGGTGGCCGGCTGCCGGTTCGAGGGCCGGCCCCTGGCGGCGGCCTGGTCCCGGGTGGAGCCTCCCGAGGACCCGGTGGCGGCGGGCTGGCTGGCGACGACCGTGCTGCGCGAGCACCGGGGTGACGGCCACGTACTGGCGTCGGTGGGGGCCGGGCTGCGCGGCCTCGACGCCACCCTGACCTTCGTGGCCTCCGGGGCGATCACCCGCGAGCTGATCCAGCCGAGCCGGGGCTGGAGCGACGAGGACTGGGCGCAGTCGCGGCGCCGGCTGCAGGCGCGCGGCATCCTGGACCGGGACGGCCGGCTGACGAAGACCGGCGGCGCGCTGCGCCGCGACATCGAGGAGCTGACCGACCGGCTGGCCGCCGCGCCTGTCGAGCGCCTCGGCGAGACCGGCATCGAGCGGGCCATCGAGCTGGCCGCGCCGATCAGCCGGCACCTGATCGACACCGGCGTGATCCCGGTGCCCAACCCGATCGGCGCCCCGCGACCGTGAGCTCTATGGGGGAGACAGCAATGCGCGACGGGACACCACCGGTCGGGTTCATCGGGATCGGTGCCATGGGTGAGCCGATGGCCCTGAACCTGGCGAAGGCGGGCACCCCGCTGCTGGTGTGGAACCGCTCGCCGGCGAAGTGCGCCGTGCTCGGCGACGTCGGGGCACAGCTCGCCGACGACGCGGCGGAGGTGTTCCACCGGTGTGCCGTGGTGATCCTGATGCTGGCCGACGGCGCCGCGATGGACGCCGTGCTCGACCGGGGCGGGCCGGTGTTCGGCGACCGGGTCGGCGGCCGCACGTTGGTCAACATGGCGACCACCTCGCCGAGCTACTCGAGGGCGCTGGAGGCGGCCGTCCGGGGCGCCGGCGGGCGCTACGTCGAGGCGCCGGTATCCGGGTCGCGGGAGCCGGCGCGGGCCGCCCAGCTGGTCGCCATGCTGGCCGGCGAGCCGGCGGCCGTCGCCGAGGTGCGCCCCCTGCTCGACCCGATGTGCCGGGACACCGTGGTCTGCGGCGCGGTGCCCAACGCGCTGGTCATGAAGCTCGCGGTCAACCTGTTCCTGATCACCATGGTGACCGGGCTGGCCGAGGCGGTGCACTTCGCCGAGCGCCACGGGCTCGACCTGGACCAGTTCGTCGCCGTGCTCGACGCCGGCCCGATGGCCAGCGCCGTGTCCGGGGTCAAGGCGGCCAAGCTAATCGCGCAGGACCACGCCGTGCAGGCCTCGATCACGAACGTGCTGGAGAACAACCGGCTGATTGCGGTCGCGGCGCGGGAGGCCAGCATCGCCTCGCCGCTGCTCGACGTCTGCCACGCCCTCTACGGCGAGACGCTGGCCGCCGGGTTGGGCGACACCGACATGGTCGCGGTGATCCGCGCGATCGAGCAGCGCACCGCCGCCACCCGGTGATCTCCTTCGTCCTGCTCAGCCTGCCGATCTTCGGGGTCGTCGCGCTGGGCTGGGCGGCCGTGCGGCTGCGGGTGGTGAAACCCGAGGCGCTCGACGCACTCGGCGCGTTCTCCTTCCGGTTCGGCCTGCCCGCACTGGTCCTGCCGCTGATCGCCAACCAGCCGATCAGGGCGTTCTTCAACCCGACCTTCTACGGCGGCTACCTGGCCAGCGGCGCACTGGTGTTCGCGCTGGTGCTCGTGCTGTCCCGCACGCTCGGCGGGCAGAACCTCACCGACGCCAGCGCCCGCGCCACCACCGCGACCGTCAGCAACCTCGGCTTTCTCGGGCTGCCGCTGATGCTGGCGTTCTTCGGCAACCGGGCGGCCGGCCCGCTGGCGATGGCCATCCTGGCCGAGGTGATGGTGCTGCTGTCGATCGGCTGCGTGCTGATGAGCGCCGGCAACCGGGGCGATGTCGGCATCGGCCGGCTCGTGCTGCGCGGCACGCTGCTGAACCCGGTGGTGGCCGCGCTGCTGCTGGGCGCCGCGCTGGCGGCGGCCGACGTGTCGTTGCCCGGCCCGATCGCGCGCTTCCTGACCTTCCTCGGCGGCGCGGCCGGCCCGACCGCGCTGTTCGCGCTCGGCGGCGCGCTGGCCGCCCAGCGCCTGGACCGCCGGAAGATCGTCGCCGCCTCGGGCGTCACCGCCGCGAAGCTGCTGCTCTATCCGGTGGTCGTGTGGTGCGTGCTGGACCGGCTGCTGGGCGTCGAACCGATCTGGGTGCAGGCCGGCGTGCTGCTCGCCTCGCTGTCCTCCGCCGGCAACATCTACGTCCTGGCGCAGCGCTACCACGCCGACCCGGAGCTGGTCTCGGCGACGATCGCGCTGACCACGATCGTGAACGTCGTCTCGATGCCCCTCGCGGCGTGGATCATGCTCCGCTGACCTCAGCGCGCACCCGGGGCTGCGGGATGCGTTCTTCGACACGATCTTCCACGCCCGCCGGGCCACTACCGAGGCCACGTTGCGCGCGGCGATGGCCAGGGGCGAGGTCCGCCAGGACCTCGACCTGGAGTTCGTGCTCGACGTACTGGCCGCGCCGGCCTACTTCCGCCAGCTGTTCGGGCACGCCCCGGTGGACCGGCGACTGGTCGAGCAGACCGTCGACCTCGTGCTGGCCGCGATCGGCACACCGGGCCGGTGACCGCCCTCGGATCGGGCTCTACCCGAAGAGAGGAGTCGCCCGCGCCCGGCAAGCTCTAGTGTGACCTGCCTCACACAAGCCCAGTATTGGGGAGTCACCATGGCGCGGAAACTGCTCGACTGCCGGCAGATGCCCAGTGAGTCCGGCTGCACCCTGACCCTCGCCGGCGAGGAGGACGAGGTCATCCGGGCGGGGGCGGCGCACGCTGTCGACGTGCACGGTCACGTCGACAACGCGGAGCTGCGGGACGCCCTGCGCGCCGGCCTGCGGGACGCCGACGCCGAACCTAACACCCAGGCCGGCGCGTTCCTGCAGCTGATCGAGATCAAGACCCGGCGGATCGACGACGTGATCGCGCTCGACGACCGGTGGTCCCAGGCGATCGGCGACGCCCGCACCGCGCGCTGGGGAATCCGGACGGTCGACCGCGACCAGGCGGACACCTACGTCGCCATCATCGAGTTCCCGGACCACCGCTCGGCCATGGCCAACAGCGAGCACCCCGCCACCGGCGACTTCGCCGCCCAACTCGCCAAGCTGTGCGACGAGGAGCCGAGGTTCCGCAACCTGGACGTGCTCAGCACCGGGATCTGACTCAGTCCGGCGGCTGATTCGCTCGACTTGTCGCGTCTAATTGCCCCGACAAGAGCCACTTGTCGTGCCTATTTCCCACGACAAGTGGAACGGCGGGCGGCCGCGGCGCGCGCGCCTGCCGCCCGCACACCCGCGACCCCGGTCACAGTGTTCGCCCGGTGGGTTGACACTGCGCGGCCCCGGCCGCCTAGGGTGATTTTCCGGGCGGGTCGAGGAGGGGTCATGGTGCGTTGCGCCGGGCCGTTCTATCGCGGTGGCGGGTCCCGGTTCCGGCTGCACGTCGACCTGTTGCGGGTCTCGAGCGCGGCCTGTCGTCCCTGCTGAACACACCCAGCTGACGACGGCCCCTCGACCCCCACGGAGCATCCCCATGGCCCGGCAGATCCGCCTGAACGCGTTCGACATGAACTGTGTCGCCCACCAGTCACCCGGGCTGTGGCGCCACCCCGCCGACCAGTCCTGGCGGTACAAGGACCTGTCCTACTGGACCGACCTGGCCCAGCTGCTCGAGCGCGGCCTGTTCGACGGCCTGTTCATCGCCGACGTGCTCGGCACCTACGACGTGTACGACGGCTCCGCCGACGCGGCCATCCGCCAAGCCGCCCAGGTGCCGGTGAACGACCCGTTGCTGCTGGTCTCGGCGATGGCGCACGTGACGGGCAACCTCGGCTTCGGCATCACCACCGCCACCGGGTTCGAGCACCCGTACCCGTTCGCCCGCCGGATGAGCACGCTGGACCACCTGACCAAGGGTCGGATCGGCTGGAACGTGGTGACCGGCTACCTGCCCTCCGGCGCGCGCAACATGGGCCATGACGACCAGCTCCAGCACGACGACCGCTACGACCATGCCGACGAGTACCTGGAGGTGCTCTACAAGCTGTGGGAAGGCTCCTGGGAGGACGGCGCGGTGCTGCGTGACCCGGTGCGCGGCGTGTTCACCGACCCGGCCAAGGTGCACCCGATCGGCCACCACGGCAAGCACTTCACGGTGCCCGGCATCCACCTCGCCGAGCCGTCGCCGCAGCGCACCCCGGTGATCTACCAGGCCGGCGCGTCACCCAGGGGCCGCCGCTTCGCCGCCGAGAACGCGGAGGCCATCTTCACGGCCGCGCCGACGAAAGCGCTGCTGAAGGAGACCGTCGCGGACATCCGGCACCAGCTCAAGCTCGCCGGGCGGGACCCGTACAGCGCCCGCATCTTCAACCTGCAGACCGTGATCACCGACGCCACCGATGCCGCCGCCCGGGCCAAGCACGAGCAGCTGCAGGGCTACGCCAGCGACGAGGGCTCACTCGTGTTCATGTCCGGCTGGATGGGCATCGACCTGTCCCGCTACGACCTGGACGACCCGATCGGCAACGTGGAGAGCAACGCCATCCGCTCGGCTGTCGCGGCGTTCTCCCAGGCCGACCCGGACGGGCGGGAGTGGCGGGTGCGCGACATCGCGGCGTGGGGCGGCATCGGCGGCATGGGGCCGAGGGTGGTCGGCTCGGCCGCGACGGTGGCCGACGAGCTGCAGTCCTGGGTGGACGAGACGGACGTGGACGGCTTCAACCTGGCCTACGCGATCACCCCGGGCACGTTCGAGGACCTGGTCGAGCACCTGGTGCCGGAGCTGCAGCGGCGCGGCGCGTACCCCACCGAGTACGCGGCGGGCACGCTGCGCAACAAGCTGCTCAGCAGGGGTGACCGGCTGCCGGCCGAGCACCGAGGTGCCCGCTACCGGGTCGGCGGCGCCGCGTCCACGATCCCCGCCGCCACCGCGGGCTGATTTGTCGCGCGGGCTGAGCGTGGCGGCGCCTGAGCCGGTTCAGGCGCCGTCCGCCCGCCGGGGATGTCCCCGCGCGGTGCGGGCGGCGCCGGCCAATACCTGGTCGAAGTTGCGGTAGCGGCCGGCCGGCAGGGCCCAGAGCTGTTCGATGGTGCGCCCGTCGGCGGCCTCGGGCCCGTCCGTGACCTGCACCGCGTGGGCGATCAGCTGCCACTTCTCCACCGGGTAGCGCAGGCCGCGCAGCGCCCGGTCGAAATGTGCGATGTCCGCGCGCGAAACACCGATCGGTCGCTTGTCCTGATGACGCTTCTCGATCATGTTCACACCTCCGCCGAGGAGCCCGCACGGACCTACCGCACGGGGGTCGCGGCGCTGCCGGGGGCTGGAGCAGCTTGCTCGAACGTAGCCTGCCCGACTTGTCCCGTTAACTCCGCGGCCCGGCCGTTAACAGTGTGTTTCATACCTCGCCTCGCTCAGGGCGCTGCTCGCGAATGCCTCCGGATGGCCGCTGACGTGCGCCGATCGGCGTAGTCGACACCTCCGGAAGGCGTAGCAATGGGCCATCGGGGGTGGTTTCCGGGCGACCCTCGCGGATCGTGTTGTCGGTCACTGGCCGTGGTTCTCCTGGGGCGCGGCTGAGTGGCCGATCCCGGCGAGGTGGCTGGCGAACGATGGGGGGCCCTTGTGTGCCGCGCCGCCCCCCGAGTAGGCCTGGGCGGGGGAGGGGCGTGAGGAGGAGCACATGGGAGGCAACAAGATCGTCGTTTATCAGGAGCCCGGCGTGGTGGTCGTGGAGGACCACGATCCGCCGAAGTTGGAGGTTCCGGTCGACGTGGCCAAGGCCATGGGGATGAGCCAGAAGGCCGGGCACGGGGTGATCCTGCGCAACGTGGCCACGAACATCTGCGGGTCCGACCAGCACATGGTCCGCGGCCGCACCACGGCCCCACCGGGGCAGACGCTCGGCCACGAGATCACCGGCGAGATCGTCGAGAAGGGTGCGGACGTCCAGTTCCTCCAGGTCGGCGACATCTGCACGGTGCCGTTCAACATCGCCTGCGGGCGCTGCCGCAACTGTCGGGAGGGGCAGACCGGGGTCTGCCTCAACGTGAACCCGGCCCGCGCCGGTTCGGCTTACGGGTACGTCGACATGGGCGGCTGGGAGGGCGGCCAGGCTGAGTACGTGATGGTGCCGTTCGCCGACTTCAACCTGCTGAAGTTCCCCGACCGAGACCAGGCCCTGGAGAAGATCCTGGACCTGGCGATGCTGTCGGACATCTTCCCGACGGGCTATCACGGGGCGTACACCGCCGGCGTGACGACCGGGTCCACCGTCTACATCGCCGGTGCCGGGCCGGTCGGGCTCGCCGCCGCCTACTCCGCACAACTGCTCGGGGCCGCTGTGGTGATCGTGGGGGACCGCAACGCCGAGCGGCTCGCGCAGGCCCGTTCCTTCGGCTGCGAGACGGTGGACATCTCCGAGGACGCGACGCTGGAGGACCAGATCGCCGAGATCCTCGGGACCGACGAGGTCGACTGCGCGGTGGACGCGGTGGGCTTCGAGGCCAGTGGGCACGGCCGGGACGCCGGCGAGGCGCCGGCCACGGTGCTCAACTCCGTCATGTCGGTGGCTCGGGCCGGCGGCCGGCTGGGCATTCCGGGGCTCTACGTCACCGGTGACCCCGGCGCGGCGGACGAGGACGCCAAGCAGGGCACGCTCAAGGTCCGGCTGGGGCTGGGCTGGGCGAAGAGCCACACGTTCAGCACGGGCCAGTGCCCGGTGCTGAAGTACAACCGTGGGCTGATGATGAGCATCCTGCACGACAAGGCGCACATCGCGAAGGCCGTGAACGCCACGGTGATCTCGCTCGACGACGCCCCGCGCGGCTATCAGGAGTTCGATCGGGGCGCGGCGCGCAAGTACGTGCTGAACCCGCACGGCATGATCCCGACGGCCAGCTAGGGCACTGGTGCCCTGCGGCCGCAGGGCACCAGGCACGGGAATTCACCTCCGGCGCCGGCCAGATGCTTTCGGTAGAAAACCTTCTGGCCGGTGTCGGCAGGCCATTGCACGTCGAGCACGGCTACGCCAGCCGGACCGCCGAGCGCCGGTTCACCGTGGGGCCGCGCTCGATGGCGCTGGCCACCGCCGCGGCGACGACGCTCACGTGCTCGCGGCTGATCGGCGAGACTGCAGATCGGCACGAACACGAGGAGAGCCGCATGTCGGAGAAGTTCTTCGATGCCGTGCGCGCGAGCATCGGCGGGGACGCGGTCGACGTCTCCGACGGGGCGCGGGCGCGGTACGGGCACAACCGGCTGCCCGGCGGGGACCGGCGCCCGGCCGGGGTACTCAGCCCGGCGTCGACGGAGCAGGTCGCGGCGATCGTGCGGCTGGCCGGCGAGCACGGGGTGACGCTGTGGCCGACCAGCACCGGGCACAACTTCGGGCTCGGCGAGTTCTCCCCGGTGCGGGCCGGGCAGGTCGTGGTGCACCTCGGCCGGCGGATGAACCGGATCCTGGAGGTCGACGAGCGGCTGGGCTACGCCGTCGTCGAGCCGGGGGTGACCTTCCGGCAGCTGCGCGCGGAGCTGGCCGCCCACGGTGACACGTTCATGCTCAGCGCCACCTCCGGTCCGCCGGACGGCAGCATCCTGGGCAACGCGCTGGACCGGGGCGCCGGCTACACCCCGTACTTCGACCACTTCGGCATGCTGTGCGGCCTGGAAGTGGTGCTCCCCGACGGCGGCGTGCTGCACACCGGCGACGGCACGCTGGCCGGCTCGCGCAACCGGTTCGTCAACAAGTCCGGCTTCGGGCCGCTGCTGGACGGGCTGTTCTCCCAGTCGAACTACGGGATCGTCACGCAGGCGGCGATCTGGCTGATGCCCCGGCCGCCGGTGATCAGGGCGTTCGCCTTCGAGTTCCCGGAGGACGACGACCTCGCGGAGATCATCGAGCTGGTCCGCCCGCTGAAGCTGACCAACGCCGTGCCGACGCTGGTCAAGGTGACCTCGGACGTCTACGGCTTCGCCACCGAGCGGCCGTACCCCTACGAGCGGACCGGTGGCGCGGTGCCGCTGCCCGATGCGGTCCGCCGGGAGCTGCAGGCCGAGCACCACACCGGCGCCTGGCTGGTCTCCGGGGCGCTCTACGGACCGACCGAGCAGGCCGTGGCGCCGGGCATCGACCGGCTGCGCGCGCTCTTCGAGGGCACCGGCGGCGCCGGGAAGGTCACGTACCACGCGCACGAGCAGATGCTCGAGAACCCGGTGCACAAGATTCACGTCGACACCTTCAGCGGGGAGCCGACCGACCGCGAGCTGGGCCTGCTGGACTGGCGGCCCGGCGGCGGGGCCACCTGGTTCCTGCCGGCCACACCGATGGTCGGCGAGGTCGCCCAGCTGCAGCAGCGGACGTCGCGGCGGATCCTCGCCGAGCACGGGTTCGAGTACGCCGTCGAGTTCGTCTGCGGCCCGCGCGCGGCCCGCGCCCTGCACATCGTGCTGTTCGACCGGTCGGACGCGGGCGAGGTGGCCCGGATGGACGCGGCCTACGACGAGCTCGTCGCGGCCTACGACCGACTGGGCTACCCGATCGGCCGGACGCCGACCGACCGGCAGGAGTGGGCGATGCGGCGGCAACCCGAGCTGCGGCGGCTGACCTCGGAGATCAAGTCCGCGCTGGACCCGAAGGGCATCCTCGCGCCGGGCAAGTACGGCATCGACTGACAACCCCTGTGAGTGGTATTGGTCGCTATAGCGACCAATACCACTCACAGGGTCAGCGCGGCTCCAGCACCTCGAGCAGATCGTCGCGGCCGAACATGGTGGCCGTGTCCACGGCAGTGGGGTGCCCGGCCCGGGGATCGGCACCGCCGGCGACCAGCGCCCGCACCACGTCGTCCTCGCCCTTGAACACGGCGCCGGCCAGCGGGGACTGCCCCCGGCCGTTGAGCCGGTTGACGTCGGCGCCCCGCTCGATCAGGGCGCCGACCGTGGCCGGGTGGCCGTGATATGCCGCCAGCATGAGCAGGGAGTCGCCCTTCTCGTTGGCCAGGTCCACCGGCACACCCGCGTCCACGTAGGCGACCAGCGTCGCGGTGTCGCCCTCGCGAGCCATGTCGAACAGGCGGGAGGCGAGCTCGACGAGCCGGTCGTCCGGGGCGTCGTCCGGGGCGCTGTGCTGCTCGCTCATCGCCCGCAGTCTAGGGCTCCATCAACGGCTCGCAGTCTAGGGCTCCACCAACGGGGCGAGCCTGCGCGTTGGCCTTCCAGGGGGCTCGGCGGCGGTGGCAAACTGCCGGGATGATCACTCCGCGGGGTCAGGCGGCGGCCCTCGACACGTTAGCCAGGGACCACTACGCCGGCGCCGCGATGCGGGCGCGGGAGCACACGCTCGTGGCGGAGCGGTGGACCCTGGCGCACCGGTCGTTCTCGGTGGTCGCCGCGATCCTCGCGGCCATCGCGGGCGGGTCGCTGTTCACCGGGCCCGGGCCGGGCACGATCCGGGTCGCGGCCGTGCTGGTGCTGCTGGCCGCGATCGTGTCCGCCGCCGACGCGGCGCTCGGCGCCACCGCGACGATCACCGACCACCAGAAGGCCGCCGACCGGTTCGGCACCCTGGCCTCGCACATCGCCCGGTTCCACCGGGTGGACCTGCTGGACGGTTCCGGCGAGGCGGAGCAGGCCGCCCGGTACGAACGGATCATGGAGGAGCGCGACGCGGCGAACTCGGCCTCGCCGCACTCCCCGCCGTGGGCCCAGCAGCTGGTCAAGGCCCGCCGGGCCGGCCGCCCGAAGCCGAAGGAAGCCCGGCCGGAGGGGCAAAAGTCCGAAGCGCCGACCGCGTCGAGCGCGCCGGCCGAGCGGGCGCCGGCCGAGGCCGAGTAGCAAAGAGCCATGTTCCCGCTGGTCAGGGGTAGTCGGCTGGCGAACGGCGGAGTCCCGGCGGGCATCCGGGGGACCACGATCAGGTGGCGTGGTGGTGACATCTGGCCCGCGATGGCATTGTTATAGCGCTCTGCGGCCAGGTCTTCGAACCTCGTGGATGGGTGGATGGTTGTGGTGAGTCGACAAGACGTACACCGCTTGGTGGATGCGGTGCCCGAGGCTCGGTTACCCGTGGTGGAGCAGTTGCTGCGGGCCAGCCTGGGCGAACCGGTTGCCCCGTCGGCGCGGCGGCTGATCACCGCTCCCTCGCCCCGCCCGACGCGCGAACAGCTCCAGCCGTGTGACGAGCACGCGTACGACGACTGACCCAGAACGTCTCTCCCGAGCCGGCCCCGGGCGATAGGGTCGAGCGTGCGGGAAATCTTCCACGGTGAGCTAGAGCGGCTGGGTACAGACCTGGCGAGCATGTGCGGGCTGGTCCGGTCGACGATGGAGCGGGCCACCCGGGCGCTGGTCGAGACCGACCTCCACCTGGCCGAAGAGGTGATCACGGACGGCGACGAGATCCGCAGGCGCAGCCAGCAGTGCGCGGAGCAGGCCGGTGCCATGCTCGCGTTGCAGGCCCCCGTCGCGCGCGACCTGCGGACCGTCGTGACCGGCATCCAGGCCGCCGAGAAGATCGAGCGGATGGGCGACCTGGCCCGGCACGTCGCGGAGATCGTCCGGTTGCGCCACCCCGAGCCGGCGGTGCCGCCGGAGCTGCTCGACCGGTTCGCCGAGATGGGCCGGCTGGCCGCCGCGGCCAGCCAGGCCGTCGAGGACGCCATCGCCGCCCCGGACGAGCTGCACTCGTCGGCTCAGGAACGGGCCGACGACGACACCGACCGGCTGCAGCGCGAGCTGCTGGACGCGGTCAGCCAGCACGAGCCCCCCTACCCGGTGCGGGTCGGCGTCGACGTCGCACTGCTGGCCCGGTACTTCGAGCGCTTCGCCGACCAGGCCGTCTCGGTCACGCGCCGGCTCGACTACGTGGTCACCGGCTCCATGCCCGCCCGCGGGAGTGAGCCAGGCGCGCCAGGGCCGGACGAGCCCGGCGTGGCCAGCTAGTTCAGGGCACCACCACGACCTTGACCGGGTCGCCGTCGCGCTCCCGGACCACCCGGAACGCCTCGGCGATGTCCTCCAGCGGGAACCGGTGGGTCACCAGCTCCGCGCCGCGCAGCTTGCCGGCCGCCGCCATCGCCACCGCTCGCTTGACGTTGTTGCCGCCCTCGCCCCGGGAGGTGAACATGCTGATGTCGTTGCGCACCACGGCGCTCAGGTCCATCGTCACCGGGCCCGGGTAGAAGGCCACGAACAGGATCCGGCCGCCGCGTTTGGTCATCTCGACGCACTGCTGGGGCGCCCCGGAGCTGCCGGAGGACTCGATCACCCAGTCGGCCCCGTCGCCGCCGGTGAGTTCGAGGACACGGGCGACCGCGTCGACCTCCCGGACGTTGATCACTTCGTCGGCGCCGAGCTCGCTGCCGAGACGCAGCCGGGCCTCCCGGGTACCCAGCAGGATCACCCGCCCGGCCGCGAGCTGCTTGCACAGCTGCACTGTCATCAGCCCGACCGGGCCAGGACCGACCACAACCACGTCCTGGCCGGCCATGTAGCCGCCGGCCACGTCGATCCCGTAGAGGCCGGTGCCCGCCGTTGTGATCAGCACCGAGTCCTCGAACGAGACCCCCTCCGGCAGGTGGTAGAGCGCCTTGACGTCGTGCACCGCGTACTCGGCGAAGCCGCCGTTCACGGTGATCCCGCTGGCCCGCTGGCCCTTGCCGGGGCGGGCGTAGTTCAGGCACGCGGTATAGCGGCCGACCAGGCAGTTGTCGCAGCGGCCGCAGCCGGCGTGCACCTCGATGCACACCCGGTCACCCGGGGCGAACTCGTCGACCTCAGCACCGAGCGCCACCACCGTGCCGGTCCACTCGTGGCCGGGGGTGAACTCGCCCAGCGGTGGGGTCTGCGGGAAGTGCCCGTCGAAAATCTTGAGGTCGGTGCCGCAGGTGCCGCACATCGCCACCCGGACCAGCACCTGGTGTGGGCCCGGCTCGGGCACCGGGCGATCGAGGACGCGGATGTCGCCGGGACCGAACAGGACGGCGGCGCGCATGACATCCGGAATCGCCGGGTCGTGCGGGACGGACAGCGTCTGGGTGTCGGTCATCTCGGCAGTACCTTCCGGTGCGGCGGGCGGGGGTGTCGGGTGCGGGGTCAGCGCCAGCGGGGATCGCCGGTCTCCTGGCCCAGTTGGGCTACGGCGGCCGTCACCGGCCCGGTGTCGACCAGCTGCTCGAACGGGGGCGGGTCGCGCTCGAGGAGGCCCAGCGCGCGCATCTGGCCGGTGGTCGCCTCGATCCGGGCGCGGTCCAGCCCGGTGTTGACCGGGAAGACGCCCTGCCTGGTCAGCAGCTCGTCGTAGGCCGCGGCGGTGACGCCCTCGTCGAAGCCGATGGTGGCGGCGACGATGCGCACCGTCTCCGGCTTGTTCTGGTACATGAAGCGGTGTGCCCTGGTGAGGGCGGTGATCAGCCGGGTGGCCGCGTCGCGGTGCTGCTCCAGCCAGGATCGGGTGACGAAGTAGGTGCCGTAGTGGTACTCGGGGACGATGTCTGCCAGGTTCGCCAGCACGTGCAGATTCGGGTGCTCGCGCACGGCGGCGATGCTCTGCTCGGTCTGCAGGATGGCCGACTGGATGCGGCCGTCGATGAGCGCGGCAGTGTAGGACTGCGCGTCGACCGGCACGTACTGCACATCCCGCTGGGTCAGCCCGCCGGCGCGGAGCACCAGCCTGGTCATCACCTCCCGGAACGCGCCGACCTCCTGCACCCCCACCCGGCGCCCGCGCAGGTCGGCGGGCTGGCGGATGTCGGCGGGGGTGACCGCGGACACCGCCAGCTTGTCCGTGTATGCGCCGATGATCACTACGTCGCCACCGCCGGCGGCCGCGTTGACCACCGGCTCGATGCTGGCCGCTCCGACGTCCAGTGCGCCGCCGACCACGCCCTGCACCACGGACACACCCGAGCGCAGGTTCTGCGGCTCGACGGTGATGCCGGCCTCGGCCAGGAACCCCTGCTTCTGGGCCACCGCCAGATCGGCGTTGGCGAAGCTGGTGACGCCGGTGGGCAGCCCGAGCCTGATCACCACCGGGGCAATCGCGGGGCTGCTCTGGCCGCTCGGAGCGGGTGGGCGGTCGCCGAAGGCGCCGCAGCCGGCCAGCCCGAGGCAGAGCACCGCGAGCAGCGCGGCGAGCAGGCGCGCCGGTGTGGTGGACAGTGGCATCCTCAGCTCCTCGGTCCCTAGGTCCTCAGTCCTTCGCCGACCAGCGCACCAGCCGGCGCTCGGCGAACTCCAGCAATGCGGTGAGCAGCACCCCGAGCACCGCGATGACCAGGATCGGCACGAAGGTGCGGTCGGTGTGGAAGCTGTTGGCGTTGGTGACGATCAGGTGGCCGAGGCCGGAGAAGGCGGTGAAGAACTCCGCGACGATCACGCCGATCAATGCGCGGCCGATGGCCAGCCGCAGCCCGGTCACCATGTAGGGCAGCGCCGCCGGCATGATCAGGTCGAACCACATCCGCCGCTCCCCGGAGCAGAACGACCGGGCCACCTCCACCAGCTCCCGATCGACCTCCTGCACGCCGCGCATGGTGTTGATCAGCACCGGGAACACCACGAACAAGATCACCACAACCGTCTTGGCGGTCGGCCCGAACCCGAACCACACCACGATGATCGGGATGAGCGCCACGCTGGGCGTTGCGTACAGCGCGTTGAGAGGCACCTCGATCAGCGTGGCGAAGACCAGGTACCGACCGGCCGCAAGGCCAACCGCCAGCCCGATCACGATCCCGATAAGCGACCCCGCACCCAGCACGACCAGGCTCTCGCTCAACGCCTGGGCGAGCGTGCCGTCGCCGATCATCGCGACGAACGCCCTGGCGATCGCGCTGGGTGAGGACAGCAGCACCGGGTTGATCGCGCGGCCGTAGATCTCCCAGGCCACCAGGATCACCAGCACCGACGTCGCGCGCAGTGCCCAGCGGCTGGCGGGGCTCAGCGGCGCGTTGATGCTCCGGGCCGCTCCGCGAGGCCCGCGCGGCCGCTTCGCGGTGCCGACCCACTGGGCGCTGGACATGGACGTCACGCCCGCTCCAGATCCTGGGTGGCAGGGTCGCGCAAGGCGGCCCACAGCCGGTCGCGGAGCTCGGCGTAGGACTCGTGGGAACGGACCTCGCGCGGCGTGCGGGGCCGGGGGATCGGCACCGGTACCTGCATGGTGATCCGCCCCGGCGGACCGGTGAGCACCACGATCCGATCGGCCATCAGGATCGCCTCGTCGATGTCGTGGGTGATCAAGATCCCGGTGATGTCGGCGTTGCGCTCCCACAGCCGCAGCACCTCGCTCTGCAGCACCTCGCGGGTGATCGCATCCACCGCGCTGAACGGCTCGTCCAGCAGCAGGAGCTCAGGCTCGACCGCCAGCGCCCTGGCGATGCCGACGCGCTGCTTCATCCCGCCGGAGAGCTGGTGCGGGTACCGGCCAGCCACCCGCGCCAGGTTCATGATCTCCAGCAGCTGGTCCACCCGGCCGTTCTCGTCGCCACGCCGCTGCACGCGCAGGCCGTACTCCACGTTCGCCCGCACGGTCTTCCACGGGAAGAGCCCGAAGTGCTGGAACACCATCGCGATGCGCGGGGTCGGCGCGACGACCTCCCAGTCGTCCAGCCGGACCCACCCGGCGGCGGCCGGGAGCAGCCCCGCGACCGTTCGCAGCAGCGTGGTCTTGCCGCCCCCGGAGGTACCGATGATGCAGACGAGCTCATGCGGATCGACGGTGAGCGAGACGTCTTGCAGGATCTGGTTGCCGGTCAGCCGCACGGACAGGCCATCCACCGTGACCTTCGGGGACGCTGCGTTCAGCACCGGGCCTCCTGAGGCTCCGTTGTCCCGGCATGAGGGGTCGCCGACCCGAGACCAACCGGGCACAGTGTTCTGTAACGCGTTTCAGACCGTAGGTAGCGCGCGTGGCCCGCGTCAACTGCTTAGCTGGTGGGCACGCTCTCCTAGGTTGCCGCCGCCCGACTGTGCAGGGCGGTGACCGTCTTCTGCGCGGACGTGAACGAACCGTGCATCCAGGAGACCATGTAGCTGAGCCAGTCGCCGGCGAAGTAGACGCGCCCGACGCCGTTGTTCAGCGGCGCGTACACCGGCGCGTCCGGGCCGCCCGGGATGTCCTGCCAGCCGCCCTCGATGAACGGCACCCGGGACCAGGCGATGGAGAACGAGCTGGCCAGCTCGCTGCGGTACTTCGGCCCGTGGATCTTCACGCCCTGCTCGATCGCGCGCGCCTGCCGGGCGGGGAGGCTCAGCCGGGTGTAGGCGTCGGCGTCGTCGCCGGTGTTGTAGTAACCCAGCAGCACGCCGGTGGCGGTGCCGAAGCCGTGCGAGGGGTACCAGACCTGCCCCAGGTCGAGATCGGTCTCGGTGATCCCGCCGTAGATCCGGTGGTCGGTCTCCCACCAGCGGCTGCGGTACTCCAGGCCGATCTTGTCGACGCGCTCCTGCTGGTAGCTGGTCAGGGCGCGCGTGACGTCGGGGCCGAGGTTGTGCGGTATCCGGGCCAGCACGTTCGGCGGCAGGGTGGCGATGCAGAAGTCGGTCTCCAGCTGCTTCTCCTGCCCGGCGGCGTCCCGGTAGGTCACGCTGACCCGGTCCGGGCCGTTGGTGATCCCGGTGACCGGGCAGCCGAGCTGGATCTTCGGTGCGCCGATCGCGCGGGCCAGCGCCTCCGGGATGGCGTCCATGCCGCCGACCGGCTGCATCATCACCATGGCCTGCTCGAAGTCGGTCTCGAAGGACAGCTCCTCGCCGACCTCGTAGGCGAACACGGTCGCCAGTGACGGCGGCGGCCCGGCCACCACCCCGGGCGTGCCGGCGGCGCCCGGCCACGTGGTGTAGCCGCGCCGCGGGCCGCCGGTGTAGGCGAAGCTGGCCCCCGGGTTGCCCGGGATCCGCTTGCCGATGTTGCCGAACTGGGTGAGGAAGTCCAGCAGGCTGTCCTTGTCGTCGCCGGTCATCAGCTGGTCCAGCGCGCCCTTGTCGGTGGCCTTCGCCAGCAGCTCGGAGATGTAGCCGAACATGTCGGCCTTCACCTGGCGGCGCCGCACCGGGTGGCCCGGCGTCATGCCGGCGCCCTCCTGGTAGAAGTACGCGTCCGCGTTGACGTTGGCGATCATCTCCAGCGGCACGCCCAGCTCGCGGCAGTAGTCCATGGTGAGCATCCACTGCGCGATCCGGGCCGGGCCGGCGTTGAGGTACTGGCCGGGTGCGAAGGCGGCGGTCTGCGCCTTGCCGTCCAGGTCGGTGTGCTTGGTGCCGCCGCGCACGGTGAAGTTGCGCCCGCCGACCCGGTCCTGGGCCTCCAGCACCGTGCACGCGTAGCCGGCCTTGCCCAGCTCGTAGGCGCAGGCCAGGCCGGCCACCCCGGCGCCGAGGATGACCACGCTCTTCGCCGAGCGGCCGGTCAGGTTCAGGTCCTCCTTGTGCGGCGGCTTGAAGGGCTGCACCGGCGAGTCCGAGGTGAGTGCCAGGTCCAGTGCACCCATGGTGGCGAGCAGCGCGCCGGCGCCGCCGGCCTGCCCGACCCGGCGCAGGAAATCACGACGAGTACGCCCGCCGACCGCCATGTCCGCCATCCGATCCGTCTCCGTGGGCCGCTGGTCGGCCCGGCGCGTGCGGCATCCAGTGTCGCGGGCGCGCCTCGGCGGCGATCACCGGGGGTTGGCGGTATGGGTGGGACGGGGGAGTTGACCCGGATCGGTGGTCCCGGTTCAGCAGGGGTTGGTGACGTTGCCGTGCTCGTCGCCCTTGAGGTAGATCGCGTTCACGTAGCCCTCGCCGCCCGATTTGAGCTGCAGCTTGACCCAGGCGTTGCGGGTCTTGCCCTTCACGGTCACCGTGCCGCCCTCCTCCCAGCACTCGGCGGGGTAGGAGACGTTCGGCGAGACGTGGCTCAGCACGGCCTCCGCGTTGTTGGGGCCGGCGTGCACGTCGGCCCGGGACGCGGCGGTCACCCTGGTGGAGGGCCCTGAGGAGTTCCCCGGGTCCCCCGGGTCGGCGGGCGCGCCGGGGTCGGAGGATGCGCCGGGGTCGGGGTCCGGCGAGATCGGGTCGGCCGCGGCGTGCGCGGTGCCGGTCAGCACCAGGCCGGAGGCAGCGGCGATCAGGAATGCCATCGCGACGGTGCCGCCGGTGCGTAGGCGGGAACTGCTTCTCGGCATGGTGACTCCTCGGCTGCTGAAAACGCGGTGATCAGCTTCGAGCAGCCGTACCCGGGAGACAAGACATCGAACCCGCCGTCACCTGCACGGATGATGTGCCAACGGGTGGTTTTGGTCAGGACGGGCCGGATGTCGCGGCCCGCCTGAGCAGCCAGGGCTGCAGGTGGGCGAAGCCGCGCACCGAGACCCGGCGCAACTTGCGCGGCTCGTAGCGGGGGTCGCCCTCCAGCGCCGAGGCGAGCTCGCGGTCGACCATCACGGTGCCGGGGTGGGCCAGCGCGGTGAGCCGGCTGGCCAGGTTGACCACGGTGCCGTAGACGTCGCCGAGCCGGCGCAGCACCGGGCCGTGGGCGAGGCCGATCCGCAGGTCCGGCCGGCCGTCCAGGGCGCTGACCCGGTCGGCCAGATCGAGCCCGATGTCGGCGCCGGCGGTCGCGCTGTCCGCCACGAACATGACCTCGTCGCCGACCATCTTGATCACTCGACCGCCGCGCTCGGTCACCACGGCGGCCGCGCTGCTCTCGAACGCCTCCAGGAACTCCGCCAGCCGGGACTCCGACAGGCCGCGGCTGAGGCTGGTGAAGCCCACGATGTCGGCGAACCCGACCGTCATCGGCGCGGTCTCGCTGGGTTCGACCCCCGCCGCGAGCATCCGGTCACCGGCGGCGAGCAGGTGCCGGCGCCACACGTAGTGCTGCAGCTTCTCCACCCCGGGGATGAGCGCGGCGGCGGCGTCCAGCCCCGCGGTCTCCAGCCCCTCGGCCCGACTCGGATCGGTGGCCCCGTCCAGCAGTCGGCGGCGCAGCATGTCCACCTGCCACTCGGTCAACCTGGCCATGGCCTGGCCCAGTGCCCGGGTCAGCGCGAACTCCAGGCTCACGTCGGCCAGCCCGGCGTCGTGCATCGCGGTCACCATGCGCAGGGCGTCCACGTCGGCGTCGGTGAATACCACGTCGTCCTCGGCCGGGGTGGCGAAACCCAGCGACCGCCAGAGCAGGGTGGCCCGCTCCTGGCTCACCCCGGCGCGCTCCGCGACCTCCCGCCGGGTGTAGCACGGCTCGCTGCCCAGCAACAGCCGCGCCGCTGCATGCGGCCGCCCGGCGGGCGGCAGGGGCTCGGGTGGGTGCTCGGACTCGGTGTCCATCGGGACACATCCTGCACCCAGGCGGGATTACCCCAGGGGCGACACGTCGTGCCGGGCGAACACCCGCCCGACGAGCTCCCGGCGGCTGCGCACGCCCACCTTGGCGAAGATCGACTTGAGGTGGCTCTGCACGGTGTGCGGCGAGACGAACAGGTGCTCGGCGATCTCGCTGGTGCCCTGGCCCTGCAGCACGAGCTCGGTCAGCTCGCGTTCCCGGGCGGTCAGCCCGTAGGCGGCCGAGATCAGCGGCGCCATCGACGGCAGCGTGGCCGCCTGCAGCACGATCGCCACCCGGCTGTCCCGGCCGTGCTGTCCAGGCGACGTCGGCGCGGCGTGGATCTCCACCCACTGGCCGGACGCACCGAGTACCCGGGCGCTGGTCTCCCGCCCGTCGACGCGGACCCGTTCGAGCACCGCCAGCAGGACGAAGGGCAGCGGGTCGCGCTCCGGCCGGCCGACGAAACCCAGCTCGGCCAGCCAGCCCGGGGCCTGCGGCGTGATCGACTCCACCCGCCGGTCGCCGTCGACCACCAGCACCCCGGGCCACAGCCGCGCGCCGGGGCCACTGGTCCGGGCCCGCCGCCCGGCGGCGCGGAAGCACCGGCCCAGCACCGAGGCCAACTCGTGCGCGAAGTCCCGCTCCAGCTCGGTGAAGTCGGCCGGTGCCGCGCGGAAGAAGGCGAAGCAGCCCCAGCAGGCGCCGTCCACGACGAAGGAGGTGCGCAGCTCGCCCAGGATGTCGATCGGCGCCAGGATCTCCCGATAGCGGCGGCTGCGCTCGAGGTCGCCGCCGGTCGCGGTGCTGAGCACACCGCTGTGTCGCCGTCCCGTAGCCAGCTCGACGAACGAGTTGTAGTCGCCACTGAGGTAGGCGACCTCGGCGATCCGCGCGTCCGGGGCTGGCATGTGTTCCACCCGAAAGCTCGTCTCGATCAGCGACGTGGGGTCGGTCGAGTGCCAGCAGGCGGTGTCGCG
>Ga0137415_10001150_pt1 | contig 26151 bp, 30 predicted proteins | sample CZODoug3_1_1_16f_FD_183082 | JGI IMG/M metagenome (GOLD analysis project Ga0137415, IMG submission 183082) | Vadose zone soil fungal communities from Angelo Coast Range Reserve, California, USA - CZODoug3_1_1_16fungal (Hybrid Assembly) | ecosystem: Environmental > Terrestrial > Soil > Vadose...
CTCGATGACGACGCCGCCCTCGCGCATCGAGCGCTTGGTGGCCGTGCGCGAGCGGCTGAAGATCGTGTCCCCCACCCGCACCGGCAGCATGACGTTCCACTCGAAGCCCATGAAGGCCAGCACGGCCAGCGGCGGTCGCGGCACGCGCCAGCCCAGGCCCGAGGAGAGGCAGAGCGGGAGAAGATCGGGCACCGACTCGGGACCTCGCAGGGTGGCGTCACCGGTCACACCCACGAAGAGGGCTACGTGCGCGCGCGTGAGCGTGACGCCTGGTGTCTCGAGCGGGACGTTCACCTCCACGTCTTCGAAGTAGCAGCGGACCGGCGCAAGAGCGGTTCCGCTCACGACTTCCGGCGCTCCACCAGGTGCTCGGTCTCGCCTTCCTGGACCACTTCGCCCCGTTGATTGAGCAGGCGGCGCTCTACCGTGACGAGGCCTCGGCCCGCGTCCGGTCCGTCCTTCTTGGAGGCGATGCGCGAGAGGACGTGCACGGTGTCGCCGATCTTGATCGGCCCTTTGAACTTCCACTTGAGGCCGCTCAGGAGTCCGTGGGCGGCCGCCGGCTCACCGCGAGCGGCCAGGCCGTGCTGCATGCTGAGGCCGAGGAGCCCGTGCGCGATCCGCTCGCCGAAGATCGAGGCCTTCATGTGCTCGGCGTCGGTGTGCAGCACGTTGTAGTCGCCGCTGAGCCCGGCGAAGATGACGATGTCCGCCTCGGTGACGGTCCGGCCGGGCGAGGTGAACTCCTGGCCGAGCTGGAGATCTTCGAAGCATATGCCCTCGGCGGCATCCACGGATGGGAAGAATACCACGGCGCCGGACGCGTCATAAACTTCCGATATCCTTGGCGGGCCGATCGCGGATCGGCATCCTCGCCGAGCGCTCGAGCACACACGCCCCGACGCTCACGATCCAGGAGTTCGTGTACTACTGGGGCTCGTTGATGGCCGCGTGCCTCATCACCAGCATACCGTTGGCGGTCCTCTACAATTTCTTCCTTGACCGCTTCATCGCCGGCTTCACCGTCGGCGCGATCAAGTAGGGCGGAGACCCTCGACGGCATCCGGAAACTTGACCGTGCGGGGACCTTCGCCTAGAATCGGCCTGACCCGCCGATGTCTAAACTCTCGCAGAGGTGATCATGCTGACTGCCGCACCCGGTTCGCTGCTCCTCCGTGACTCCCGCCTCGCTTCCGTCTGGGACAAGGTCCGGAACGGCGTCCGGCTCTCGCGTGAAGACGGTCAACTCCTCTTCGAAACGGAGGACCTCCACGGCCTCGGCCGCATGGCGGATTTCGCCAAGTCGCGGCGGCACGGCGAGCAGGTCTTTTTCGTCCTGAATCGCTACGTCAACCCCACCAACGTCTGCGTGCTCTCGTGCTCCTTCTGCGACTTCGCCCGAAAGAAGGGCGAAGACGGCGCCTTCGAGAACTCCATCGAGGACGTGCTGGACATGATCAAGCCGGGCACCCGCGAGGCGCACATCGTGGGCGGCCACCATCCCGACTGGCCCTTCGACTACTACGAGCGGATGATCGGGGCCATCCACGCCGCCCGTCCCGAGACCCAGATCAAGGCGTTCACCGCCGCGGAGATCGACTACCTCTGGCGGCGGTGGAAGATCGAACCGCGGGAGGCGCTGACGCGGCTCAAGAAGGCGGGGCTCCATTCGATGCCGGGCGGCGGGGCGGAGATCTTCTCGAAGCGCCTTCAGAAGGAGCTGCACTACTCGGGCAAGGCGGATGCCGATCGCTGGCTCGAGATCCACGGCATCGCGCATTCGCTCGGGATCAAGACCAACGCGACCATGCTCTACGGCCACATCGAGACGATGGCGGAGCGGGTCGAGCATCTCCTGCGGCTGCGCGAGCAGCAGGACAGGAGCGGCGGCTTTCTCACCTTCATCCCCCTGGCCTATCAGGTCGGCACCACGAAGCTCGTGCCGCGCCAGACGCCGCCCACCGACGACCTCCGCACCATCGCGGCTTCGCGCCTCCTCCTCGACAACTTCCCTCACATCGAGGCGTACTGGGTCATGATCGGGGAGGAGACGGCCTCGGTCGCGCTTCATTTCGGCGCCTCCGACGTCAACGGCACGCTGGAGGACGAGAAGATCGCCCACATGGCGCAGGCCGAGAGCCCGCCCGGCCTGGCGCAGGAGCAGATCTTGCGGATGATCCGCGACGCGGGCAAGGTCGCCGTCGAGCGCGATGCGCTCTACAACGTGGTCAAGGTCTGGAACTAGCGCGTGCTGGCGGAGATCCGAGCCAAGTCGGAAGCCGGCAAGCGACTCGACCGGCAAGAGGGGCTCTGGATGCTGACCGAGGCCCCGCTCCTCGACCTGGGCGGGCTGGCCCAGGAAGCGCGCTTCCGGCTCCATCCCGAGAAGCACGTCAGCTTCGTCATCGACTCCAACCCGAACTACACCAACGTCTGCATCACCGACTGCCAGTTCTGCGCCTTCTACCGCAAGCCGGGCGATCCCGAGGCGTACACGCTCAGCGTCGAGGAGGTGCTCGCCAAGGTCGAGTTCGCGGCGAAGAAGGGCGCGACGACGGTGCTCCTCCAGGGCGGGCACAACCCGACGCTGCCGCTCGAATACTACACGACCCTCGTCAGCGAGACGCGCCGGCGCTTCCCGCACGTCACGCCGCACTTCTTCACGGCGTCCGAGATCCAGACCGTCGCGCAGGTCAGCGGGCTCGCCGTCGTCGAAGTGCTCGACCGGCTCTGGGAGGCCGGTCAGCGGACGCTCCCCGGCGGCGGGGCCGAGGTCCTCTCCGAGCGCGTGCGCCGGCGCATCGAGCCGAAGAAGGGCGGCCCGGGCGCCTGGCTCGAGGTCCACCGGGAGGCGCACCGGCGCGGGTTCAAGTCCACGGCGACGATGATGTACGGCCACGTCGAGGAGCCCGACGACCTCGTCGACCATCTTGACGCGATCCGCGAGCTTCAAGACATGTTCGGGGGCTTCACGGCCTTCGTCCCCTGGTCGTTCAAGCCGGGGAACACGCTGCTCGAGAAGTGGATCAAGCAGTACAAGGGCCCGAACACCTATCTGCGCATGCTCGCGGCGGCGCGCCTCTACCTCGACAACTTCCCGCACGTCCAGGCGTCCTGGTTTTCGGAGGGCAAGCGCGCCGGCCAAATCGCGCTCCACTTCGGCGCCGACGACTGGGGCGGTACGCTGTTCGAGGAGAACGTCCACAGGGCGGCCGACTACGTCAACACGATCACCGTCGAGGAGATCGTGACCCTGATCCGCGAGGCGGGCTTCACCCCCGTCCAGCGCACGACGACCTACGAGACCATTAAGACCTGGTAGCCGTCGGGGCGCCTTCGCCGGGCCTCCGGCGCCCGACGTTCGGGCCACTCAACGCGTCAGATCGGATCGATCGGCGGCACGGCGGTGATGAGGCCGCGCTCCCGCGCGAGCGTGAAGAGCCGCTCGATGGCTGCGCGCCCGTCGCGGCCGAGCGCCAGCGTGTAGTCGTTCACGTACATCAGCACGAACTTCCGGCAGGTCTCCTTGTCGATGCCGCGCCCGTAGCGCATGGCGTACTCGAGCGCCTCGTCCACATGGGCGTGCGCCCACACAATCGAGTCGCGCAGACCCTGCGAGAGCTGCCGCTGGAGCGTCTCGCCGAGGTCGCGACGCATCACGTTGACACCGAGAGGGAGCGGCAGGCTCGTGTCGTTCTGCCAGGCCTCGCCGAGGTCGAGGACCTTCACGAGGCCCAGTTGGTGGTGGGTGATCTGCCCCTCGTGGATCAGGAGCCCCACGTCCGCCTGGCCCTCAAGCACCGCCTGGGGAATCTTGTCGAACGCGACCTCTATCTGCGGCGGGTCGCCGACGTAGAGCCGTAGGAGCAGCGCCGCCGTCGTGTGCTTGCCCGGGATCGCGACGACGCGCTCAGGCAGCTCGCGCGGGTCGATGCGCTCGCGAGCGACCAGGATCGGCCCGTAGCCCTTCCCCATCGAGGCGCCCGGGTCCATCATCCGGTACTGGTCGGCGATCAGCAGGTACGTCGCGAAGGAGACCGCCGTGACGTCGAGCTCCGCCGTCCGCGCCCGGCGGTTCAGCGACTCGATGTCCTCGAGGACGTGCTCGATCCTGACGCCGGGGATCGCCACCTTCCCCGCCGTGAGCGCGTAGAACATGAACGCGTCGTCGGGATCGGGGCTGTGGCCTATCCGTATCACGTGCATCAGCCGTCCGAGGGAGCGAAACCCAGCCGGAACTCACCCGCCCGGATCGCGCGGATGATCGCGTCGCGGTCGCGCGGGGCATCCACCTCGATCCACGCCCGCGCGAAGTGCGCGGACCAGTGCGCGTCGTCGGTTGCGATCTTCACGAGGGGGATCTCGCCCGACGCGTAGAGGGGCCGGTGCTGACCGGTGTCGGTGACCTCGACGGCGTCGAGCCCGAGGCCGTCGCGGCCGATCCGCCGTACGCGTTCGATCGTATCGGCGACCGAGAGCCTGTAGCGCGCCGGGTGGTTCAGGACGTAGAGCGTCTCGCGCTCGCCCAGCACCTTCCCGACGTGTTGCTCCCGGACCTCGCCCCCGCCGGCGACGGGCCAGTTCAGCTCGACGCCGTGGAAGAGGAGCAGGCGCGACTGGAGCCGCGGAAGCGACCGCCAGTAGCTCGTCGGGATGAGGTTCTCGTGGTCCGTGATCGCGAGGAAGTCGTAGCCGCGTGCCTCGTACTCCGCGATCAGGTCCGCCGGCGTCTTGACGCCGTCGGACCAGGTGGTGTGAGCGTGGAGGTTGCCGCGAAGCCAGGCCATCAGGCGAGGCCCCGCCAGTGCGCCGCGATCTCGTCCAGGCGCGCGATCCACACGCGCGGCGTCCGCCTCGCGTGCTCGACGAGCTCGCGAAGACAGGCGAAGCGCGAGGGCCGCCCGATGAGCTGCGGATGGAAGGTGAAGTTCGCCACGCCGCCGACCTCGCAGATGCCGTCGAACTCGGTGAGCCAGCCCTGGAGCACCGGCCCCGGCGGCTGGATCGCGCGCTGGCCGGTGAAGAGGAAGTAGGGCGCGTCGTCGAGCACCCACGACACCGGAATCTCGACCACCGAGACGCCGTCCACCGCCTCGTGGAGGTACGGCACGAGGCGGTCCATCATGTTCGACGAGTACGCGAAGCCGTGACGCGCGAGGAGCCCGAGCGTCCGCTCCGAGAGCTGCCACGCGGGCGCGCGGTAGCCGACGGGCGTCCGTCCCGCGAGCCGCTTCAGAACGTCCAGCGAGCGCAGCAGGATCTTCTCCTCCGCGGCGGCGTCGAGGTCGGTCACGCGCTCGTGGACGTCGCCGTGGCAGCCCACCTCGTGACCGCCCGCGACGATCGCGCCGAGCGCATCGGGATAGTGCTCCGCCACCCAGGCGGGGACGAAGAACGAGGCGCGGATCTCCATGGCGCGGAGGAGGTCGAGGATCCGGGGCAGCGCCTCGACCGGCCCGAAGCGGCCCTGGGAGAGCGCGACCGCCTCGGAGACACCGCGCGCCATCCACAGCGTTTCGGCGTCGAGGTCGAAGGTGAAGGCGCACGCGGCGCGCGCGCCGCCGGGCCAACGGGGCGCGGTCATCCGCTCAGGGAGCGGTGCGCGCGGGAACCTGAGGCGGGGCGCCCCAGGTCGCGGAGAAGCCGATCGCGAACCAGCCGTTGTGCTCGAGCCAGCCGGCCGCCTGGCCGCCCACCGGTACGCTCGGCGCCGTCCAGCCGGCGATGCCGATGCGACCCGTCTCCGTCTTGGTCGAGAGCCCGCGGATGAAGCCCGGCTGATACGGCACACGCCCGCCGTGCGGAGGGAAGTTGTCGGCCTCGATCGGGCGCTCCTCGCGAGACAAGCCCGGCTCGATCACGCCGGGCTCGCGGCCGCGCTCGCGCGTCGGCGTGGGCGCAGGCTTCTTGATGTCCACCTGCTGCGCCGCGGCGGGCGTCACGACGAGCAGCGCCAGCACGAGCGCAATCACGCACTGCATAGATCCACTATATCACGCGCACAGAGGCCTCATGAGCGCGCCGACGCCGTCGAGCGTGTCGAGCCCGAGCACGGCGCCAAGGACGTCGTGATCCGCGGTGAGCGTCCCGAACCGGGTCGGCGGCCCTAGCGCGACTCGGCCGCTCGACGCATCACGCGTTGCGCGAGATAGCCCATCGGAATCACCAGGTAGAACGACCAGAGGGCGGCGAGCAGCGTCCAGTACGGCACCAGCACGAAGAGATCGAAGTAGTTCAGCGCGCGGAAGCCGTTCTGGACCCAGATGGCGACTGCCGCCGCGCAGCCGAAGACCAGCGCGCCGTAGTAGGGCGCGAAGACCGCGAGCCGCAGATCGTAGTCGGAGTCGGCGATGGGCCGGCGCAGCGTGAGCGCGACGACGAGACTCGTGGCGCAGACAAGCGCCACCGAGGTCGGATGGCCGAGGCCCCCCAGGAAGCCGCGGATGGAGGGCGGCACGAGCAGCACGGCGTACCACGCGAGGCCGAGGGTCAGGGCCGTGAGGACGTACCTGAGCCGGCGTCGCACGAGCCCTACCCGGGCAGCGCGACGTTGCCGTCCCGCTCGCGGCTTCGGATCGCCGTCACCACGCGCCCCTCGGCGTCCTGCACCTCGAACTCCTCGATCAGGCCCGCGTCGAGGAGCTGCTGGACGAGGGCCTCGCGTTCGGCGCCAACCGGCGGGAGCTGGTGGGACTTCCAGCGCATGACGAAGTAACCGCGGCTCACGTGGGGCAGCCGTGCCTCCGCGCGCTGGAGCTCGGCGAGTCCGCGATCGAGGGCGATCTGCGAGGCCGGCGCGGGCGCGGCGGCGGCGCGCGCCAGGCGCGAGGGCACGGCACGCCCGGGAGGGCGCTCGTGACGGAACGAAGCGACGCCCTCGTTCAGGTGGATGCGGCCGAAGCAGCGCACGCGGAGGTCCTTCGAGAGCTCCTCGGCCGACCACGTCGCGACCCACACCTGCTTGCCGAGCGCGTTCACCGCCTCCACGGCCGGCACGAAATCGTCGTCGCCAGAGACGAGCACGACCGCGTCGAACGCCCCGCCCGCCGCGTACTGGATCATGTCGGCCACGAGGCGGGTGTCCACGCGCTTCTCCGTCGTGTACTCGTACTCGGCACCGCAGTGGGGGCAGCGGCCGCTGCGCCGCACCCGCGGCTCGCGCTTGACGAAGTAGCCCGGCCGGAGCTCGAGCCCCTTGAGGAAGCCCTCGACGACAGGCGGCGCGTCCGCCGAGAGGCCGACGTAGTAGTAGGCGCCGGAGAAGAGCGCACTCGGTCCGCCGACCTGCTGGGTGATCCACGTGGCCAGCCGATCGTAGTCCACGCGGAGCGATTCGTCGTACCGGGTCAGGGAGCGGTAGAAGTTCTGCCCGTCAAAGAAAATCGACACCTTCATCCAGGTCCTCCCAAATCAGATGAGGGCTGATGACAAGTAATGGTGGACGATACTGGACTCGAACCAGTGACCTCTGGCATGTGAGGCCAGCGCTCTGCCAACTGAGCTAATCGTCCGTCGCAGGAATTCTATAGACTTGCCGGACGGGTTTCAAGCCCTTCCCCCCCGGGTGTGCCCAGACAGTGTGCCCCGCCGCTGAGCGGCGTCCCGCGTGCGGGCGACTTGCCGCAGGTCCGCGGGGTTCACGACAACTGCCTCCGTGGCTACGCCTCGCCCGGCCGCGACGAGCTCAGGTTGCGTCCTTCCCGGAGGCTATTGGTGCGGAGGGGTGGTCTGCGGGGCGACTTTGAGCCAGGCTGTCGGGCACTGCTGCACGTACGGGTAGTAGGCCTTCGAGTCCGGGCAGTAGTACCAGTAGGCGACGGGAGGCGGCGGCGCCGGCTCGCTCTGCTGGATGTACACCAGCGGCTCCTCCTGAATCACGATCGGCGGGGGATAGGCCCAGTAGGGATCCCACCACCACGAAGGGCCCCAGACGGGGCCGACGAAGACGGTCGTGCCCACGAGGAATCGACGATGCCCGAAACGGTGGTGGAACCCATGGTGTCGCCCCGCCTCGGCAAAGAGAGGCTCGCAGAAGAGTACGACGATTGAGAAGAGCAGCGCGACCGTTTTCTTCATCTCCGCCCTACTCAGCGTCGCGCCCGGGGGGGCGCTGGCGCTGAATGCGCTCCCCATCGCTTTCCTTGTCCCGCCCCGCCAGAAGGCAGCGGAAGGCGTGAGCGTGGTTCTACGCGGTCCTACAGCTGCGCCGGGCCGACCTCTGCCAAACGCTCCTCGAGCCCTTTGAGGCCCAGCGCGGATACGGCGAGTTCGAACTGGTGGCCGTGGGGCTGTGCCGCGACGTCGAGTGCGCCGAGTTGGAGACAGCGGGCTGCGTCGGCTTCGGAGGCCGCCCCGCACACGACGACCGGGATCCGGATCTCGCGGCGGGCGAGCGCCTCCAGGAACTCGACCCCCCCCATGCCGGGCAATTGCAGGTCGAGTAGGATGGCGTCGGGCCGATCGTGGCTCAAATAGGCAAGGGCATCTTCCGCCCTGGCGATGATCAGGGCGGCATGGCCTTCGCGCTCCACGTAGTCGGCCAAGACGCTCGCCACCTCCCGATCATCCTCGACAATCATGATCCAGAGCTTCCGACGCAGGAGGAGGTCGTCGACTGACTGCCTGACGAGGCAAAACTCTGCCCGGTCGACGTCGACGAACGCAAAGGCAACGCCGTCGGGGTCTGTCCGGACGGCAAGCGCCTTCACGGTGACGTGTGGGCCGCCCCGGGGAAGGTCGAAGTCGAGGCGCACGACCGAATCACGCCGGCCATGGCCGTTGCGGACCCTCATTCCGAACGGGCTGAGGTCCTCCGCCTCGGCGGTCCACGACTTCCCGGAGGCTTCGGTGACTCGCACGTCCAAGGCCACGTGACAGCGCGGGTAGGCTCGTCGGCTTGGCTTCAATCTCCACCTCCAGATTCTTGAGTGTAGCGCCCACCGCGGCCGTGCGCAACCGCGCGGCTGAGTGACGCGCCGAGGTGACCGGTGTGCCGGGAGGGGTCCCGTCAGCACGGATGGCCCGACCCGCACCCCGCGGGGTAGCTGGATAGCCCGCCATCGGCGGCGGTCACGCGGGGAACGCTCCGAATTCCCTGCCCTCCCCCGTACCGTCCTTCTCGAGCGGATGAGCGGCCGGCAGGAGAACTTCACCGCCCAGGCCCGGCGACCGTCTGGGCGCGTGATACCCTGCCAGGCGTATGCCGAGTGCCGCCGCCGACTGGCTCTACCGCGCCCTCTACGGTGGCGTCCTGAGCCGGCTCCCAGAGCCCACCGCGCTCGCCCTCGGCCAGGCCGGGCTCCGCCTGCTGCCGCTCGATCGTCTGGGCGCGTTCCGCTCGCGGGACCCTCGGCTGGCGGTGACGCTGGGTGGCGTGGGACTCGGTAACCCGCTGATCCTCTCCTCCATGTACTACGACACCGCCATCCTGCGCCGCGCGATGGGACTCGGATTCGGTGCCGTCACGACGAAGAGCATCACCCGCACCCCCCGACCGGGGCATCCGGAGCCGAACCTCGTGCGGCGCTGGTCGGCCGAGGGACCGGGCCTCGTCAACTGCAACGGCTTCAAGAACCCCGGACTCGACGCCTACCGCGCCGCCCTGCCCGCGCTGCCCCACCGGGTCCCGCTGATCGTCGCGGTCGCTGGCGAGTCGATCGACGACTACGTCGCGCTCGTCGAGGGCCTGGCCCCCGTTGCCGACCTCGTCGAGTTCAACATCTCTTCGCCCAACACCGCCCTCGTCTACGAGTGGAGCCGGAAGCCGGCGGAGCTGCGCGCCCTCTTCCGGCGCGTGCGCGCGGCGACGGCGCGGCCGCTCATCGTCAAGCTCTCCCCCGATTTCGCGGACACGAACGAGGGCGCCATCATCCCGGCGGCTCTCGACGCGGGCGTGACGATCGTCAACTACGGCAATACCCGACGGATCGCCGAGCCGCGGCTCTCCCAGGGTGCGGGCGGACTCTCGGGCCCCGAGCTCTTCCCGGCGACGCTCGCGAACCTCCGCCGGACCCGCGCGAAGTTCGGCGAGTCGCTCGAGATCATCGCGACCGGCGGCGTCGACTCCCCGGACCGGGCCCTGGCGCTGCTCCGGGCGGGCGCCAACGCCTGCGCGTACTTCACCGGCTTCATCACCCGGGGGCCCGGCCTCGCCCGGGCGATCCTCGACCGCCTCTCGGCGGAGCTCGACCAGGCGGGCCGCGCCTCGCTGGACGAGCTTCGGCGAAGCTGAGCTGCGGCAGATACCCACAGCCTGTCCACATTTCCACAGTTATCCACCACTGCCCGAAGCCGACGGTCTGGTGCGGTTTGGCGTCCGTCGTGCCCAAAAACGACGGTCCTTCAATTCACCGCGGGCATCCCTGCCCGGATCGTCACTCGGCAAGGGGCGCCCGGGGCCGGGCTCGACTCAATCGCGCATTTGACGGGCGCAAACGAGGCCTTGACACGCCCGCGAACGGTTCTTACCGTGGGCGAGACCTGTCCTGAACGGGCTCAACTCGGCCATCGCGGTGAACTCGGTCCACCCAGAGGAAGGCGCGGCATGGAAGCCAGTCGAAGGCCGCTCGCGAAGGTCGAAGGACGGCGCCGAATGCGGCAGAGCGGCCTCACGATCGCGTGGCGCGGTACGCCCAGGCTCGACGACTGGGTGGCCTACATCGCGACCGGCACAAAGTCCAAGAAGCTGATCCTCGCCGACGTCGTCTCCGAGGGGAAGCTCAAGGGGATGCTCTCCCGCCTGCAGACGATGTCGAAAAAGGAAATCGAGAAGCTCGCCAAGGCGTAGCGGGTCTCAGAGATCCAGCGGTTCGACGGACGCGACGATGGAGGGATCCGCCTGCCAGAGCGCCGGATCGCCGTCGACGTACAGCTCGATCATGTTCCCGTCCGGATCCTCACAGTAGATCGACTGACTCACGCGATGATCCGCGGTCCCGCGGATCGGCACGCCGTGGGCCTCGAGCTGCGCCTTCGCGGCCCGCAGCTCCTCGAGGCGGTCGCCGATCTTGAGCGCGACGTGATAGAGGCCGACCGCGTCCCGGGGCGCGGGCCGAGCGGCCGGCCCGAGCGCCAGCACCGCGAGGTCGTGGTGATTCGTGCCCGCCGAGAAGAAGGCCATCCGGCCCCGGTAGCGCGCCACCTCGGTCAGCCCGAGGGCGTCGCGGTAGAAGGCGGCGGCGCGGTCGAGGTCCCGCACCTTGAGCACCACGTGTCCCACGTGCTTGACGGAGATCGCCATCGTCAGATCACTCCTCGCTCGGCCAGGCTCGTGAAGTGCCCGCGGCCGATGATGACATGGTCGTGGATCCGGAGGTCGAGGAGCTTCGCACACTCCACGAGCTGGCGCGTGAGCCGCACGTCCTCGCGGCTCGGCGTCGGGTCGCCGCTCGGATGGTTGTGGAGGAGGATCACCGACGCGGCCGACTCGAGGATCGCCGGCTTGAAGACCTCGCGCGGATGCACGAGGCTCGCCGACAAGGTGCCCTCGGAGACGACCACGTCGCGCAGGAGGCCGTTCCGCGCATCCAGCAGCGCGACCCGGAACACCTCCCGCCGCAGCTCTTCCATCAGCGGCCCGAACGCCGCGTGCACGTCGCTCGGGCTCGAGAGCACCGTGCGCGCGGCAGGCACCCGCGCGCGCAGCCGACGCGTCAGCTCGAATGCGGCCGCGAGACGGACCGCCTTCGCGCGACCGACACCCTTGATCCGCGCCAGCTCGGCTACGTCCCGGCCCGCGAGGCCGGCGAGCGAGCCGTACTCGACGAGCATCTCGCGGGCGAGGTCCACTGCCGTCCGGCCGCGCACGCCGGAGCCGAGCTGGATGGCGAGCAGCTCCGCGTCGGCGAGCGCCTGACCGCCGCTGAAGTACAGGCGCTCGCGCGGGCGCTCCGCCACGGGCCACTGGCTGATCGCGGGCATGCTCCCTGAGTACGCGCGATCGGCGCGCCCGTCAACGTCGCTGATCAGATACGCCCCGGCGAGCCCTCGACCTTGATCGTCCGCGGTTCGTCGCCGAGCCCCACGAGGTGGACCCAGATCGTCGTGGCGGGCAGGAGCGCGCGGAGCTTGTCGGCCCACTCGACCACGGTGACGCCGTCGCCGCCGATATACTCGTCGAGGCCCAGGTCGAGGAGCTCGGCCAGGCTCTCGGTTCGGTAGGCGTCGACGTGAAACACTGGCAGGCGACCCTGGTACTGGTTGACGAGCACGAAGGTCGGGCTCGAGACGATCTGGTTGACGCCGAGGCCGCGGGCGAGGCCCCGGATGAAGCAGGTCTTGCCCGCGCCGAGGTCGCCGACCAGCGCGACCACGCTCCCCGGCCCGAGTCGAGCGGCCAGCCTCTCGCCCGCCCGCTCGGTCTCCTCGGGGCTGGCACTCTGGAGCTCAGTCGCGGGGGGCATCCCGCTGCACCTCTCGGATCGCGGCTGGGATCGCCTCGACCACGTCGCCCGCAATGAGCCCCTCCTCTCCCTTCTCCCGAGCGGCGAGGTCGCCGGCCAGGCCGTGCAGATAGGTCGCCGCGCAGAGCGCCCCGAGCGGCTCCAGGCCGCGCGCGAGGAGGGCGCCGACGATGCCCGTGAGGACGTCGCCGGTGCCGCCGCTGGCCATGCCGGGATTCCCGGTCGGGTTGAGAAAGGTCGGGCCCGCGGGCGCGCTGATCACGGACAGCGCGCCCTTCAGCACGACGTGGGCCCCGTAGGTCGCGGCGAAGCGCTGGGCCGTCTCGATTCGGTCGGCCTGGACCGCGCCCACGGAGAGGCCGAGCATCCGTGCCATCTCGCCGGGGTGGGGCGTGAGGCAGCGGGCGCCCGCCGCCCGCGCGAGCGTGTCGAGGTGCCCGACGAGCGCGGTGAGCGCGTCGGCGTCGATCACCATCGGCGCCGGCACGGCGCGGACCAGGTCCCGCACGAGCGCCTGGGTGTCGGCGTCGAGCCCGAGCCCGGGGCCGAGCGCGACCGCGTCGCGCGCGGCCGCCAGCGTCGCGAGCCGCTCCTTCGCGGCGAGGCCGACCGTCTGGGCCGCCGTCTCCGGCAGCGGCTCGGTCATGCATTCGACGACCAGCGTCGCCACGATCGGCTGCTGGGAGCGCGGCGCGGCGATCGTGACGAGGCCGGCGCCGGCGCGCATTGCCGCCCGGCCGGCGAGGGCGGCCGCGCCCGTCTTGCCGACCGAACCGGCGACGATCAGCAGATGACCGAAGTCACCCTTGTGGGACTCCCGGCGCCGAGTCGGGAGGTGGCGAGCGATGTCGGCGGACTCGAGGACGAAGACGCTGGCCGCGCGCCGTGTCTCCTCCGCGGGCAGGCCGATCGGCACGACGCGCACCTCGCCCGCGAGGTCGCGGCCCGGAGGCAGCAGGAGGCCACGCTTGAGCCCCTCGAACGTCGTCGTGAGCGTGGCACCCACGACGGCGCCGGGCGCCTGGCCTGTGTCGGCGCACACCCCCGAGGGCAGGTCGAGCGCGACCACGGGGAGACCGCTCTCGTTGATCCGAGCGATCGCGTCGGCGACGAGGCCCGCGGGCGCCCCGCTCGCTCCCGTCCCGAGCAGGGCGTCGACGGCCAGCGCGCAGGAGGCGCCGAGCGCCTGTTTGAGCCCGGCGATCCCGCCCGAATCCGTGACCTCCACCGGCCGGAGCCGCGCGGCGACGAGGCGCGCGAGCTTCGACGCCGCGTCCCCCCCGACGTCGGCGGCGCGGCCGATCAGGAACACGCGTACGCGCGCTCCCCCGCCCGCGAGCCGCCGCGCCACCACGAACCCGTCACCGCCGTTGTTGCCCTTGCCGCACACCACGACGATGCCGAGGCCACGGAGCGGCCGCTTGCGCGCCGCGAGGAAGGACCGGATCTCGGCGGCGGCGCCGTGCCCGGCATTCTCCATGAGCGTGGAGCCGGCAATGCCCAGCTCGGCGATCGCGCGCCGGTCCAGGGCGCGCATCTCGGCGGCGGTGAAGACGGGCTTCAGGGCTTGCCCCGGGCGGGGATCGCGGGCGGCGGCGGAGCGTTGAGGAGGGCCGCCGCCTGCCCGAGAAAGTCGGCCAGGATCGCGGTGTAGAGCGGGCGCCAGTCCGCGCGCGCCGCCCGTGGGATCTCGATGTGGAGCGCCCGTCGTGGGAGCCGGAGCACGCCCGACTGCTTGGCCGCGGAGGCCGTGTAGCGAAGCTCATCGAGCGGCTCGACGAGCACGGCGAGCCGCGGCGCCGCCGGCTCCGTGCGGAGCCGGGCGTCCCGAGTCAGCTCGAGGAGGGTGCGGAGGCGCCAGGCGTCGTCGCGATCGATCCCGACCGTCGCGATTTCAAGTCGTCCGGCCGACTCGCGGCTGCCGTTGCCGTGGATCTCCACGTACAGGGCCAGCGGCGCCGCCGCGGTCTCGAGCACCCGGCGTTCGAACTCCGCGTAGACCCGCCCGGCGCTCGGGGTCGCGACCTCCTCGGCGGGCGGTCGCCCGGGGACGCCCTCGGTCGGCCGGTTCACCTCGTACCGGCGCGCGGGCCGCCCGCTCGCCTCGGCGTCGAGCCCGAATCCGCCCGCGACCACCAGCCCAAACCCGGTCCGCCGCGCCAGCTCGGCCGCGATCTCGCCCGTGTAGGGGTCGGAGGTGCCATGCGGCGCCGCCACCACGACCCCCGCCCGGCCTGGCTTCGTCCAGATCTGCCCGCCCTCGACCCCGGACTCGGGCCGGACCTGAATGGTCGCGCAGCCGGACAGGAGGAGGGAGAGGGCGGCCACGCTACGGAGCGCTCGCCTCGTCATCGACCAGCATCGCCTGGGCGCACGCGTACTCGCCATCGTGCGTCAGCGTGAGCAGCATTCGCCGCCCCCCACGCGCCTCGCCGATCGCGCGCGACCGGCCGGAGAGCACGAGGACCGGCGGCTGGCCCCGCTCCCGCCGCACTTCGAGCTCGCGCCAGCGGACGCCGAGGCGCAGCCCGGTGCCGAGCGCCTTGAGGCCCGCCTCCTTCGCCGCGAACCGGGCGGCCAGGTGCGGGACGGGGTCCCGGCGCGCGCGACAGTAGGCGAGCTCCTCCTCGGTGAAGACGCGCTCGAGGAAGCGGTCCTGCCAGCGCTCCACGACCCGCCGGAGGCGGGGGATCTGCACCAGATCGATCCCGATGCCCTGGATCTTCACACCTTCCCCCTCGCCGGACAGCCGAGACTCACGCGCCGATCGAGCTCTTGATCAGAGCAGCGAGCTCGGCGGCCATGGTCGCGATCTGCTCGCGGTCGGGACCCTCGATCATCACCCGGGCGAGCGCCTCCGTGCCCGAGTAGCGGATCAGGATCCGTCCGGCGCTGTTCATCTCAGCCTGGAATCCCTCCACGCGCTCGCGGAGGCCCGCGAGGCTCTCGATCGGCGGCTTCACGCGGACGGGCACGTTGACGAGCACCTGGGGGAACTTCCGCACGCACGCCGAGAGCGACTCGAGCGATTCGCGCGTCTCGCGCATCACGGCCAGGAGCTGGAGCCCCGAGAGGATCCCGTCGCCCGCCGGCGCGTGATCGAGCAGGAGCACGTGGCCGGATTGCTCGCCCCCGAGGTTGGCGCCGATCCGCTGCATCTCCTCGTGGACATAGCGATCGCCGACCTGGGTTTTGACGATCCCGATGCCGGCGGCGGCCAGCGCTTGATCGAGCCCGAGGTTTGCCATCACCGTCGTGACGACGACGCCGCCCTTGAGGCGGCCGGCTCCCGCAAGGTGGCGGGCGCAGATCGCGAGCGCGAAGTCCCCGTCGCGGATCGTGCCCGTCGCGTCGACCGCGATCAAACGATCGCCGTCGCCGTCGAACGCCAGGCCGATGTCGGCGCGCGCGGCTCGCACCCGGGGGACGAGGGCGTCCGGGTGCATCGCGCCGCAGCCCCGGTTGATGTTCGTGCCGTCGGGCCGTGCGCCCGTCGTGATCACCCGGGCGCCGAGGCCGCGGAACACCTGCGGCGCCACGCGGTAGGTGGCGCCGTGGGCGCAGTCGAGCGCGATCGTCAGGCCGTGGAGGTCGAGCGGGAAGCGGCGGCGCAGGAAGGCGGCGTAGTCGTGCTCGGCGCGGCGGTACTCGACGAGCCGCCCGATCCCGGCCCCGCGCGCCCGCGGCGCCGTGTCGGCGCCCGTGAGGCGCTTCTCGATCTCGGCCTCCCAGGCGTCGGGGAACTTCGTGCCCTCGGACGAGAACAGCTTGATCCCGTTGTCCTCGAACGGGTTGTGGGAGGCCGACAGCACTACGCCGCCGTGGGCGTCGAGCGCGCGAGTGAGGTGGGCGATGCCGGGCGTCGGGAGCACGCCGACCGCGAAGCACTCGGCGCCGGCCGAGAGCGCGCCCGCCACCAGCGCGGCCTCGAGCAGCGGGCCCGAGCGCCGGGTGTCGCGGCCGATGACGATGCGCACGGTGTCGACGCCGCGCTCGGCGCGAAGGGTCGCGACGAGCTCGCGGCCGAGCCGATAGACCCGCTCCGGCGTGAGCGGCTCCTCGTTGGCCACCCCGCGGATGCCGTCGGTCCCGAATAGGCGGGTCACCGCGCGCCTCCCCCCGCGTGCGTGTCGCGCTCCTCTCTGACCTCCACCGTCACGTCGACGCTACGGCGCTTCGTCAGGCGCACCGCGCCCGGCGCCGGGATGAGGTCCGCCCGGCGCGTGATCGGCCCGCGCACGCCCGAGATGTCGATCGGCGACGTCTGGACGGGCGGCCGACTCGCCACTTCCGAGCGAGGCCCGCGCACCTCCACCGTCGGCGGCGCGACCGACACGCGGGCGACCCGGTATCCGGGCTCCGGCGCCCCCGTGAGCTGGGGCACGACCCGGACTTCCGCGGTGGCGACCGGCTCGAGGGTCAGGCGCAGGCGCGCGGGGCTCACGCGGAGGACGGTGACGTCCCGCGGGGCGAGGACCTGGTCGGGGTGGAGCTCCATCAGAGCGTCCCCGGCGCCGACCCGGGCCACGTCCACTTGCGCCCGGAAGTCGTCGGAGGTCAGCCGGCGGAGCGCCGACCGATTCCCCTGCACCTGCAGGTCGACGGTGTCGGGAGCGGGGCCCGCGAGCATCAACCCCGACGGGACGTTCAGGTATTCGACGCGGGCCGAGAGCACAATCTCCCCCTTCTCTCCGCCGACGACGAAGAGCCACAGCGTGAACGCGATGACGAGGGACAGGAGCTTCAGCTCCCAGTATCGGAGCGCTCCGTGGAGGAGGGCGCCGCTCACGGCCTGTCGCATCGCCACCCCGCGCGGCCCACCTCACTTCGGCTCGGGCCGAAGCAGCAGGCGGCGCAGGCCGCCGAGGAGCGTCTCCGTCTCCCCCGCCGGCCCCCCCACGCCCAGCAGTTGCCCCAGCCGTCGCCGGAGCGTCTCCCCGTCGAGGGGTGTCTCGATCTGCCCCTCCGAGACCACCGAGATGCGCCCCGTCTCCTCCGACACCACCACCGCCGCGGCGTCGGTCTCCTCGCTGATTCCGAGCGCAGCCCGGTGCCGGGTGCCGAGCTCCCGTCCGAGCTGCATGTTACGCGACAGCGGCAGGAAGCAGCCCGCCGCGACGACCCGGTTGCCCTGGACGAACACGGCGCCGTCGTGCAGCGGCGAGTAGGGGAGGAAGATGCTGCCGAGCAACTCGGGCGACACGAGCGCGTCGAGTCCGACCCCGAGCTCGGCGTAGTGCCGGAGGCCCGTCGTCCGCTCGAAGACGATCAGCGCACCGATACGCCGTGCCGCGAGCGACTCGGCCGCCTTGAGGACCGTGTCGAGCACGTGCGTCCGCTGCGCCCGGGCCGGCCCGAGGACCCCCTGGAGCAGCGGCCCCCGCCCGACTTCGGCGAGTGAGCGTCGGAGCTCCGGCTGGAAGAGCACGATCAGCGCGATCACCCAGAATGACCAGAGGTTCCCGAGGATCCAACTCGTGCTGTACAGCTCGAGCCGCCGGGCGACGACGGTGGCGCCCGCGAGGAGGGCGACGCCCGTCAGCATCTGCACCGCGCGCGTGCCCCTGAAGGTCACCAGGACCCGGTAGGCCACTGCCGCCACGACCAGGATGTCGACGGCGTCGCGCCAACGGAACGCGGCGAGCGCGCCTGGGATCATGCCCGCAGGGCCTCCGCGAGGCGGACGGCGTCGCGGGTCTCGGCCACGTCGTGGGCGCGGATCAGGGCGGCGCCGCGCAGCACCGCGACGGTGGTCGCCGCCAGCGAACCCGCCAGCCGCTTCGCCGGCTCGGCGCGGCCGGTGAGGACACCGATGAACGACTTTCGGGAGACGCCCACGCAGAGGGGGCGGCCAAGCGGACGCAGCCGGTCGAGCCGGGCGATCACCGCCGCGTCCCGCTCATACCAGGGCCGGGGACCCGCGCGGAGGAAGCCGATGCCGGGGTCGAGGACGATACGCTCGTCCGGCACCCCGGCGTGCCGCGCCAGGGCGAGGCTGTCCGCGAGCGCCCGCAAGACGGTCTCGATCGGGTCGGCCCCGCCCGCTCGGGTCGCGGCCGCCGCGTCGGTCGCGAGGATCACCCCCGCGCCGCGCGCCGCGACCAGCGCCGCCACGGCGGGGTCGCCGTGGAAGCCGGTCACGTCGTTGACGATCGCGGCGCCCGCGTCGAGCGCCGCCCGCGCCGGCGCCGCGCGGGAGGTGTCGGCCGAGAGGGGAACCGCGCACTTGTCGGCGAGCCGCCGGATCGCCGCCGCCAGGCGGTCCGCCTCCTCGGCCTCGCTGATCTCGGTCGGAAGGTAGGGCGCGGTGGACCGGGCGCCGACGTCAAGGATCGCCGCGCCCGCCGCCACCATATCGTCGGCGGCCCGCAGGAGATCGTCGGGATCCGGGTGCACCGAGCCCGCGTAGAAGGACTCGGGGCTCACGTTCAGGACGCCGATGATCGCGACGGGGAGGCCGTCGCCGACGGTCACTCCTCCCAGGATGGCCCGCAGCGTCTCGGCGGACATATCCCCACATCCCATCGCCCCGAGATCGCCACGCGAGAGGGTGCCGACTCCGTCAGCCTCACCGCGTCATCGGCCGACGGGGCGCCCCCGGCCGGGCTCAGGCGGGTGCCGGCGCGCCAAAGGGCGCGCCGGTCCGGAGGATCCGGGCGACTTCCTCGCCGTCGAGCGACTCGCGCTCGAGCAGCGCGCGCGCCAGCGCGTGCAGCTTTTCGAGATTCTCTTCGAGGATCTGCCGCGCCCGGTGCGCGCAGTCGCCGATGATGCGCTTGATCTCTACGTCGATCTGGAGCGCCGTATCCTCGCTGTAATCCTTCTGCCGCGCGACCTCCCGGCCGAGGAAGATGTGCTCCTCGTTCTTGCCGAACGTGAGGGGGCCGAGCTTCTCGGACATGCCCCACTCGCAGACCATCTTGCGCGCCATCTCCGTGGCCTTCTCGAGATCGTCCCCGGCCCCCGTCGTGAGCTGGTTCAGCACGATCTCCTCGGCGGCCCGACCGCCGAGGAGGATCGTGATCCGGTTGATGAGATACTCCTTCGAGTAGTTGTACTTGTCGTCGAGCGGCAGCTGCTGGGTGAGTCCGAGGGCCCGACCCCGCGGAATGATCGTGACCTTGTGCACGGGATCGGTGCCGGGCAGAAAGTCGGCGACCAGGGTGTGGCCCGCCTCGTGATACGCGATCGTCCGCTTCTCGGCGTCGCTGATGATCATCGACCGCCGCTCGACGCCCATCAACACCTTGTCCTTGGCGTTCTCGAAGTCCGTCATCTCGACGAACTTCTTGTTCTGCCGCGCGGCGAGGAGGGCGGACTCGTTGACCAGGTTCGCGAGGTCGGCCCCCGAGAAGCCGGGGGTCCCCCGCGCCAGCACCTTCAGCTCGACGTTCGGCGCCAGCGGGATCCGGCGGGCGTGGACCCGGAGGATCTCCTCCCGTCCCTTGACGTCGGGTCGCGGCACCACGACCTGCCGGTCGAAGCGGCCCGGGCGCAGCAGCGCGGGGTCGAGCACGTCCGGTCGGTTGGTGGCGGCGATCAGGATGACCCCGTCGTTGGTCTCGAAGCCGTCCATCTCGACGAGGAGCTGGTTCAGGGTCTGCTCGCGCTCGTCGTGCCCGCCGCCGAGCCCGGCGCCCCGGTGGCGGCCGACCGCGTCGATCTCGTCCATGAAGATGATACAGGGGGCGTGCTTCTTGCCCTGCTCGAACAGGTCGCGCACCCGGGAGGCACCGACGCCGACAAACATCTCGACGAAGTCCGACCCCGAGATCGAGAAGAAGGGCACGTTCGCCTCGCCCGCGATCGCCTTGGCGAGCAGCGTCTTGCCGGTGCCGGGCGGGCCGACCAGGAGCACGCCCTTGGGGATCTTCCCGCCGAGCTTCTGGAACTTCTGCGGGTCCCGCAGGAACTCGATGATCTCCCGGAGCTCCTCCTTGGCCTCGTCCACCCCCGCCACGTCCTGGAAGGTGACCTTGTTCTGCTTCTCCGAGATGAGCCGCGCCCGGGCCTTGCCGAACGAGAGGGCCTTGGCGCCCCCGCCCTGCATCTGCCGCATGAAGAAGATCCAGACGCCGATGAAGAGCAGCATCGGCACCCACTGCAAGAACATCGCGTACCACGGGTTCGAGTCGGGCGGCCGCACCGCGATCTTCACGCCGTGGTCCCGGAGCATCTTCACCAGATCCGGGTAGTCGACCACGTAGGTCTTCTGGGTGGGTCCGCCGTCTTTCAGCGTGTAATTCACCAGGTTGCCGCGGATCACCACGGACTCAACCCGCCCCTGCTCGACGGCCTTAAGGAAATCGGAGAAGTTGGGCTGTTCCTGGCCGTTCTGCTGGGTCCCCTGGAAGACCGTGAACAGCAGGATGACGATCAGGCCAATGACCATCCAGAGGGCGAGGTTCTTGTACACCTGGTTCATGGGAGGAAGTATAACACGGCGAATTGTCGGACCGTTTCAGTCCGCCTCGAGCGCCGCCAGGTAAGGCAGGTTCCGGTAGAGTCCCTGATAGTCCATGCCGTATCCGATGATGAACACGTTGGGAATGGTGAACCCGACGTAGTCCAGGTCGACCTCCACCTCCCGGCGCTCGACCTTGTCGAGCAGCGCGCAGATGCGGAGACTCTTCGGGTGACGGGTGTGCAGGTTCCGCGTCAGGTAGGAAATGGTCCGCCCCGAGTCGATGATGTCCTCGACGAGGATGACGTCCCGGTCCTCGATCGAGATCGAGAGGTCAGACGTGATCTTCACCACGCCCGAGGAGGCGGGGGCGGTGCCGTAGCTGGACACCGAGATGAAGTCGGTCGTGAGGGGGGCGTCGATCGCGCGAATGAGGTCGGCGAAGAAGACGATGGCGCCCTTCAGGACGCAGACGAGCAAGGGGTTCTGGTCCGGGTAATCGCGCGCGAGCGCCTGGCCGAGTTCCCCGACCCGCTGGACCAGCTCCTCCCGGGTGACCAGCACACGACCGACGGTGTGCGCCACTCGTCCTCCGCCTCGGACTGTCACGGGACGAGCCGGGAGCTCCCTGGCACGCCCTCGCCGCCGACGCGGCACGGGCGAGACGACGCGCCCGGCTCCGCCCGCCCCGTTTATTTCTGCGTGACGAAGGCCCCGAGCGAGAGCTCCGTGCGGAGCCGCACTGCGCGCGCCTCCGCCTCGGCCCGGCTCGTGAAGGAGCCGACGCGGACCCGGAAGGGCGCCCCGCGCCCCGCGCCGATCTCGGCGACGTAGGCCTCGCCGCCGAGCGTCTCGCGGAGCTTGTCGGCCTGGGCCCGCGACCTGAACGCCGCCACCTGGATCGTGTAGCCCGCGTCGTCGACCGCACCGGGGCGCGCGGGGGCCGAGGCCGGCGCCGGCCCCCGTGCCGACTCCGCGCGCGTCCGCGGCGGCGCCGGCGGCGGCCCCGCCGTGAGCGGAGCGGTCAGGGTCTGGTAGAAGGTGAGCTTTTCCTGGATCTGGGAGGCGGGCTCCTCGGCCTCGCGCTCGCTGAGCCGCCGCGCCCGGGAGCGGGCGCCCGGGCTCGCCGGCGCGCCGGCGACGCGCGCGGAGTCGGCGGAGGCCCTGTGAGCCCACTGCCGCCCGACCAGGACGCCGAGCAGGAAGGTGAGGGCCAGGACCGCCAGGCAGGCCGTCACGAAGACGACGAGAGCGCCGCCCCCCGTGCCGCGGCGTCCCCTGAGCCGCGTCGGCCCCCCCGCCATCACATGCTCTCGGGCGCGCCCACCCCGAGCAGGGCGAGGCCGTTGCGGACGACCTGGCCGACCGCGGCGCAGAGCAGGAGCCGCGCTCGCGTGAGCCCCACGTCGTCTCCGATGACCCGGTTCACCTTGTAATAGGGGTGGAACGCGCCCGCCAGCTCCCCGAGCCAGTACGCGATCCGGTGGGGCTCGAGCGCCTGAGCCGCGCCGGCGACGAGGTCCGGGAACTGGAGGAGGCGCTTGATCAGCGAGAGTTCCTCCGGGAGCGTCAGCCGGGGCGGGTCGCTCGGGCTCCAGTCGAGGCGGTCCCACTCCGGCGCCGGGACGGCGCCCTGCGACGCCGCCTGTCTGAAGAGGCTCATGATCCGCGCGTGGGCGTACTGCACGTAGTAGACGGGATTGTCGGCGGACTGGCGGGTGGCCAGGGCCAGGTCGAACTCGAGGGGGCTGTCGTGACGCCGGGTGAGGAAGGTGAAGCGCGCGGCGTCGCGGCCGACCTCCTCGAGCAACTCCTCCATCAGCACGAACTCCCCGCGCCGCTTGGACATGCGGACGGGCTGGCCGTCGCGGAGCAGCGTCACGAGCTGGATGATCAGCACGTCGAAGGCCTCGCCCGGGTGGCCGAGCGCCCGCATGGCCGCGCGCATCCGCGTGATGTAGCCGTGGTGATCGGGACCGAGGAGGTCGATGACGCGGGTGGCGCCCCCGAACTTGGTGTAGTGGTGGTAGGCGACGTCCACCGCGAAGTACGTGAGCTCGCCGTCCGACTTCCGCAGCACCCGGTCCTTCTCGTCGCCGAACTCGGACGCCCGGAACCAGAGCGCGCCGTCTTGCTCGTAGGTGAGCCCCCGCGCCGTGAGCTCGCCCAGCACCCGCTCGGGCAGCCCCCGCTCGCGGACGGCGCGGCGTTCCGACGACCACAGGTCGAAGTCAACGCCGTAGTCGAGCAGCACTCGCCGCTGACCCTCGGTGATCCGGGCCACCGCATACGCGCCGAGGTGCTCGACGCGCTGGCCCTCGGGAAGGTCGAGCGCTGCCGGCCGACCCTCCTTGACATAGTCGCGGGCGAGGTCGACGAGGTAGTCCCCGGGGTAGCCGTTCTCGGGCAGCGGCGCGTCCTCGCCGAGCGCCTGCCGGACGCGGGCCTCGAACGACTTGGCCAGGGCCTGAAACTGGTTGCCGGCGTCGTTGACGTAGAACTCAGTCGTGACCGCGTAGCCCTGACTCTTGAGCAGGCGCGCCAGCGCGTCGCCGACCGCGGCGGCGCGGGCGTTCACGATCACGAGCGGGCCGGTCGGGTTGGCCGAGACAAACTCGAGCCGCACGTGCTGGTCCCGTCCCGCCTCCCCGCCCCCGTACCTCGCGCCCGCGGCGACGATCCGGGGAAGCGCCGTGCGGCACCAGTCGGGGTCGAGCGTCACGTTGACGAATCCGGGCCCCGCGATCTCGAGCGCGCCGACGGCCGGCAGGCGCGGGAAGTGGCGGACGATCAGCTCGGCGACCTGACGCGGCGGCCGCCGGGCGGCCTTCGCCAGCACCATCGCCGCGTTCGAGGCGTAGTCGCCGTGGGCGCCCTCGCGCGGCACTTCCCACACGTGCGCGCCGAGCGCCGGGAGGCCGGCCTCGGCGAGGGCCGCCCGCAAGCCCGCGGCGAGTTGCTCGGTCACCCGCTGGGAGTCCGTCGTCATGCGAGAAAACGAATCGCCGCGCGTGGCGGCGATCGACCGTAATGATACCGCCGCGGAAAAGGTGCGCCGAAGAGAAAAAGGGGGGCGAGCGGCCGCCGCGCGGGCGCGTCAGGGCTCGAGCCGGCGCGCGAGCGCGGCGAAGAGGACCTGCTGGTCCTCCGGCCGCGGGACGGCGATCCGCACGTGGTTCGCGCCGAGCCCCGGAAACGAGGCGCCGGACCGGATCGCGACGCCGTCCCGGAGCAGCGCCGCCGCCAAGGCCGCGGCGGTGAGGCCCGGTCGCTCGATTGAGACGAGCAGGTAGTTCGTGACCGACGGATACACGCGGAGCCCCCCGAGTCCCTCGAGCCCCGCGCAGAGAGCCGCCCGCCACGCCGGAACGACCCGGAGCGTCTGGGCCCGGTAGGCCGAGTCGGCGAGGGCGGCGATGCCGGCCGCCTCGGCGAGGGCGCTGACGCTCCACGGCTGCCGCCATCCCTCGACCCGCTCGCGGAGCCGCTCGCCCAGGAGCGCATACCCGACGCGCAGTCCCGGCAACGCGAAGAACTTCGTCAGCGAGCGCAGGATCCCGAGCCAGGGACGCCGCGGGACCGTCGACTTGAGCGATCGCCCCTCCACGAAGTCGATGAACGCCTCGTCGACCACGAGGGAGACGCGCGCCTCGGCGCAGGCGGCGGCGAGCTCCTCGAGAAGCTCCGGGGGCGCGGGGGCGCCGGTGGGGTTGCTCGGGTTCGCCAGCACGACCAGGTCGACCTGGCCGACCCGCTCCAGGAGCGCATCGCGCGGGGGGATCCACCCCGCGTCGCCGGTCCCGACGACCCGCTCGACCTCGCACCCAAGCGGCTCGAGCGCGGCCTCGTACTCGCTGAACGCCGGATGGACGACGAGGGCCCGCCGCGGCGCCAGGGCGCGGGCGAGGAGGTAGATGAGCTCGGTGGACCCATGGCCGGCCACGACGTGGCGGGCCGGCACGCCGTGGTAGCGGGAGAGGGCCTCGACGAGCGCCGAGGCCTCGGGGTCCGGGTAGCGCGTGATCGACGGGAGCGCCTCCAGAAGGGCCCGGATCACCTGCGGCGATGCGCCGAGCGGGTTGATGCTGGCGCTCAGGTCGAGCATGGTCCCGGCCGGTCGGTCGCCGGCGCCCAGGAGCTCCCGCAGGTTACCCCCGTGGTCCCGTCTCATCGCGAGAAGGCCGTGGTGACGACCGCCACGGTCGCCGCGAGCGCGGCCGCGACGGCGACCACGCGAAGGCTCGCGCCGATGTCGGCGTCGGTCGGCGGTCGCCCCTCACCGAGCCGGTAGGCGCCAGGCTTCTCGAGGACGACGCCGAGAGCGCCGGCCATCGCGGCGATCGTCCATCCGGCGTTGGGGCTGGCCGTCAGCGCGTGGTCCCGACGCGCGGTCCGGAGCGCCCGGCGCCCGTCGGCGGCCACCCGGGCGCCCGCCACGAGCGCCAGCGCGGCGAGCCGCGCCGGGACCAGGTTCAGGAGATCGTCGAGTCGGGCCGCCGCCTTGCCTAGATACTCGAACCCGCCGCCGCGGTAGCCGACCATCGCGTCGGCCGTGTTGACAACGCGGTAAGCCCAGGCGGCCGGAAGGCCGAGCACCAGATAGAAGAGGACCGGCGCCACAAAGCCGTCTGTCAGGTTCTCGGCGACTGACTCGATGGCGGCCGACGCGACCTCGGCGGCGCCGAGCCCGCTTGTCGGTCGGCTGACCAGATGGAGCCCGACCTCCACGCGCGCCCGTTTGAGGTCTCCGGCCGCGAGCGCCCTCTGGACCGCTCTTGCGGCTGAGAAGAGTCCGCGCAGTGAAAACGAGCACTTGAGTAGCCAGATCTGAGCCGCCACTCCAAGCCATCCGAGCGAGGCCATGGCGGGCATCGCCCAGAGCAGGAGCGAGACCGTCGCCCCCGCAGCGGCGCCGACGATCGCCGCCCCTGAGAGGAACGGCGTCACGCGGCCTTGGCGCGGCGCCGCCCGGAAGGCGCGGCCGAGCGCGGCGCCGAGCCACGCGACCGGATGGCAGAAGTTCGACGGCTCGCCGATCCCGAGGTCTAGAAGAAGCGCGCCGACCAGGATCACCGGAAGTCGAAGACGATGGGCAGCTGGACGCGGAGGGGGCGTCGGGGCAGCTCGGCGGGAAACGGCAGCGGGTGAATCGCGCGGATGGCGTCGATCGCCGCATTGTCGAGCAGGGCGTGGCTCGAGGAGCCGACGACCGCGACGTGCTCGATCTCACCGCTCGGGCGGACGACCAGCTCGACCAGCACTGTCCCCGCCAGTCGGCGCCGTCGCGCCGCCAAGGGATACGTGATCGTGTCTTCGATCTGACTTCGCAACTGCCACAGGTATGGG
>Ga0137415_10001151_pt1 | contig 26132 bp, 22 predicted proteins | sample CZODoug3_1_1_16f_FD_183082 | JGI IMG/M metagenome (GOLD analysis project Ga0137415, IMG submission 183082) | Vadose zone soil fungal communities from Angelo Coast Range Reserve, California, USA - CZODoug3_1_1_16fungal (Hybrid Assembly) | ecosystem: Environmental > Terrestrial > Soil > Vadose...
CCGACCGCCACCTCTCAAGTCGTCTCGCAGCTCCAGCGCTCCATCGCGCGCGCCATCTACGGCAAGGAAGACGCCATTCAGCTCGCGCTCGTCACGCTGCTCGCGCGCGGCCACCTGCTTATCGAAGATGTTCCCGGCGTCGGCAAGACCACTCTCGCGCAAGCGCTCGCAAAATCTTTTCACTGCAGCTTCCAGCGCATCCAGTTCACTTCCGACCTGCTCCCCAGCGATGTTCTCGGCGTCAGTGTCTACAATCCCGAATCGCGCGAGTTTGAATTTCGTTCCGGCCCGATTTTCGCCAACGTGGTCCTCGCCGACGAAATCAACCGCACCACGCCGCGTACGCAATCCGCGCTTCTCGAAGCCATGAATGAAGCGCAAGTGACCGTCGACGGCAAAACGCTTCCGTTGCCGCAGCCGTTTCTCGTGATCGCCACGCAAAATCCCGTCGAGCATCACGGCACCTATCCCCTGCCGGAATCGCAGCTCGACCGCTTCCTGATGCGCATCAAAATGGGCTATCCCTCGCACGAAACCGAAAAGGAAATTCTCCGCAAGCGCGTGGGCGACAATCCTCTCGACTCGCTCGATCCGATCGCGGATGTCAGCGATGTGCTCGCCATGCAAGATGCGGTCGCTCACGTCAAGGTGGACTCCAGTCTGCACGATTACGCTCTTGAGATCGTCAACCGCACGCGCAAGAGCGAACAGCTCGCGCTCGGCGTCAGCCCGCGTGGCACTTTGATGCTTCAGCGCGCCGCGCAAGCCCGCGCTTTTCTGGATGGCCGCGACTATTGCCTCCCCGACGATTTCAAGCAACTCGCCGTCTCCGTTTTCTCTCATCGCGTCGTAGCCAGTTCGCGCCACGCCTCGCTGCAAAAAAAATCAGAAACCACCGATTCCGTTCTCCGCGACATCGTTGAGTCTGTTCCCGTTCCCCTGTGATTGATCCGCTGTGAGCGCTGCTAAATCAACCATCGCGCAACTCTGGGCCAAAGCCGACCGCCCAGCTGTCCGTGCGTTTTTTCTCTCCATCACCGCGCTCACCGCCGCGCTTCTTCTGGCGCTGTATTCCGGCGCCGCCGCTGAACTCGGTCAGGTCGTTCTTGCCAGCACTTCGGCGCTTGCCGCGCTGGCCATCGCCGGATGGGTGGGCGTGACGCTCGTCCCCGTGCTTGCGAGGCGCACTCCGCTCCGCTGGATCGCCTTCAAGATGGAGTACCGCGTCACTTTCGAGGGTTGGATTTATCTCGGCGGGATAATTATTGTCGCGCTCGCCGCGCTGAACACCGGCAACAATCTCCTCTTCCTGATTCTCGCGAGCCTCATCGCTATCTTTTTGATGTCTGGAATTCTTTCTTCGATCTCTCTCTCGGGCATCCAATTGCGCCTGGTGCTCCCCGAGCATATTTTCGCGGGCCAGCCGGTGCGCGCCATGGTCGAACTGGAAAATCAAAAGCTCACGCTGCCCTCATTCTCTCTGCGCGTCGAAGCCGCCAAGGCAAAAGACGGCCAGGCCGCCGCCATGCTCGAAACGCCGGTCTATTTTCCCTATCTCCCAAAGCACGACCGCGTACAGCAAGTCATCCCCGTAACGTTTCCGCGTCGCGGTACTTATCGCCAGGAAGCTTTCCGCATTGTGACTCGTTTTCCCTTCGGCTTCCTGCGGAAAGCGCGGCAGATGAGTTTGAAAACTGAAGCGCTGGTCTATCCTTCCGTCGAACCGACCGCGGAATACCTGGAAATTCTGCCCGGCTTGGAGGGAGCCCTCGAAAGTCTGACCAAGGGCCGCGGCCAGGATCTCTACGCGCTGCGCGACTATATCCCCACCGACAGTGCGCGCCACGTGCACTGGAAAGCTTCCGCGCGTTCCGGCTCACTGATGGTCCGTGAATTCACGCGCGAAGACGACTGCCGCATCCTGCTCGTCCTCGATCCTCATCTGTCCGCGGAAGATTCCTCCCAGCCGAAGCCCGGGGCATCGGCGACGAACCCGCGCTTCGAGCGCGCCGTCAACATCTGCGCCAGCCTGGCCTGGCACTTTTACGAAAACAATTCTTTGCTGCAATTCCGCAGCGCCGGGGTGGAAACTTCTCTCGCCCCCGCTGACCAAGTCATTTTCCCCATTCTCCAGCACCTTGCTGTCGCTCAGCCTCTGCCGCCTGACCCCCACCAGTCGCTCATGGCCGATCTCGCCTCTTCACCGGAACTTTTCAAAATCATCGTGACCGGCAGGCCCCACGGTTCCGTCCCCGCTTCCGTGTGGAGCTCCTCCTACGTCGTCTTCCTGGACGATCCGGACCCCTGATATTTGTGGCGGCGGGCGCCCCTACAACTGGGATCCCCGTTTCCGTCGGAGTCAGCTGTGCGAGAATGTCCCAGCACTATGCTGAACGGCCGCGAGCTTGCCTCATTTCGCAAACAACTGCTGGGTTGGTTCCGCCAATTTCAGCGCGACTTGCCGTGGCGGCGGACGAAAGATCCTTACCGAATTTGGCTGTCGGAAATCATGCTTCAACAAACCCGCGTCGTTGCAGCGATCCCTTATTACGAGCGATTTCTGCAGCGCTTCCCGGACGTTCACGCGCTTGCCTCTGCCTCATTGGAAGAGATTCTGCGCGCGTGGTCTGGTCTTGGTTACTACAGCCGCGCCCGCAACTTGCAAAAAGCCGCGCAGCAAATCGTGGCGAAACACGGTGGACAGTTTCCGGCGCGATTGCAGGATGCGCTCGCCTTGCCAGGGATCGGGAACTACACCGCCGCGGCGATTCTGAGCATAGCGTTCGGCGAAAAACTAGCCGTTCTCGACGGCAACGTCGCGCGCGTCCTTGCCCGGCTCGGCGCGATTCGCGGCGACCTCCGTGAGTCAGCGCGTTGGCAAGAGCTGCAAGAAACAGCGGACCGCCTGCTTGATCCGGAATCACCCGGCGATTGGAATCAGTCCATGATGGAGCTGGGTGCGACGCTGTGCACGCCAAAATCGCCGCAGTGCCTGCTCTGCCCCGTCGCGCAATTCTGTGAAGCGCGGAAACTCGGCATCGCCGAATCTTTGCCTGAAAAACGCAAGAAACGCCCCACTGTGGAAGTCACTCTGGCCGCCACAGTATTCACGGACGAAAAAGGGCAAACCCTCCTGTTGCCTCCGCCGAAGAATACAAGGGAGAAAACCTCGGCCGATCATGTCCCGACGCTGGTGTCAAAAATGTGGCATTTCCCAACGCTATCGGTGGCTGCGGAACCAGCCGCGAAGCTCCTCGCTTTTCTACGAAGACTGATGCCGGAGGTTCAAAGACGCAAATGGCAACTTATCCCGGCCGGCAAAGTTCGCCACGCGGTCACATACCGCGCCATCACCCTATTACCTTTTCTCATTCGCGTAAAAAAACTTCCTCGCTTGCCCGGCGCGAGGCAGGTTCCGCTCAGTGATATCTCGGGCCTGCCCGTTTCCAACCTCACCAGGAAAGTCGCGAGTTCGGCTCTAGCCGCCGCCGCTTCCGTGCCGGCAAAGAACTGAGAGTTATCCTTTCGTCCAGCCCTCGTTCGTGCATCGCCATCCGGATGCTACGATAAGAAAGTCCGCCATGGGCGCCTCCAGCGCAATTCCGGGTGAAGCCGCTCTGCCCGCCGAGCGTTTCTTCCGAACCTCGCTTTCACTCCTCATTCTGACCTCGACGGTTGCGATCGTAAGCACCGGGAAGCTCGACATCGTCACCACCTTTGCGGCTCCGCTCATAGTGCTCTACAAGGGTTTTCGGTGCTGGCACGGGCGCCCAGCCGAGCTTTCACACCGCGCCGCAACCTGGTCCGTGATCGTCTATTTGGCATTCTTCCCTCTGGACGCCTTGATTCTGTCGCGTTTCCTGGTTGGAAACTCGTCCAATCCGCCGCTGTTTGCCGTGCTTCTGGCGGCAGTACATTTTCTGTTATTCGTCAGTATCGTGCGTTTCTATAGCGCGGTCACGGACCGCGACGCGCTATTTCTGTCCATGCTTTCGTTCTCTGGAATTCTCGCCGCCGCGGTTCTTACCGTCGATACGACTTTTCTGATTCTCTTTTTCGCCTTTCTGCTGTTCGGCGTTTCCGCTTTCACGGGGATGGAACTTCGCCGGGGAGCCCTCGGAGCGGTCTCGCAAACGCCCCATGCGCATACCGAGCGCGATCGAAGATTGAATCGCGCGCTTGGTCTTTCCGCTCTCAGCGTGGCGGCTGGATCGATCGTCCTGGGTGGCGTGTTGTTTTTCTTCTTTCCGCGCTTCAGCGCCGGGTACCTCGGCCGGGCCAGCTTCAATCCTTCCCTTATGACGGGCTTCACCGAGAGCGTCGAGCTCGGCCAGATCGGCGAGATCAAGAAGAATTCCGCGATCGTCATGCGCGTGCAAACAGGAAAACCGATTGCTTACGACCGGCTGCGCTGGAGGGGCATCGCGCTTACGAATTTCGACGGCAGGCGGTGGACCACCATGGATCGCGATCCACAAAAATTGTCGACGGACTTCGAAGGCTGGATTCACACTGCGGATTCGCAGCCGAAAACAGCTACGCCGAATTCAGGAATGATCTACACCGTTTACCTGGAACCTCTGGCCACTGATGCCATTTTCGTTCCGGGCAAACCCACCCGTCTCCGGGGGAATTTCACCGGCGAAAGCAGCAACTCGTTCGCCGCAGTTCGCCGCAGTTATCTTTTCCGGGATTCCACGGATACGCTGACGAACCCCTTTCACAACTACACGGGCATCCGGTACGCGGGTTTCTCGCTGTTGCCTCCGCTGAATGTCGCGAAGCTTCGCGCCGCGCCGATGGAATATTCCAGCGATATCGCTTCGGCATACCTCCAGCTTCCCCGGAAGCTCGACGCGCGCATCCCGGAGTTTGCCAGACAGATTACAAAAAACTCCCAGACACCTTTCGACAAAGCTCTGGCGATCGAAAGCTATCTGCGCAACCGCTTCACATATACATTAAATCTGACCGGGAAACCGGGGGACGATCCGCTCGCTCATTTTCTATTCGAGACCCGAGCCGGCCACTGCGAATACTTTGCCTCGGCGATGATCATCATGCTGCGCACGCTCGGCATCCCTTCGCGCGAAGTCAATGGCTTCCTACCGGGCGAATTCAATGAACTCGGCGGCGATTACATCGTCCGCGCAAGTGACGCGCACAGCTGGGTGGAGGTCTACTTCCCCGGCGCAGACTGGCAAACATTTGATCCCACTCCACCGGCTCCGGAAAACGACGCCGGCTTCCTGACACGCCTTGGAAAATATATCGACTGGATGGAGATCACCTGGAGCGAATGGGTGATCGGTTACGACTTCGGGCATCAAATGGCGCTGGCGCAGGGTCTGCAGCGAGATTCGCGCGACTTGTCGGAATCGTTGCGCGCCTGGTACAGAAAGCAACAACTCCGAGGCAGAAGCTGGATGAAGTCCTGGCACGGGGGGCTCAGCGTGCTGATCCCGCTGGTGCTCGTCGCGTTCTTGATTTTGCTGCGATACGATGCGCTTTCCGCTATGGTGCGGCGCCTGCGGCTGTGGTGGCAGCTTCGGTCGGCGAAGACAGCGCGCACGAATCCTCAGCTTGCCTCGCGGTTGTATGCGGAACTGCTTCGAATGCTGGCGCGACGGGGACTGAGGCGCGAGGCGACGCAGACACCGTTCGAATTTGCCGCCGCCGTGGATTCGCCGAATCTCGCGCCGACTGTGCACGAATTCACGCAACTTTATGCTCACGCGCGCTTCGGCGGCGCGCCCTGCGATACAACGCGCTTGCGCCAGTTGCTCGACCAGGTTCGCGCGGCATTGCGCGGACGCTGATTTTTCCTATCCGACGAACTGTTCGCCGCCCATGTTACAATTGAGAATTGCGCAAAGGCGTAAATTCATAGCCTATGACTAAGGTCGGATTCGTCAGCCTGGGATGCCCGAAGAACCTCGTGGACAGCGAGGTGATGATGGGTATTCTTGCGCGCGAAGGCTATGAATTGACGGCGCGCGCGGACGAAGCCGAAGTGCTGGTCGTGAATACCTGCAGCTTCATTGAAGCGGCGCAAAAAGAGTCCGTGGACGCCATTCTGGAAATGGCGGAGCACAAGAAATTCGGCGCGGCAAAGAAACTGATTGTGGCGGGCTGCCTGGTGGAGCGGTTTCGCGCGCAGATTCTGGAGCAGGTGCCGGAAGTGGACGCGGTGGTGGGCACCGGCGAAGTCGAACGCATCATGGAAGCGGTGGAAGGCGACCTTCGGGTGCTTCCGGCGCAGCCGCCCGCGTTTCTTTATCACGACTTGACGCCGCGCATCGTCACCACGCCGAAACACGCGGCGTACATCAAAATCGCGGAGGGGTGCGATCATCCCTGCACGTTTTGCATCATTCCGCAGCTTCGCGGCGCGTTTCGCAGCCGCCGATTCGAATCGGTGGTGCGCGAGGCGGAGAATCTGGCGAGAGCGGGCGCGCGGGAGATCACACTGATCGGGCAGGACACGACTTCTTACGGAGAAGATCTCGGATTGCGCGACGGACTCGCGCAGCTGCTTGGAAAACTGGCGCAGACTGACGATTTGCTGTGGGTGCGATTTCTGTACGCGTATCCGAATCGCGTCACGCAGAAATTGCTGGACACCATCGCGGCGCATCCGCGGCTCGCGAAATACATGGATATGCCGCTGCAACACGCCAGCCGCAACGTGCTGGCGCGCATGAAGCGCGGTTCGAATGGCGATGCTTTCCTGAAATTGCTGGAGCGCATGCGAACAACCATTCCCGGCGTTTCGTTGCGTACTTCGTTTATTGTCGGCTTTCCGGGCGAGACGGAAACCGATTTCAAGGAACTTTGCGATTTCGTGAAGGCCGCGAAGCTTGATTGGATGGGTGTTTTCGAGTATTCCGACGTGGACAATGCGGGAAGCTACGCGCTGGATGAAAAGGTGGATGCGAAAACGATCACCGATCGCCGCAACCGCCTGATGGCCATCCAAAAGAAAATCTCGCGGGAGAATTTGCGCGCGAAGTATTCGCTGGCGAATTCACGCGCCGCGGAGGATCGCACTTTTACGACGCTGATTGAGGGTCCATCGAAGGACAATCCTCTGGTATGGGAAGCGCGGCTGGAAGGCATGGCTCCGGAGATCGACGGCAGACTGTACCTCACGGATATTGAGTTACCGGGAGGAGAAGTCGCGGAAGCCGGTGACGTCGCTCGCGTTGAGATTACCAAGACGGATGCTTACGATTTGATCGGGCGGGTGGTGGAAATCCTGCCGCGGCCTGCCGCACGAGCAGGCTTTGTGGCGGCGGCCATGCCGCCGGTTGCGGCCGCAGAAAAACTTCATCGCATCGCCACAGGGGCGCCCCTCCGCGTCCTGGCCTGAGCTATACTCTTCTTTCGAGAATGACGTTACCTTAGACTCTCTGGTCTTCGTGCACTTTGTGTTGAAAGATTTTACACAGAGCACACGGAGAACACAGAGTTCACAGAGAAGAAAAAGACGCACCATGAAGCACAAATGTCCCATTTGCAAGGTGGAGACGGACTCTGCGGTCCACGCGGACTTCCCTTTTTGCAGCGAGCGCTGCCGGGACCGGGATCTGGGCAATTGGGCCACCGAGAAGTACGTGGTTTCGGAACCCGTCTTCGATGAAGAAGACCTTGCTGAAGGCAAGGGCGAAAATATCATGCTACGTTTGGACGACGATTTGGACAGCCCGAATGACTCCAAACACTGACGCCACAGCCGCATCCGTGGCACCTCCCAAGAAACCCCGGCTGGCGCTGGCCCTCGCGACCGTTCTCGGCGTTGGGCGCATCGGCAAAGCGCCGGGAACATTTGGCTCGATGGTAGGAATCGCGACGGCATACCTTTCGACATTTATTTTCTTGCGGCCTTCGACGCTGCGAGGAATGTTTTTTCTTAACCCTGCTCCGGACGCAACATTGGCAGACAAACACTTCCTGGTTCCAGGCAGCGATATTCACAACGCGGTGCTGGCTCTGCCAGTATTATGCGCGCTTGGCCTGCTCGTCTTGCTGGGGGCGATCGGGGTGTGGAGCGCCTCGCGGGCGGCCGCGTATGCGGGAATCAAGGACCCACAGCACGTAGTGATCGATGAAGTCGCGGGCCAACACCTAACGCTGCTTCTGCCGCTGATTCCCATTGCGCTTCCTAACCTCTCCGCGCACATGGATTTCTCTTTGTTCGCGATTTATTTTGCGCTGAGCCTGCTGAATTGGAAATATCTTTTGCTCGGTTTTATACTTTTTCGGGTGTTTGACATCTGGAAGCCATGGCCGGTGCGGCAACTGGAAAGATTGCCTGGCGGCTGGGGAATCATGGCCGATGACTGGATGGCGGGCATCTACGCTGCAATTCTGCTGCGTGTGGCGTTACACTTTGGTCTGCTGACGTTTCACATTGGCTGGGTATGAAACTCGGGTTCCGCTCGTCGCCAGAAAAGAACGGCATTCCGCATATTGAGAGAGTTGCGCCCGCCGCGGCCATCCCTGGCGGCGAGATGACCATTCTCGGGCACGGCTTCGTCTCGCGCGTGCAGGCGCGTCCGGTGGTGCGGTTTGGTGAAGCGGAAGCCAGCGTCGCGCTTGCCAGCGAGAATCGCCTGGTGGCGCGCGTTCCGGAAGGGGCGAACGGCGGAGTAGTGCGCGTGGCCACAGCCGGCCACGAAAGCCCGCCGCATCCCGTACACATCGGCCTGCAAATCGCGGATAATTTGCATCCTGTCGCGAATCCGGCGGTCGATTTGGACGGCAACATCTACGTCACGTTTTCCGGCCCGCGGGGCCAGCGCGTTCCGGTTTCGCTCTACAAAATCACCGCGAATTACAGCGTGAAGCCGTTCATCACTTCGCTGATGAATCCCAGCGGCCTGGCGCTGGATCGCATGGGGAATCTTTTCGTCTCCTGCCGCAACGACGGCACGATTCATCGCATCACGCCAGAGGGCCGCGCCGAGCAGTGGATCGAAGGCATGGGCATCGCCACAGGAATTGCGTTCGATCACAACGACAACCTGTACGTCGGCGACCGCAGCGGCACCGTCTTCAAGATCAGCCCGAGCCGCGAGATTTTTGTTTTTGCCACGCTTGAGCCTTCTGTCGCTGCCTATCACCTGGCGTTTCATCCGAGCGGCGATCTGTACGTTTCCGGGCCCACGACCTCCAGCTTTGACCGCATTCACAAGATTACGCAGGGCGGCGAAGTGAGTGTGTTTTTCCGCGGGCTCGGGCGGCCGCAAGGGATCGCATTGGATCGCGAAGGGAACCTTTATGTGGCCGCTTCCTACGGCGGGCGGCGCGGCATCGTGCGGATCACGCCGCAGGCGCAAGCCGAGGTGGTCCTCAGCGGCTCCGGCATTGTGGGGATGGCGCTGCAGCCATCGGGCCGCGCGATTCTCGCCACTACCGACGCACTGTTCACACTCGATTGGGACGTCCGCGGCTTGCCTTTGATTGGATAATTGAACAGATGAAAGCGGAAATCATCGCGGTTGGTTCGGAACTGCTGACTCCGGACCGCATGGATACCAACTCGCTCTTTCTGACGGAAGAGCTGAACAAGCTTGGCATCGAGGTGGTGCGCAAGTCGATAGTCGGCGACAATCGCGGCTATTTGAGCGCGGCTTTCAAGGAAGCGCTGGAGCGCGTCGAGCTGATCATCGCCTCGGGTGGGCTGGGTCCCACAGAAGATGACTTGACGCGCGAAACCGTTGCGGACCTTCTGGGACGTAAGCTGCAACTCAACAACGAGATTCTCCGCTACATCGAAGGGCGCTTCCGGCAGCTTGGCAGGGAGATGCCCGCCGTAAACGCGCGGCAGGCGATGGTGCCGGAAGGCGCGGAAGTGCTCGAGAACCCGCGCGGCTCGGCGCCGGGGCTGTGGATCGAAGACTCGGGGCATTTTATCGCGCTGCTTCCTGGCCCGCCGCGCGAATTGAAGCCCATGTACCAGGAGCAAGTTTTGCCTCGGCTGCAGCGGCGTAGCTCGAACATTCGAATGTTCCACCGGGAATTGCGCGTCGCGGGCATGGGAGAATCGGGCGTCGAGCAGCGGATCCGGCCGGTTTATATGCGCTATGCCGATGTGAACACCACGATCCTGGCCGCGCCCGGCGAAATTCAAATCCATTTGCGGATGTGGACCGACGACGCGGCGCACGCGCAGAAAACGCTGGACGAAATCGCGCAAGGATTCGAGATCGCGCTGGCCGACCGCATTTTTTCGCAGGACGGTTCGTCGATGGAAGAAGTGGTGGCGAGCCTGTTGACAAGGAACAGCTCGACGATCTCCGCCGCGGAAAGCTGCACCGGCGGATTGCTTGCGCAACGGCTGACGAGTATCGCGGGCAGCTCGTCGTATTTTTTGGGCGGCGTTGTCAGCTACAGCAACGAGCTGAAGACGGCCTGGGCGGATGTGCCTGCGGAACTTATCCAGACGAAGGGCGCGGTCAGCAGCGAAGTGGCCATCGCGCTTGCGCAGGGTATTCGACGGCAGGTGGGCAGCACGCTGGGCGTGGGCATCACTGGTATTGCCGGTCCGGGCGGAGGCAGCGAGGAAAAACCCGTGGGCACGGTGCACATCGCGCTGTCGCATGCCGGTGGCATCAAAGAACGCGGCGCACTTTTTCCAGGCGACCGCGAAGCTATCCGCTGGCATGCCTCGCAACTGGCGCTCGACATGGTGCGCATCCATTTCCTGTACAACGGCGGGGAACCGCCATCACACGGCGCCAAAAGGTCCTGACTTCCCATGCGCTTGTTCGTCGCGCTGGAGATTCCCTCTGACGTGCGAGAAAACCTTGCGGCGCTGCTCAGGTCCCTTCGCGCGGTCTCGCCGCAAACTCGCTGGGTGCGTCCGGAAAATCTTCACGTGACGCTCAAATTCATTGGTGAAGTGCCGGAAACAAGACTCGCAGACATTCGCGGAGCTCTTGCTAGCGTGCGCTCTGAGCAATCCGTCGCGCTTGATTTTCGCGGACTCGGGTTTTTCCCTAATGAAAAACATCCTCGCGTTTTCTGGGCGGGAATCGTGGCTTCGGCGAATCTGCAGGCTCTTGCCGCCGATATTGACGGGGCGACGGAAAAACTTGGAATCCCGCGGGAGCAACGGCCTTTTTCATCGCACCTGACGCTCGCGCGCTTCGAACCGCCCCGCCTCCCAGAAAAACTTCGCGCCGCGATCCAGGAAAACGCGGCGCGCGAGTTTGGTTCGCTGCGCACCAGCCAATTTCACTTGATCGAAAGCAAGCTAAAACCATCCGGCGCGGAGTACACTACGGTCGAAAGTTTTCCGTTCGCGGCGGCGGAGGCCTGACGGAGCATGCTCTCGGTGTGGATACCTGCCACTTTTCATGCGATCCCTTTCGCCGCATACCTTCTTGGTTCGATTCCCTTTGGATTGTTGTTCGCAAAATTATTTGGCGGCGCGGACGTGCGCCAAGCCGGCAGCGGCAACATCGGCGCAACCAACGTCGCACGTGTCGTGGGCCCACTGGCGGGGATTCTCACGCTGGTCTTCGACACAGCGAAAGGCGCAGCAGCAGTCTGGCTTGCAGGCCGCGTGACCAACGAAAGCGCCACGTGGATGATGATTGCCGGTTTTGCGGTGTTGCTCGGACACTGTTTCCCGGTCTGGCTTAAATTCAAAGGCGGCAAAGGCGTGGCCACGGCGCTTGGCGTGTTTCTTGCCCTCTGCCCGCTTGCAGCCGTCAGCGCCCTCTTGCTTTTTCTTCTTTGCGTGGCCTACTGGCGTTATGTTTCGCTCGGTTCCGTCGCGGCGGCGGCGGCCATGCCGCTGCTCATCTATTTTCTATGGGCGCCGCGTCATGCGCCTCCCATCATCATCGACGCGGGAACGCTGGCCATCGCGCTGCTGGTAATTTACAAGCATGATGGCAACCTGCAGCGCCTCGTCGAAGGCACCGAGCCGCGCTTTTCCTTTGTCAAGAAGAAAGAAGCGGAGTGACGAAGATCGCCATTCTCGGCGGCGGAGGCTGGGGAACAGCGCTGGCGGTGGTGCTTTCGCGAAGCCGCAAGGCGCACGAAATTTCGCTTTGGGTGCGAGACGCTGGACTGGCCGAATCGATCCGTCGCGAGCGCGAGAATAAGGCGTATCTACCTGGCTCGAAACTGCCGGAGAACGTGCGAGTTCATTCTGAACTGGAAGCGGCGCTTTCTGGTGCGAACGTGATCCTCGGCGCGATGCCCTCCGCGCATGCCCGCGAAGTTTATTCTGCCGCGCTTCCGTTTGCCGCCGCGGGCGCGAGCTTTGTTAGCGCGAGCAAGGGCCTTGAGCCGCGAACGCACCTGCGGATGAGCGAAGTGATCGCGCAACTCGTCGCTCCGAAATTTACGCCGCGCATCGCCGTGATTTCCGGACCGTCGTTCGCGGCGGAGGCTGCTCGCGGCGAGCCTACGGCGGTGGTTCTGGCTTCGCGGGATGCTGCGCTCGCCGCCGAGCTGCAGGAAGAGTTTGCCGGACCGAACTTTCGTCTCTATACCAACGATGATGTCCTCGGCGTGGAGCTGGCCGGAGCGATGAAGAACGTGATGGCCATTGCCGCAGGAGCGTGCCAGGGGCTGGGGCTTGGTTCGAATGCGCTCGCGGCGCTGATCACGCGTGGACTCGCGGAAATGGCGCGCTTGGCGGCGGCGCTGGGAGCACGGCCGGAGACGCTCAGCGGTCTGGCAGGGCTGGGCGATCTGGTTCTTACCTGCACCGGTTCGCTCAGCCGCAACCGTTTTGTGGGCATCGAACTCGGCAAAGGACGTTCTCTGAGCGAAATCATGGCGAATATGCGCATGGTTGCCGAGGGCGTGAATACCGCCGCGCCGTTGCTGGCGCTGGCCCGCGAGCATCAGATGGAAATGCCAATCACGGAGCAGGTTGACGCCATCCTGCACGCAAGCAAGTCTCCGAAGGATGCCATTCGGGACATCATGGAACGGCCCTTGAAACGAGAATAAGGGCGACCAGTGAAAGGCCAATTCTGCGCCTCTAGTACTAAAGTCCCAGTTGCACATGCGCGACGCGAGGCCCGAGCCGTCCACCTAAGTCCCCCCTGTTCTCCTAAAATGAATAGTCGAGATGTCGCTTAATGCCAAAGCTCAGTGGGAACGTGTGCGCGCAGGGCGTGTGCGCATCCTTTGGCTCGTTCTGGGCGCGCTTTTGCTGGTCAGCGCGCTGCCCATCGGGCTGTATCACCGCCAGGTACTGCAGCTTAGCCAGGACAAATTGGTGGACCAGGAGCGCGTGCAGCAAACGGATCTGACCAGGTCGCTAGCGCAGGAAATCCAGCAGTTTGAATCCAGCCTGACACAGCAGCTTCTGAGCGAGCGCCAGATTCTGGTGCTGACGGGGCTGATCGACAACGTTGAAGATCCGGCGGCGGAACCCAAGGTTACGCGCCTGCTGGAAGATTTCGTCGAAAGCAATCGCAGTACGTTCATTTACTTGACGGCCGTTGGCAAGTCCGGAAAAGGCACGAGCGCCTCACAGGGAAATTTCCGGGCGGAGCAGGATCCTTTCGTCGCGCGAGCGTTGCAACGAGCCTTTGTGACCTGCATGCAATCGCAGCAGCTCCAGGTGGTCAAGTTCCGCAGCGATCCGATTGCGCTGGCGCCTGATAACCGTCCTGCGTTCGTCGTCGCGGTGCCTTTGAAGGACGTGAACGAAAATTTTACGGGAATGCTGGCGGCGGTTATTTCCCTGGATCCCATTCTGCGCCGCCTGCAGGAAGCCAGCGTGCGGGAACGCAATGTTTTTCTGGTGGATCACAACGGCCGCCTGGTGGCACATCAGGACAAAAAACATTTCGTGCCTGGCGCGGACGTGAGCAGCAATTTCCTGGTGGCCCAAGTGAAGGCACTGCCGCAGGAGCTTCGCAACACCGAGACGGTTCGCTTTTCGGAAACCATCAAGAAACATGCCGTCGAGATGATCGGGACATATAGCACGATTCCTGAATTGAATTGGGCCGTAATTGCTCAACGAAGCCTCGATCAAGCGCAGAACGACACCGGCGTCACCGAGCTGAACCGCCAGGCACTGGCATTCGTCAGCGTCGTCATTTTGGTCGCCATTCTTGTCGGATATTTTTTCGCCGTGGGCATCAGCGGGCCGATTCGCGGGCTGGCGGCCTCCACGCGCGCCATCAGCCGCGGCGAATTTCACCAGCGCTCCGCCGTGCGCGGCGCTTCGGAAATCAGCGAGCTCGCGGAAAATTTCAACAAGATGGCCGGGGACATCGAGGAATACATCGAGCGGCTGAAGGAGGCCGCGGAGGAAAACCGCGAGCTGTTTATCGGCTCCATTCGAATGCTCGCCGCGGCCATCGACGAAAAGGATCCGTACACCCGCGGTCATTCCGGCCGCGTGGCGAAGTATTCGGCGCTGATCGGACAGGAACTCGGCCTCACAACGGAAGAGCTGGACAAGCTGCGCATTGCGGCATTGCTGCACGACGTCGGAAAAATCGGCGTCGAAGACCGTGTGCTGAAAAAGCCCGGCTCGCTGACGCCCGAAGAATTCGGTTTGATGAAGCAGCACACCGTGAAGGGCGCGAACATCATGCGCCCGGTTTCGCAGTTGAAGGAAATGCTTCCGGGCATCGAACTGCACCACGAACACATGGACGGCCGCGGTTACCCCTACGGCTTGCAGGGCCAGCAGATTCCGCTGATGGCGCGCATTATCGGCGTGGCCGACACCCTCGATGCCATGACGACCAACCGCCCGTATCAGACGGCGATGGAACTGGACTACGCAATGAACCGCATTCGTGCCCTGACCGGCTCAAAATTTGATGACGTAGTCGTGACCGCTCTTGAATCCGCCGTAAACGCTGGGAAGCTTCGCCTCAGCGCTGTCGAAGTTCACGTTTAGCCGCGCCGCGAGGCAGCAAGATTCCAAATGCCATCCGCACAACTCCAATTCAAGCTATCCGCATTGAGAAGAAAAAATGAGCTTCTCTGCCGGATCGATATGTGGGGGTTTGTGAGTATCATGCTTGCACTGCTTTTCATGTTCCTGCCCGGCACAACGGACACTCCCCGTTCGGTGTCTGTAGACCGGGCCACCGCCTGGCATTCGAGCCCACAGCGGGGTGCCCTGAAAGAAGATGCCATGCTGATCAACGTAACGCGTGACGGCAACATATTTTTCCGCGATCAACCTATTCTGCCCTCGGAATTGGGGACCGAGATTCGCGAAAGAGTGCGCAATGGAGCTGAAAAGAAGGTTTACCTGGCCGTAGATGCGCGCGCTAGCTACGGCGCCGCCACACCGGTTTTAGCCCAGATCCGCTTCGGAGGGCATAGAAAATGTGAACTTCCTCACTGAGGAGCCATACCGCTAGAACCTGCACTCCGCCCCACATGCGCGGCCCGCGAAAGGCGCTTCTGCTACAATTTCAGGTTGCGGCAAGCTTCGCGTGCGCAGCCTTATGATTTCACTTTTTGGCAAGAATGAGCCGGAACCGACACTCCTTGAGCAGCTGAAGAAGTCCGTCAGCAAGACCAAGGCGGCGCTCTCCGAGACTGTCGACACGATTTTTCTCGGCGAGCGGAAGATCGATCCTTCGATCCTGAAGGATCTGGAGACAGCGCTCCTCTCGGCTGATTTGGGTGTGAAGCCGACGCGGGAGATTCTCGATGCGGTGCGCGAAAAGATGGACCGCAACGCGCTTGCCAATGCCGCGCAACTCAAGCACGAAATCAAGTCGCATCTCATTCGCATCTTGAAGGCCGCGGCGAAGCCGGATGTGGCGACCGCCAGCGGGATTTCTACTTCACAGAACGGCAGCGGCACGCGCGTGATTTTCATTGTCGGCGTCAACGGCGCAGGCAAAACCACCAGCATCGGGAAACTTGCCAACCGGCTGCGCCAGGAAGGCCGCAGCGTGGTGCTCTGCGCCGCGGACACGTTTCGTGCGGCTGCCGTCGAGCAACTGGAAATTTGGGCACAGCGCAACGGCATCGAGGTCATCAAGCAGAAGTCCGGCGCCGATCCGGCGGCGGTTGTTTATGACGCGGTGGCCGCTGCCAAGGCGCGCTCCTCCGACGTGGTTATCGTGGATACCGCGGGACGTCTGCACACCAAATCAAACCTCATGGCCGAACTCGAAAAAATGAAGCGCACGGCGGCGAAGGTGATTCCCGGCGCGCCGCATGATGTTTTGCTGGTTCTTGACGCCACCACGGGCCAGAACGGTCTTGCTCAAGCGCGCGAATTCACTTCCACGGTTGGCGTCACCGGAATCATTCTCACGAAACTCGATGGCACGGCCAAGGGCGGCATCGTTGTCGCCATCTCGCGCGAACTGGGCTTGCCCATCCGCTTCGTTGGCACCGGCGAGCAGATCAACGACATGGTTCCCTTCGACGCGGAAACCTACGCCAACTCTCTTTTCGACTAAATCGTGGACGCACACGACATCCGTTTCATGCAGCACGCGCTGGCGCTGGCCCGCAAAGGCGCCGGCCTCGCCAGCCCCAATCCCATGGTGGGTTGCGTCATTGTGCGCGAAGGACAGATCGTCGGCGAAGGTTTTCATCAATACGACTGGCGCGATCACGCGGAAATTGTCGCGCTAAGACCTGCCGGCGAGAAGTCGCGCGGCGCGACGCTTTACGTCAATCTCGAGCCCTGCAATCACACCGGGCGCACCGGGCCCTGCGCCGAAGCGATTATCGCGGCTGGCATTCAACGCGTCGTCGCAGCGATGGACGATCCCAATCCCGTCAATTCGGGCCGGGGCTTTGAGCGGCTGCGCGCAGCAGGCATCGAAGTTTTCAATGGCGTTTGCGAAGACGAGGCGCGCCGCCTCAACGAGGCCTTCGCGTGCTGGATTCACACGAAGAAGCCATTCGTCACGCTAAAATCGGCATTGACGCTCGATGGGCAACTGGCTCTCCCGCGCTCCGGCAAAAAGGCCGGCAAGAATTCAAGCAAACGCCACGCTTGGATAACGTCAGAAGAATCCCGTGCGGAAGTCCATAGCATGCGGCATGCTTCTGATGCGCTGCTTACAGGAATCGGCACGATTCTCGCTGATGATCCGCTGCTCACCGATCGCAGCGGACTCCCGCGCCGTAAGCGGCTCCTGCGCGTGGTTCTCGATTCGAAGCTGCGCCTTTCGCCAAAATCCCGCATCGTAGAAACTTCGGACGACGATCTCCTGGTATTCACCGCTGTTCCAGTGAATTCCGCGAAGGCGCGCAAGCTGCAAGACGCTGGCGTCGAAGTCATCCGCGCAAAAACAAAGAGCGGCCGTATCGAACTCTCCTTGGTGCTCGAGGAACTCGGCCGGCGCGAAATCCTCAGCGTCCTCCTAGAAGCAGGCCCGACGACGAACGGCGCGGCGCTCGCTGCGGGCATTGTCCACAAACTTTTCCTCTTTTACGCGCCAAAGATCGCCGGCGACAATCGCGTTCCCTTCGCGCTAGCGCCGAACCTCGGTCTTCCTCCACTTAACAACGTTCGCACGCACCAGTTCGGTCCCGATTTCGCCATCGAAGCTTATCTGCAGGACGTTTACAAGAAATAGACCAAGCTACTCCCTTATGCGAAGGACCGCCGCACCAGGGATGGCGTCGTTCTTGAGGGCGTTGAGCGCGCGGTTGGCTTCCGCGAGCGGAAAGATTTGTAGGCGCGTTCGTATCGGAATTTCAGCGGCGATGCGCAGGAAGTCTTCGCCGTCTTGCCGCGTATTGTTCGCAACGCTGCGGATCACGCGCTCCTGGTACAACAGGTCGTAACTGAACGAGGGAATCGGGCTCATGTGGATTCCACCGAGAATGAGCGCGCCGCCTTTTTTCAGCGCCTTCAGCGCTGCCGGAACAATCTCTCCCGCCGGCGCAAAGACAATGGCGGCGTCGAGTTTCTTGGGCGGTTCGTCGAACGTCCCTCCAGCCCACTCCGCCCCCAGCTCCAGCGCCAGTTTCTGATGACGCGCGTCGCGTGTGGACGAAAACACTTCCACGCCCCAGTGCCGCGCCACCTGAATCGCCACGTGCGCCGCCGCGCCAAATCCGTAAAAGCCCAATCGCGAACCGTGTTTTACGCCCGAGAGCCGCAACGACCGGAAGCCGATGATTCCTGCGCAAAGCAGCGGCGCGGCTTGCTCATCGGGAAAACCCGCGGGGATCGCGTAAACAAAATCTTCGGGCGCGACAATAAACTCTGCGTAGCCGCCATCCACGCTGTAGCCGGTGAACAGCGGGCTGTCGCAAAGATTTTCCGCGCCGGACCGGCAATATTCGCACGTTCCGTCCGTTCGATGCAGCCACGCGATGCCCACACGGTCGCCGATCCCAAAGCGCTGCGCGCTCTCACCTTGCTTCTCCACAAGGCCCACAACCTGGTGGCCCGGAATCACCGGGGATTTGCGCGGCGGCAATTCTCCTTCAATCACATGCAAATCGGTTCTGCACACGCCGCAGGCGCGCACGCGCACCAATACTTCACCGCTTTTCGGCTGCGGCGTCGCGGCATCCGCGTACTCCAGTGGATTCGTCTCAATCGCGGCTGGCGCGCGCAACAGGCATGCTTTCATCGTGAGACCTTAGCGTTATCTGAGCCCATTCGATGCCGCCTAGTCTAGTGCTTTCTACCTTGCGTGCGAAATACGGTACACTCGAATTCGAGAGCAATCGGGATCACCATGTTCACAGGAATCATCGAACACACCGGCACGATCGAAGCGCTCGTCCTCAACAATGACGGCGGGCGCGTCACGATTCACGCGCCGTCTGTCGCGCCGTCCCTCGCCGTTTCAAACAGCATCGCCGTCAACGGCTGTTGCCTGACGATTGTCGATCTGCGCCATTCGCGATTCAGCGCCGATCTTTCCGGCGAAACGATTCGCAAGACTTCCTTCGGCGCAAAGAGCGGCGCGCTCGCGCAAGGCGCACGGGTCAATCTGGAGCAGCCACTCACCGCAGGCAAGGAATTTGGCGGGCACTTTGTCCTAGGCCACGTGGACGCTACGGGCCGCGTAACGCATCTCACCGCCGAAGGAGAAAACTGGTGGTTTGGCGTGCAAGTTCCCGCAAACTTCGCTCGCTACGTCGTGCTAAAAGGCTCGATCACCATTGACGGCATCAGCCTGACTGTCGCCCGCTGGCAGAACAACATCGCTGAAGTCGCCGTCATCCCGTATACTTACGAACACACCAACATCCGCGACCGCAAGCCCGGTGATGCGGTCAACCTCGAAGCAGACATTTTAGGAAAATACGTGGAGAGCTATTTGCAGCAACGCAACGTCGCGGCACCACCGGAGTCTCACCTCGCCGTGGCGCGCTTGATCGAAGAAGGCTTCTAGCCGCCGGCCGCGGCCGCTCCTCGGCTCTTCTCGCGCGCCCCGCGCCAATACAGCGTCAATCCAAGAACAATCGCCGCCGCCGTTCCGCCGACAAGCTTCAGTTCGAATCCCAGCTTGTCCGCCGAATCGCCCGGCGGCACCAGCGAAACCAGAATGCCAATCAGCACGATCGCCAAGCCCGTTCCGGAGACCATCCACACGCCCGCTCTGCCTCCAGGGATGAGCACGGCATCTTTGTTGGCGCGCCGGTCCGGCCGCGAATAGAGCCTGATCGCCGCCGCGAACATATAGATGAAAGGGACGAAATACAGAATGATGGTGGCATCCACAAGAAACTGATACGCGCCGCGTGTTGTCTCGTTGATCTGGCTGATCAGCAGAATCGCGCAGGATGCGATCGCTTGCACCATGATCGAAACATGCGGCGTCTTCCAGCGGGGATGGATTTTCCCAAACGCTGCCGGTAAATAGCGGTCGATGCCGACTACGAAAGGCACGCGCGCAATCCCGGCTACCGTGCTGCCGACGCCGCCTGCGTTGCCAACGGTCACCACGACTGCCGCAATAATCCCGAGCACACCGATTTTCAGCGCGATCGATCCCACCGTGATCGCGTGAAACACGCCGCTGGTGGTGGATACTTCCGCCGCCGGAACCAGCGCCAGCACCGCAACCGTCGCTACAATATACATCCCTGCAATCAGCACTCCTGATGCGTACACCGCCCGCGGCAGCGTTTTCTGCGGGTTGCGCACTTCCTGGCTCATCGCTGAAACGAGCTCAAGCCCACTGAACGCAAACGCAATTTGCGACCAGAAGTTCACAGTGTCCCAATTCCACACCGGCAACATGTTGGCGCGCGTGAACTGCGTCACTGGGCCGTGCTTCACCCACAGAATCGCCGCGATGCCCAACAGCACCAGCAGCGGCAAATAGGTGGAGACGCCTCCCGCATTCTGCAGCCACTTGCCGACGTTGAGCCCGATGATATTCAGTCCGACGGCCACTACGAGCATGCCAACCGACACGGAAAGCAAGAACGTTCGGTTCTGTGAAAGTGCCGCGCCGTTTTCCCCGATGATATACGCGCTCATCGCCGCGCTGGCCAGCAGCAATCCGGGAAAATAAAACACGGTGTAGATCCAATAGTTCCAGCCAGCAACGAAGCCGTGAAAATCGCCGAACGCTTCCTTGGCCCAGACGTACAGTCCGCCTTCTTCCGGAAATCGGGAAGACAATTCATTGATCACCAGCGCCGAAGGCACGAAAAACAACAACGCAGCAAGAATCCACAAACTGATGGACGAAGTTCCGTTGTGCGCCGCGGCCGCCACCCAGCGCGGACCCAGCACCGTGGCAATGTTGAAAAGGAGGACGTCCCAGAAGCCCATTTCCTTGCGTAATTGTCTAATTGGATCGGGGGAGCCGTTTGCGGTCTGGCTCACAGAGTCACGTCCAGCGCGGGAATCAATTCATCCTGCATGCGAAAATTTTTCAGGAAAGGATCGTTCGAATTTTCAAATTCGTCCCAGGGTCCGAAGAGAGTAACCCGGCCTTCCTGAAGAAAGACGACCACATCTGCGAGTCTTTTTGCGAGATGAGTGTCGTGTGTCACTACGATGGATGTTTTTTGAAACGCTTTCTTGAGACGCAAAATCAATTCGCCCATGTGTCCCGCCATAATCGGGTCCACCATCGTCGTCGGCTCATCGAACAGGATCGCTTCGGGATTCTGCGCCAGCGCGCGCCCGATGGCCACCGCGCGCTTCATCCCGGTGGAAAGTTCGCTCGGCAATTTGTCCATCACGTTCTCAACTTCCACCATTTGCGCGATTTTCATGACGTACTCGTCGACGTCTTCGGCGGTCAGGCCTATCTGTCCTTCGAGTGGAAAGGCAATATTCTCGCCAACCGTGAGCGAGTCGAACAGGGCGCCGGACTGAAAAACCATCGTCACTCTTCGCCGCACTTCTTCGAAGTCCAGCTCCGTGAAATTCGTGACGTCCACTCCATCAACGAAAATCCGTCCCGAATCCGCTTTCAGGAAACCCATAATGTGCTTTAGCGAAACAGACTTGCCCACGCCGCTGCGCCCCATGATCACGCACGTCTCTCCGCGCTTCACCGCAAAGCTGACGTGATCCAGCACCAGGCGGTCGTCAAAGCTCTTGCACACGTCGCGAAACTCGAAGTAGTTAACCGGCTTCTGTTCGCTCACTTGCGCTCCGCCTCCAGAATCCGCCGCGCTTCTTCGTAGTCTGCCGCCGTATTCATGTTCCAGAACAATCGCCCCGCGCTATCAAATCGCTTCCAGTCCGCCTCGTCAAGAACTTCCGCGCGGAGCAGTGCAATTCCTTCGGTCACTTTGCGCACGCCGCTTTCGAATCCGGAGCGCAGCTTCGCCGCCGCAGCCGTTTGCCAGCAGGCGCAGAGCGGTTCGGGCCCGGACGCCGAGTAAGGAAGCACGACTTCCGCTTCAGTTTTTGCTGCGCGTTCGCACAGAAAAGTAAGCCATTCAGGCGACAGAAACGGCATGTCGCAGCTTAGGATCAGATTCCATTCGGGCCGCGCCGTGCTGCGGGCGGCGTCTTCAAGCGCGGTGATGATTCCACCCAGCGGTCCCTCTCCCGGCCAACGGTCTTCGACCATTGTCACTCCGAATGCCGCATACTTGTTCGGCGTCGCAACTATTTTTACTTCCTTCGTGACGCGCCGTAGCAGTTCGACCATGCGCCCAAGCATCGGCGTTCCGTTAACTTCCACGAGCGCCTTGTCCCGCCCAAACCGCGTGCTTCCGCCACCCGCCAAAACATATCCAATGACTTCCGTCGCGCTTTTCCCGGCAGTCATCCTTTGACTCTTTGTTTCATTTCCCTCTCTGTGCACTCTGTGTTCTCTGCGTTGATTCTTATTCTTCTTCCAATGGTTCTCTGCCTGGCCTGCGGATTCCCAGTTCGCGCAGTTTTTCTTGCAAGCTCTGCCGGTGCAATCCGATCGTCGCCGCGGTTCGCGAGACGTTCCAGCGATGCGCGGTCAGTTGCCTGGTCAGGTAGGCCACTTCAAATTTTCGCTTGGCCTCCCGGAAATCCCGTTCGCCGATACCGTTATCCAGTTCGTCAACGCGATGCTTCATCGAAATCGTCTCGCCGTGCACCACTTCGCCGGGCAAATCCTCGACGCCAATTTCGTCTCCGCGAGACAGCACCACGCTCCGCTCCAGCGCATTTTTCAACTCCCGCACATTGCCCGGCCAGTCATATTTTTCGATCGCGGCTACTGTTTCGCGCTTCAGACGCGCCGGCCGCCCTACCCGCGCTCCATGCACCTGCAAAAACGTTGCCGCTAGCAACGGAATATCCTCTTTGTGAGCGCGCAACGCCGGCAGATCAATGGTTACCACTCGCAGCCTGTAAAACAAATCCTCGCGAAACTTTCCCGCGCGAATCTCCGCCTGCAGATTGCGGTGCGTGGCGCTGATCACCCGCACATCCACCGGAATCGACTGCGTGCCGCCAAGCCGTTCAATGGTGCGATTTTCCAGCACGCGCAACACTTTGGCTTGCGTCACTGGATTCATGTCCCCAATTTCATCCAGGAAAATCGTGCCGCCCGAGGCCATCTCGAACTTCCCTTTTTTCTGTTGCGCCGCTCCCGTAAACGCCCCGCGTTCGTAGCCAAACAATTCCGATTCGATGAGCGTTTCCGGCAGGGCTGCGCAATTCACCGCCACATACGCCTTGCCGTTTCGCGGTGAGCGCGCATGAATCTCCTGCGCCAGCAAATCCTTTCCCGTTCCGCTCTCTCCAAGAATCAGCACAGTCGAATCCGTCACCGCCACGCGGTCGGCCATTTCGAACGCGCGCCGCATCTCCGCCGAGCGGCCGATCATCTGCCCAAATTGTCCTTCGGTCGTCAAACGCCGCCGCAGCGCATCATTCTCCTTTTCCAGCGTGGCCAGCTTCAGCAGATTTGCCACGCGCTGCCGCAACTCCTCGAGTTCGAATCCCTTCACTAAATAATCCGCCGCGCCAACTTGCAATGCTTCGACCGCCGTTTTCGCGGTGTCCAGCGCCGAGACCATCAACACCGGCACTTCGCTTCCTTGCTCGCGCATCCAGCGCAAAAACGAAAGTCCATCCTGCCCTGGCAGCACGACGTCCAGCAGGACCAGGTCCGGCTGCTCGCGCGGAAGCGCTTCTCGCGCCGCCTCCGCCGAGTCCGCTTCCGCGATTCGATACTTCGCCTCAAGTGCTTTTCGCAGTCCGTATCTCGCCGCGGGCTCGTCGTCCACGATCAATATGGTCTTCATTGCGTTGGGTCTCCAAGAGGAAGCCACACCAGGAACCGGGTGCCGCGCCCATTTCTCAACGGACTTTCGAATTCGAGCTTGCCGCCGGCATCGGACGCGCGCCGGGCCACGATCGCCAGCCCCAGTCCTGTTCCCTGCGTTTTTGTCGTGAAAAACGGCTGAAGTATTTTCTCTCGCAGCTCCGAAGGAACGCCGGGTCCGTCATCTTCCACTGCCAGTAGTCCGTTGCCGTCCTTCTGCGAAACTCCCACCTGCACTTGCCCGCCTCGCGCCGCCGCATCCATCGCATTTACAACCAGGTTCGTCAAAATGTCGTTCAACGACTCCGTGCTGATGGCCACATGCAATGCGGTAACGGCCGGATGAAGCTCCAGCGCAACACCTTTGCGCTCCGCCTCGGGGCGCAAAACACCCACGACTTCCCGCGCCACCTCGGACGCGTTGCATCGCGCTGGCCGTCCATCCCTGAGCACCGCCGGCCGGCTGAATTGCAGCAACTGATTCAATTTCGCGGAGAGTCGACCGATCTCCTCGAGAATCATTTTCGTTTCGGCGCGCATGGACTCCGGCATTTCCGGGTTTTCCAGTTGTACCTGCAATATCGTCTTCATCGATCCCAGCGGATTCTTCAAGTTGTGCGAGATGCTCGCCGCCATCTGTCCGAGAGCCGCCATCCGTTCGCGCTCCGCTAATTCCCTCTCCAGGAGAAGCTTCTCTTCAATCAACCGGCACAAGTCCAGCGCTCCCGGTAACTGCTCGCACAAAAACTCCAGCGCCGCCGCGGTTTCCCCCGACAGCATCGCGCCATGCCGCTTGATGCGGAGCGTTCCGAACAGATGTCCGGATGACTTAATGTCAAAGACGTCATCCGAAGCCTGCAGGCCCGCATCCGCGGGATCCTCGCTGTTCATCACCAGCTTCACCTCGGCCAGCTGAAATTGCTCGCTCAGCCACTTCTCGATGAAGCTTTGCAGTTTTTCCAGATTGCCGAGCCGGGCTACTTCCTGAATCGGCCCCATCATGCGCTGCGCGCGATCCATTTCCGAGTGTGCGGTCTTTCGAAGGATTGTGCGCATCAGGCGCTGCAACGGCTCGAAGAATGCCACCGGCGCAAACAGCAGGATGGCCGCGGTGGCCTCCGGTGGCAGATATGGTTCCATCCATTGGCTGATCCTTCGCGCAAAGCTCAAATACAACAACGCCAGGAACGTCGCAAATACGGCATAGATCAGATTCCGCTGCCGCCCGATCTGCAGGAAATTAAACCGCTGCACGTTGCGAATCAGGGCCACCAGAGGCGCCAGCGCAAAGCACGCTACCATTGTCGTAATAATGCCGGCGCTCTGTTCCGTAAATCCTGCCAGCCGGGAGAACCCGAAATGAAGCGCCAGGACCCAGGCGGCCACCCACATCAGGTCAAAATGCAAGGCGCTATGAAATGACTTTTGCTCTTCGTCCGGCGCTGTCTTCGCGAATCGCCGCTGCCAGAACGCGGATAGCAAAAGCCCGCAGGCTAGCCAAATCTGAAATCCCTTGCCCAGAGAATTGCCCGGCAAGACAAAATCAAAGCCTGCGCGCAGATGCAGCGCGGAATAGAGTCGTGGCAGCAAAAGAATAGGAGGAAGATAAGCTACTCCCAACCAAATCGTCTTCGGGATGCCGCCGCGAAGCAGCTCTCGAATCTGCGCATATTCGGCGTGCAGATGAACCAAAAGGGATGGCAGAACCCACAACCCCAGACACAGCATCGTCCAGGCAAACGTTTCAAGTCCCGGCGGAATCGTGGAGTAGTAGAGTTGCGCGTTCAGCGCCAGCAGAGAGGCGCCGAAGAAAAAAACGATCGCCAGGCACAAAAAGAAAAAAATGCGCTCGAAATTCCGCTGCCGCCGGTGGCCAAGAATCACGACCATCCAAAAGAACGGCAGCAAGGTTCCCGCCGTCAGCACGATCAGCCGCAGATACAGATAAAAGTGCAAATGGGCTTTGCCTCCGGCGATTCTATGCTTTTGCTGACTGCACGACAATCTCCAAGTGCAAGATTAATCTTGCACCACCTAAACTATTACAAATAAATGCTTTATTCGCAAATAAGTCCAAATGAAACTTGCAGGATCTGTCCGGTAAATGCTTGACATGACAGGAGTTTCTGTTATATTAGCAGTCGGCTGCGAGGAGTGCTAATTCCCCTTTGCCTTGCAGCCGCACTTTAAACCGCAAGTTCACCTATGGAGGTCTTTCAAGATGGCAGTGCAACTGACCCCGCTCCACGACCGTGTCATCGTGAAGCGCATTGAAGAGAAGGAAAGCGTCAAGGGTGGCATCATCATCCCTGACTCCGCAAAAGAAAAGCCCATGGAGGGCGAAATCATCGCCGTCGGCGCTGGCAAGCGCGAGAAGGGCGAACTGATCCCGCTGGACGTCAAGCCCGGCGATCGCGTCCTCTTCGGCAAGTACAGCGGTACGGAAATCAAAATCGAAGACGAGGA